>WNFH01000713.1_pt1 | contig 21550 bp, 18 predicted proteins | sample 5400411 | NCBI WGS metagenome assembly WNFH01 (sample SAMN13153347, study PRJNA577476) | soil metagenome | isolation source: 200 cm saprolite under Douglas fir tree site 2 hole 3 | place: USA:California | collected 2015-04-18
GTGGTGTCCGCGCCGACGACGACCACGTTCGGGTTGCGGCGCCCGAGCTCGATCAGCGCCTTGCCGAAGTACGACCGCTGGCTCTCCATCTTCCACGGGCCCGCGGTCAAATCGCCGCCTCCTGGGCATCGAGTTCGGCGAGGGCGAGCTTCAGCTCGTCGTCGCTCGTCGCGGCGCCGTGATACTTGATCTTGTTCTCCATGAACGAGACGCCTTTGCCTTTGACGGTGCGGGAGATCACGGCGGTCGGCCGGCCTTTCGTGCGATGCCCCTCCTCGATCGCCGCGAGGATCTGGCGGAAGTCGTGCCCGTCGATCGTAAGGACGTGCCAGTTGAACGCTTCCCATTTCTCCGCGAGCGGCTCGAGCGGCATGATGTCCTCCGTGCGGCCCTCCTGCTGGATTCCGTTCCGGTCGATGAAGGCCGTCAGGTTGTCGAGGCCGTACTTCGACGAGGCCATCGCGGCCTCCCACGTCTGGCCGACGTCCTGCTCGCCGTCCCCCAAGATGCAGTAGACCCGCCACGGCTTGTGATCCATGCGCGCCGCGAGCGCGAGCCCGACCGAGAACGACAGGCCCTGGCCTTCCGCGCCCGCGGCGTTCTCGACGCCCGGAGTCGTCCCGAGCTCCGGATGGCCTTGGAGGCGGCTGTTCAGTTTTCGGAACGTCAGCAGCTCCTCGACCGGGAAGAAGCCGCGTTCCGCCAAGGCCGCGTACCAGACCGGACAGGCATGGCCCTTGCTGAGGACGAACCGGTCTCGATCCGGCCACGTCGGATTCTTCGGGTCGACGCGGAGGACGTGGAAGTAGAGCGCGGTGACGATGTCGGCCGCGGACATGGAGCCGCCCGGATGGCCGCTCTGTGCGTTGTGCGTCATCCGGATGATGTGCTTCCGAAGGGTTACGGCCTTCTTCTTGAGGCTCGCGATGAGCTCTTCGGAGACATCGACCATGACCTGCCCGCCCCGCTCCCGCCCGGAGTCGGCCGGGACATGACGGGCGGTTCTTAAGGGCTTTGTCGCGGCCTCAACGCGAGTCTTTCGCGGCGCTTCTGCGGGACCACACCACCACGACCGCAGCCCATACCAAGATCATCGTGACCACGACCAGTCCAAAGTCCAACCCGGCCGCCGCGAGCGCCACGGCAAGGATCCCGGTGGCGAGCAGCAGGATGTAGACGACGCTGAACAGCGGTTCCAGAATCCATCGATTCATCCCGCCAGGCCGGCGGATGCCTCGCGGTGCGGCCGACGCCATCCCAGTCGAAAGGCTTGCCGATGGGATGAACGCTTGCACAAACCCCCTCGTCAATCGACGTGAGCGCCGTTGAATGCGACTATAATATGGCTGTAAGCATAGAAGGCCGGTGGGCGTGAGCCAATCGGTCCGTGCGGGCGTGCCTTCGGAGATACCCGGCTCGGTCGCGGACATTATCATTCCTGAATATGTTTCAATCGCGGACGCGGGTTCTACATCTGTCTCACAACGCCCATATACTTCGCGCGTTCTTCGCCGGGTCCGCAACAGGAGGAACGGGATGCGAATCAGACCCCTCGGCTTGATCGCGATTACGATCGCGTTGGCGGGCATCGCAGTTGCAGCAGTGGCATTCGGCCCCGCGAACCTCGTGAGGTTAGGCTCGCCATCGGGTACGAATACGCCGCAGGCCTCTTCGGTCGGCGTTCCGACGTGGCACGTCGGAGATTCGTGGACGTACAACGTCAACTCGACTCCGCCCGACGTCATCATCGCAGGGCCGACCTGGGGAAGCCCATCCCTCACGGGAACGCTCACCCGCACGGTCGCCTCCGCCGACGGCTCCGAATACAATGTGACCGTCCATGGCTCGTTCCACCTCGGGAGCGTCTTCGACGCCGCCCGGGATGGGAACATGACGAACGCCTCGACCCTGCTGTTGTTTCAGCCGGTGATGGAGAACGCGACGGTCGACGGGTACGCCGTGTATCGCGCCTCCGACCTCGCGGAGTTGAAGGAGGTCCGTACCGTCCAGTTGAAGAGCGCGCTCTGGACCGCCCGTGGTTGGTTCAACGTGTCGTTCACCGCGACCGTCCAGACGACGTACCAGCCTGCCCTCGACATCTGGGCCTTCCCGATCGAGGAGAACGCGACCTGGAACGTGTCGAGCAACGCGACGATCCATGCGATGATCGCCTGGCGCTTCGACGGACCGAACGATTCGTTCGGGTTCTGGCACAATTTCAACGTGACGGTGCCGATCCGGCTGATGCTCCACTCGGGCCTGTTGGAGAACGTGACGACGCCCGCGGGGACGTTCTCGGCGATCCCGGTCCGCCTGGCCCTCCCGACGATTGATCGCCTTGCAACAGACGATCGCGAAGGCCCCGTCGTGGGCCTCGGAGGCGACGAGTGCGGCCAGCCGCGTCTCGCGGCCGAAGCGTGGTTCAGTGGCGACGTCGGGAACGTCGTGAAGGCGGTTTCCTTCATCGGCGGAATGAAGATCGTCGCCGAACTCGCGTCGTTCCATCGATCGTAGACGCCTACCGTAACCCGTTCCTTCCCTGCGGCGTTCGCCGCGGGGGAGGGAAATCTTATTCCACGCGCGTTCATTGCGCAGCCGGATGGCCATCAAGATTGCTCCCTCGATCCTGTCCGCGCGGTTCGACCGCTTGGGGGACCAGGTGCGCGAAGCCGCGGAAGCCGGCGCGGACATGCTCCACATCGACGTGATGGATGGCCATTTCGTCCCCAACCTAACGATGGGGCCGGCCATCGTGAAGTCGATCCGGCCATTGACGCGGGTCCCACTCGACGCCCATCTGATGGTGACGCATCCGCAGGAATTCGTGAAGCCCTTCGCCGACGCCGGAGTGGACGATCTCACGATCCACGTCGAGAGCGACGATGATGTCCGCGCGACGATTCGGGCGATCCGCGACGCCGGAATCCGTCCGGGGGTCGTCCTGAATCCCGCGACCCCGTTCGAGAAAGCGGTCCCTTACCTCGGGGACGCTGACATGCTCCTCATCATGACGGTCCACCCCGGATTCTCAGGGCAAGCCTTTCGAGCGGACGTCGTGCCGAAGATCCGCGAGGCCCGACGGTACATCGACAAGGAGGGCCTGGCGACCGAGATCCAAGTGGACGGCGGCATCAAGGTCGACACCGCGCCGATCGTCGCCGAGGCGGGCGCCGACATCCTGGTCTCGGGGAGCGGCATCTTCCCGGACCGGATCCGCGAGAACTTGATGGCCCTCCGCCGCGCGGCGGAGAAGGGGCGCGCGGGTTCGAAGCGCGTCTAGGACACAATTCGTCTCGCCGCCGATCCAGGGCTCGCAAACCTTTAGGAGCAAGAGGGCATCGAGGCGCTTGCGATGGTCCGTCTCGGATTCGTGATCGGGACACTGCTGCCCGTCGCGCTCCTGGCGGCAAACCTCATCACGGGCTACGGAGGCATCCTGGTCACGATCGGCCTGCTCGTCTGGCTCGCGACCGGCGTCCTGCTCACGCCGACGTCGGAGGACGAGGCCTAACTCTTTTCGTAGAGGGAGTCGCCCGCAACGGACAGCTCGACCCACTCGTCGATCGACCGCACGTCCTCGAGGAGGACGTTCACCATCTCTCCGGACTCATCCTCGACGATGAACGAATCGAGGACATCCTCCGCCTCGTTCGTGTCGCGCACGATGCCCACAAACTCCCCGTCCGAATCGACGACGTTCAGGCCCGCGAAGATCTCCGCCGCGGGGCCGCGCAGCGTCACGCGGTCCACGACCCCGCTCACGTACCGGCGGCCGAGGCGCATCCGGCCCCCGGAGCCTTCCCCGAGGACCAGCGTGTTCGCCTCTTCCCCGGAGACGTAGCCGACCTCGATGCCATCGCCATCGACGACCGCCATGCCGACGAGCGACCGACCCCGCCGCGCCGCCAAACCGATACCTCCGAGTGCACCCTTCGCGGGACCGCCCGACGTCGTCCGAACACCGCGCGGCTACTGAAGCTTTTCGGGAACGGGCGCGGAACCGCTCTGGGCCATACGGTTATCAGGTGAGATATCGAGGACGCTTCTTTTATACTGGCTGACCCGACATCCAACGGTGTCAATCCCTCCGGGTGCGGAGGGCGACCCCTCGGTTGGAGCCACATGGCCCGCTGCCCCCTTTGCGAGTCGGACGTACCGGACGGTCGATCCGCCTGCGACATCTGCGGGCAGCCGTTCGGTCGCGGCTTAACCGCGCGGGCGGCCCCCGACATCACGAAACGGGCCCTCGCGGCGGCGCGGAAGGACCTCGGGGCCTCGAACCACGATCCGGCCGACCCGTCGTTCGCGCGGAGCCTCCTCGAGCGAGCCGAGCAAACGGAGGCCGCCGGGGACCTCGGACGGGCCCTCGATCTCGCGCGGGCCTCCCGGCGAGTTCTGGCCCTGGCACGCCGCAAGGCGCGCGTCGCGGATGCCCTGGCCTACGCTGACGCCGTCCTCGAGGGGGCGAAGCAGGCGGGCATCGAGACCCTCGCATTCCAGCGCAACATCGACCAGGCCCGAGCCCTCGCGGACCGGGGTGACCTCGTCGCAACCGAGCGTCTCCTCCGCCGGGTGTCCATCCGGACGCTCGACCAGCGACGGGAACGCGTCCTCCAAGGGATCCTGGAGAAAGCCGAATCCCGCGTGCGATATGCGCGGGAACGGGGCGGGAACGTCGACGACGCGGAGAGCCACCTCGCCGACGCCCGGAAGGCCCTCGCGCTCCGGGAGTACAACCGAATCCGACCGCTCACGTCGAAGGCGATCGAGCAGGCGGAGGGACAGCGCAAGTATGCGCGTGCCGAGACGATCCTGGACCGGGCCGCGGCAGACGTCGACGCCGCTCGCCGGGACGGGGTGAACATCGCCGAGGCCCGAAAGGTCCTCACCCAGGCGCGCGACGCCCTCCGGAGGGGCGTGTACGCGGACATCCCTCTCCTCGCCGACCGGGCTCGGAACAGCCTGCAAGAGGCGCGCCGATACGCCCTCGCCGATGGAAGCCTGAGGGAGTCCGCCCGCGAGGTCGCGCGAGAGCGCCGGAAAGGCGTCGATGTGAGCCGGGCCGACGCGATCCTCGAGGAGGCCGGCCGGGTCCTCGGCGCGAAAGAGTACGGCAAGGTGCGGGGGCTGGCGAAGGACGCTCACGACGCGGTGCGGGAAGCATCCCTCCTCCAGACCGTGCGGGACGCGTTCGCGAGCCTTCAAGTCGATGCAGAGGACTTGCGCAATCTCGGTGCGGACGCCGCGAATTTCGAGCAGGTCCTCGTCGATCTCACGAAGTCGATCGAAGCGAACGACCTCGCGACGGCACGACGTCTGGTCGGCCGAGCCCGTCACGCGGCCGAGAGCGCGCGTGACTCGCACTTCCGCGTGATCATGGAGCAGTCCTTGCAGATCATCCTGATGAATGCGGCCCGAGGCCTCGACCCGGCGGTGGCGCGCCAGCTGCTGAAAGAGGTTGACGACGCCGTGTCGCTCGGCAAGAGGCTCGACATGCAGGCCCTGATCGACAAGCGCATGGCCGACGCGGACGCGGAGACGGAGTCGAAACTGAACGTGCGAGTGCTCCAGGCCCGGGACGACATCGTCGCCTTGCGCCAAGGCGGACAGAACGACACGGTCGGTCTCGAGGGGAAACTCGCGGACGCCGCGATCGGGATCCAGGAACGCCGCTTCTTCCATGCGGACGCGCTGCTCGACAGCGTCGAGCACGACATCTTCGCGACCCGGGAGCTCATGCGGTCCTCCGCGGCGGAGGTCCTCGGCCAGGCCCGGGGCGAAGTCGCCCGCGCGAAGGCGGACGGCATCCCGGTCGACACGGTGGGCCAGATGCTGCGCGACGCCGAGACATCGTATTCCGAAGCGCGGTACGGCGACACGATCTACGCCGGGAAAGCGTGCATCTCCGAGGTCGAAGAACTCGCCCGCGCCGAAGCCGACACGAAGCGGAAATCCGAGGCGGAAGTCGCGCAGTCGAAACACGAACGGACGGAAGGGATCCACCGCCGAATGGAGGCCGTGCGGGCCGAAATCCAGGACCTCCTCGCACACAACGTGGATCTGGCCCATGCGCTGGAGACCCTCGCGGCGGCCGAGCAGGCGGTCGGCCGGGGGTCCCTCGAGCAGGCGGAACACCTCGTCGCATCCGCCGAGGGAATCGTGAAAGGCGTCAAGGTTACCCTGAACCACCAGGCGAAAGGCGCGCTGGAACGGGCCCGAAAGGCCGTGGACCAGGCCGTCAAAGATGGCGTCGAGGTGCCGGAGTTCACGGACCTCCTGGAGCGCGCACGGGCCGCCGTCCAAGCGGGGCGTCCGGCGGAAGTCCTCCAGGCGACCGGCGAGATCGATCGACTCCTCTCCGAACAACGCCAGGTCCGCCACCAGGAGGAACAGCGGCGGACCCTCGAGAAGGCGCGGAGCGCCGCGACGAAATTCATCACGGTCAAGAAGCTCATCATGGACCTCCGCAAGGCGGACATCGACATCACGGGGGCCGAGGACAGCCTGCGGGCCGCGGAACGCGCGCTCGAGGAACGGAACTTCGACGATGTCGACGCGATCCTGACGAACCTCGACTCGACCGCGAAAGAACTCATGGACGAGCTCGTCGCCGCGGCGAGGAACCTGATTGGCCGCGCGGAGCGCAAGATCCACGAAGGCCGGGATGCGGGCCTCGAAGTCGACAAGGCGATCGCCTTGCTCGACGCCGCGGAAGGTTCGTTCGAGCGGGGCGAGTACGCTGATGCGGTCGAACATGCGAGGGCCGCGGAGAAAGAGGTCGCGGAAGGACTCCGGGAACTCAAGAGTCGCGAGGCGGAAGCCCGTCGGAAAGCCCAGGAGGCCGCGCGATCCGAGCTCGCCGCGATCCGCAAGACGATCTCGGATCTCGCCCGCGCGGACATCTCGATCCTCGGTGCCGAACCGGCTCTCGGTCGGGCGGAAGCGGCGTTCGAAGAGGGACGGTACGACGACATCTCGCGCGAGCTCGCGGAGACGAAGGAGATGGCCGCCCGCCTGAACGACGGACTCGAGGCGGCCGCGAAAGACCTCGTGTCGTACGTCGCGAAGGAAGTCGCCGAAGTCCGCTCGAACGGGCTCGATCCGGGCCGAGCGGAGGTCGTGTTGCTCAACGCTCGCGAGGCGATCAACGATGGTCGGTTCGTCGAGGCGATCGAGTACAAGAAGGTCATCGAGGACATCCTCGACGAGACCCGGCGGGACAGGGAGACCCGGGTCGCGCGGGACAACCTGTCCGAGCTCCGGGCGAAGGTCGAGGCCCATGCGAAGCTCGGCGCGGACGTCCGGATGGCCTCGGAAATCCTCGCACGCGCGGAGGCGATGATCGACGCGGGCGAACTCCACGAGGTCGGCGGATACACGAAGCGGATCTCCGAGGAAGTCGACCTCGCGCGGAAGACCCACCTCGACTCGGTCATCAGCTCGTTCTCGCCGATGATCGAGGAGGGCGTGTCCCTCGGCCTCCATGAGGAGGAGCTCCTCGAGTACCGCGCGCACGCCGAGGACGCGGCCACAGCGGACGACATGGAAGAGGTGTACCGACTCAAGGGCGACCTGCACGAACGTCTGCTCGATGCGAAACGCCATCAGATCGTCAAACGATCGATGAACGAAATCCAGAGCCTCGACGAGCTCGTCACACAATCGGAGCGCCTTGGGGTCCCGGCGGAGACCGCGAGGACGCACCTCCAGGGTGCCCGCCAAGCGATCGAGGATGGCAACGTCGATGGATTCGAACGCGGGTTGACCGAGGCGCGCGCATCCCTCGAGGAATCTCGCAAGTCCCACTTCCTCGAGAAGTACGAGACCCGGGTCCACGCCGTCTCGACGATGATGGCGAACGCGAAACGTCTCGGGGCGGAGCTAGGCGACGCGGAGGGTTCGCTCGAACAGGCGGAAGCGGCGCTCCGCGCGGGCGACATCGCGATGGCGGACACCCTGATCAAACAGGCCGAGGTGTCCGTCGGCATCCAGATCCAGAACTTCATCAAGAACAAGTACCCGAACCTGGCACTGCGCCTGCCGTCGGCCGGGCTGCAGGCCGGGGAGTGGAACCAGTACGTCCTCGAGGTCGAGAACCGCGGGAAACTCCCGGCGCGGAACGTCCAGATCGAGTTCTCCGGCGACCTCGAGGCGAAGGGCATCGCCCCGATCGCCGAGATCGGCGTGGGCGAGGTCGTCCCGGTTCGGGTCGGCCTGCGGCCGAAGGGCAAGGGCTCGCTCCCCGTCGCGGTCGGGATCACGTACAAGCGGCTCTTCGACGAGAACCGCTACGAGGTCCGCGACACGAAAGAGATCAAGGTCGAACCGGAGTCGACGTACCTCGTCGAGGACGTCTTCCTGATCCATTCCGACGGCCGGCTCATCGCGCACTACAGCCGCAAGTTCCGCGAGGAGATCGACGAGGACATCTTCTCCGGCATGCTCACGGTCGTTCAAGACTTCGTGAAGGATTCGTTCAAGACGCGCACCCGCGTCGGCATGAAACGACTCGACTTCGGGGACTCGAAGATCCTGATCGAACGCTCACCGCACACGTTCCTCGCCACCGTGGTCGTCGGCCAGGAACCGAAGCTACTCCCGCTCTACATGCTCCAGGTCCTGAAAGAGGTCGAGGACCGATACGGCACCGTCCTCGAGAGGTGGACAGGCCTCCTGCACCAGCTCGAAGGCATCGACGAAATGATCCAGAAGCTCGTCTTCGTCGCGAAGGACCCGAACGCCGTCGTGGGCGCGCTTGCGGAGAGCCCGGTGACCTTGACGGCCATGGCGATCGACGCGCTCGGCACGGTCCAGGCGACCGAGGCAAACGAACTCCTCGCGAAGGCGCAGTCGACCCTAGAGACGGACATCCAGCTCGCATGGCAGTTCATCGAACAGGCGAGGTCGCAAGCGGATCTGGTCAAGACCCAGCTGCGGGACCGGATGGGCGAGATCCTGACCGCGGCCCGCGACACGGTCAGCGAGCTGAAGTCGATCGGCGCGGACACGAGCCAGGCGGAGCTCCTCCTGAGGGAAGCGGAGGAAGCGTACAGCGAAGGCAAGTACGAGCGGGTCCGGGAGATCCAGCAAGGCCTCCACGAATCCCTCGAACGACAGAAGGGCGAGATCGCCGCGAAGAAGGTCGAAGTCGAGCTCGCATCCCTGATCAACGACATCTCGATCGCGAAGAGCCAGAACCTCGACGTCCGGGAGGCGGAGTCGTACCTCACAAAGATCGAGGGCGCGATCCAGAAGAAGAACCCGCGGCAGATGGACGAGTACCTGCGGCGGGCGAAAGAATCCCTTTCCCGCCAGCGCCGGCGGACGGTCCTCGACAAGGCGCGGGCCGACATGGAACGGATCCGGAACATGGTGGCGGCGGCGAACTCGGTCCACGCGGACCTCTCCGACGTCGAGGCGCTGCTCCAGAAGGCAGAAGAAGCGATGCGCCTCGAGGACCTGAAAGGGGCCGAGTCCCTCATCGAGCGGGCCGAGGTGACGGCGAAGGCAAAGGTCGAGGGATTGCTGAAGGACCGCTACCCGCGACTGTTCCTCGAGACGATCAGCGCAGGGCTCCAGGCGAACCGCTGGAACCGATTCGTGCTGAACATCACCAACAAGGGCAACTGGCCAGCCGAGCACGTCACGCCGATCGTCACCGGACCCGTCGAGGTCGTGGGACTCCAGATGGTCGAGAAGATCGAGCCGAACCAGAAAGTCTCCCTCGAGTTCGGCCTGAAGCCGAAGGAGGCCGGGACGATGGACTTCGATTTCGAGGTGCACTACACGAGGCCCCTCGACGACGGCAAGCATCAGACGACCGACACGGCGGTCGTCCGCGTCGAACCGGAGACCGGTTATCTGATCGACGACGGCCTGCTATTCCATTCGACGGGCGCCTTGGTGTGCCATGAGACCCGGACGTACGTGCCTCCAGAGGAGGCGTCCCGCGCGGCGAACCTCGAGGCGAAGGTCAAGGACTTCGTGAACAGGGCCTTCCCGAATGGCGGGAAGAGCATCCAGACGGCCTCGTTCGGCGGCACCACGGTTCTCGGGGCCCGCGGTCCCCAGGCGTTCCTGGCCGTCACCTTGCGCGGGAAGGAACCCGCGATCCTGCCGCTCTACGTCATGCAGGTCCTCAAGGACATCCACGACGCGTACGGCCCGCGGCTCGAGGGGTGGAGCGGCGACCCTGCCGAGCTGCCCGGCATCCGCGAGGCCGTCCGGAAGATCCTCTTCGCGACGGACGTCGAAGGCGTGTCCCTCGGCCCGCTCGAAGACAGCCCGGTCAGCAAGATCCCGATGCTCGTGAAGCGGGGCCTGCTCGCGGGAGAGGGGCAGACGGACTTCTTGACGTGGGCTCGGACCTCGATCGAGCGCGAAGGCTACGGACAGGGCATGGTCGTCCTCCGTCAGATCTCGGACGCCACCGTAGGCCCGACCGAGGAGATCTCCCGCCAGATCCGCCAGACGATCATCGCGTCGAAGGAGGCGGGCACCCTCCAGATCTCGGATGAACAGGTGAACGCGTACGTTGAATTCCTGCGGCTCACGCTCGAGGCGGCCTTCCAGGCGAAGCATCGCGCGGGGATCGAACGCTATTGGCCGATCTCACGCATCGCGGTCAAGACCGCGGAACAGATCGGGTACGACGCCGTGAGCGCCTTCCGCAAGGTCATCGTCGGGCAGATCGGGGCGAAGGAGCTCGACCTCGTCGCGCCGAACGACATGTGGCGCGGCATGAAGATCGATGTCCAGGTCCACATGGCCTCAGTCAGCGCCGCGTACAAACTCTGGGCCCGGAAGATCGAGATCCTACTGCGCTCGCAGGATGCTTGGAAGATCAAGGCGGGCCTCGACCGCGGCGAGTACTCCGTCGGAATCGAAGGCCAGAAAGTCCGGATCGATCCGTCGATGGTGTCGTTCGTGGAGTCGATCCCGGAGTACGTCGTCGAAGAGCCGTTCGAGGGCGGGGTCGTCTATCTCGATACGCGGATGTCGAAAGAGCTCATCGCGGAAGGCTACGCCAAGGAAATCGCGAACCTGGTCCGTGAGGCGCGGAAGGACATGCGTCTCGCCGACGACCGGATTGTCGAAATCGAACTTGTCGCCGGCAAACCGTTCCGCGCCATGCTGCAACCGTGGAAGGACATGATCTTGCGCGATTCCAACGCGCTCGACCTACAATTCGTCGCGGAGCCGGACGCGAACGCATACGTCATCGAAGCGGGCCTGGGAGAGGAGACGTTCCTCCTCGGCGTCCGGGCTGCCGAGATGTAGCAAGGCGCACCGACTGCGTCACCCCACACGCCCCCGTAGGGCGAGGGAGGAAACACTTTAGACCATCGCGGCCTTCGGTCGCCGGATGGGCATCAACCTCGCGGACATCGTCACCGCGGAACCGCGGGCGTTGGAGGATTTCTCGGGCAAAATCCTCGCGATCGACGCCTTCAACACGCTCTACCAGTTCCTCGCGATCATCCGCCAGCCGGACGGGACGCCTCTGATGGATCACGAAGGCCGCGTGACGTCGCACCTGTCCGGAATCATCTATCGCACTTCGAATTTCGTTGCCGCGGGAATCAAGGCCGCGTTCGTCTTCGACGGAGAACCGCCGCGGCTCAAGGCGCGCACGATTGTGGCCCGCGGTGAAATCAAGCGTCGCGCGGAGCGAGAGTGGAGGGAGGCTGTCGAGATCGGAGACCTCGCGACGGCGCGCACGAAGGCGATGCAAACGTCGCGGCTCACGGGCGAGATGGTGGACCAGTCGAAGCGCCTCCTGGACCTGCTCGGCATTCCCTGGTTCCAAGCGCCCGCGGAAGGGGAGGCGCAAGCGAGCGCGATGGCCCAGACCGGCGTCGCGTACGCGGCCGCCTCGCAAGACTTCGACTCCCTGTTGTTCGGCTCGCCGCGGCTCGTAAAGAACCTCGCGATCACCGGGCGTCGAAAGCTGCCGCGGAAGGAGGTCTACGTCGACGTCCAACCGGAAGAAATCTCGCTACAAGCCACGTTGACGAATCTTGGCATCACGCGCGAACAGCTCGTCGACATGGGCTTGCTGATCGGCACGGACTTCAACGACGGCGTCAAGGGAATCGGGCCGAAGAAGGCCCTTGGCCTCATCAAGAAACACGGGTCCCTCGAACCGGCCCTCGAGGAACTCCACGTCGATATCGAATCGAAGGACGAGGTCCGTGAGATCTTCCTGAAGCCGAACGTCCTTCCGAACGTCGAGCTGCGATTCCGCGATCCGGATGCGGACGGCGTCCGGCGCATGCTCTGCGACGAGCATGACTTCTCTCCGGACCGGATCAACGCGGCTTTGGAGAAGTTCGGAACCGCGCGATCCGAGCAGAAACAACGCTCCCTCGACTCCTGGTAGTCACGGTCCGAGAACCGGGTCGGAAAGGCTATAAACGGACCTCGATTTCCCCGGCCAATGCCGCTGGACTTCGTGTCCTCGGTCCTCGTCAGCACGGTCCTGACGGGGGCCCTGAGCGCGCTCGCCTACCGGCGTAACGTCCTGACGTGGGACGGCAGCCTGGCCGCGTTCGTCGTGGGCATGGTCATCGGGATCTTCGGCGACGTGACGTGGCTGTTCCTCCTGCTGTTCTTCCTGCTCTCGAGTTTCCTCGCGACTCGGTACCGGTTCGCGTTGAAGGAGGCATTGGGCGTCCAGGAGGGCGTTCGAGGCGAACGGAAGTCGACGAACGTGCTCGCGAACGGATTCGCCCCCATGGCAGTCGCGGCGATCTCCCTTACGATGCCCTCGGGTTTCCCGAAGATCATCAGCGGCGTCATCTTCCTCGCGGCGCTTTCCGTCGCGGGCGCGGACACCCTCGCGAGCGAGATTGGGGTGCTCTCTCGGAAGACCGCCCTCATTACAACCGGTGAACCCGTGCCCCCCGGCACCGACGGCGGCGTCTCCCGACTCGGCCAACTGTGTGCGTTCGGAGCCGCGGCATACACGTCCGTCGCCGGCTGGATCCTCCTTTCGTATCTTTCTCGAATGTGGAACCTCACGTTCATCCCGACGATGCCGGAAGCGTCGTGGTACCTGCTGATCCCGATGGCCGTCGGTTTTCTCGGCTGTCAACTCGACAGCGTCCTTGGCGCCACCCTGGAACGCCGCGGCCTCGTGGACAAGAAAGTGGTGAACTTGGTCTCGACCGCCACCGGCGCGGTCTTGGCATACGCCGTCCTCCTGGCGGCCGGGCCCCTACCGACGGCGTAACGCCTTTTGGATCAGCTCCACGCCTTCCGCCGCCAGCGCGTCCGCTCGCTCCGGTGACCGTCCCTCGGCATACACGCGGAAGATCGGCTCGGTGCCCGATGGCCGCACGAGGACCGCGCCGTCCCCTTCGACGATCTTCACACCGTCGGTGGTGTCGACGGTGCGGCCTTTCGTAAGGTCGACGAGGGACGCAAGCACGGCATCGCGGTTCTCGACCGGCACGGAGACGTTTGCTTTCTTGAGATGGTATTGCGGGAGCGCCGCCACGAGGGAGGACAGCCTCTTGCCTTCGTGGGCGAGAAGCTCGAGCATCTTCGCGGCGGACATCGCGCCGTCGCGGCAGAACTGATGATCCGGGAAGATGACGCCGCCGTTCTCCTCGCCGCCGAACGCGGCACCGGTCTCGAACATCGTCCGGGCGACGATCGGCGACCCCACGCGGGTCCGCACGACACGCCCGCCTGCCTCGCGCAGGACGTCATCGATCAGGCTCGACGTGCTGACGGGCGTCACGACGGTCCCGCCGCGGCCCTGGATCGCGGCCTTCGCCAGGAGGGCCAGGCTCTTGTCGCCGTAGACAAACGATCCTTTGTCGTCCACGAAGATGGCACGGTCCGCGTCGCCGTCGTGGGCGATCCCGAGATCCGCGTGGACCTCGGAGACGACGTGCATGAGATCGCCGAGATGATCCGGAATCGGCTCCGGCATGCGGCCGGGAAACGCGCCGTCCGGTTGCCCGTTGAGGGAGATCACGCGGCATCCGAGGGACCGCAACAAGTACGGCGTCACCACACAGCCCGCGCCGTTCCCCGGGTCGATGACAACCGTGAACGCACTCTTCCGGATCGCCACAGCGTCCACCTTCGCGAGAATCGCCTCGAGATACCGTTGGTTGGCGGTGTCGTCCGTACGGATGGACCCGACCTCGGACCAGGCGGCCACGTGGAACGTGCCATCGAAGAAGATCGATTCGATCGCTTCCTCGTCCTCCCGGCGCATCTCCATGCCGCGGGCGTCGAGCGCCTTGATCCCGTTGAACTCCCGCGGATTGTGGGAGGCTGTGATGACCACGCCTCCTTTCAAGTGGCCGGACTTCGCGAGGAAGAATTGCTCGCACGGCGTCGGCACCACGCCCAGGTCGATCACGTCGCAGCCCGCCGACATCAGGCCGGACGCGGCCGCACGCGCGAGCATCGGACCGCTGAGGCGCGTGTCGCGGCCCAGAGCCACGGTCCCGCCACCGAACGAAGTGCCGATCGCCCGGCCCATCTTGAGCGCGAGATCCGCGTTCATGTCAGGACCGACGATCCCGCGAATGCCGTTCGTGCCGAACAGCCGGGTCATGCGTTCACCCGGTCATCGAAGATCGTCGAGTACGGCGGCACTTGGACGCCATCCCCCACGATACTGTCGCGGACGTGGGCTCCCTCGCCGATCGAAACGCCCGTCCCGATAATCGACGCCGAGATCTCGGCCTTGTCGTCCACGCTCACGGCTTCGAGGAGCGCGGCGTTCGTCACGGAGGCGCGGCCGACCTTGCACGATTTGCCCAAGACGACATGCGGACCCAGACGACCTTCGACGAACGATCCGGCGGCCACGTACACAGGCGGCCGGAGCGAGCCTGCGGATACGTCGGCATCGGAGGAGATCTTCCCGCGTCCCGCGTCGAGGAGGACCCGTTGCGAATGCAGATAGTTGGGGAGCGTCCCCGCCTCGGACCAATATCCATCGTACTGATACGGCGTGAGTCCGCGCGAGATGAGTTTCGGGAACACCTCCCGCTCCAGCGACACCGGGCGGCCCTCCTCGATGAAGTCGAACACCATCGGCTCGAACACGTATCGCCCCGCGTTCACGAGGTTGCTCGGCGCCTCCGCTCGCGGGGGCTTCTCCACGAACCGCGTGATCCGGCCGCCCTCGATTGCGACGACTCCGAACGCGGACGGATCCTCGACCGGCCACAGCGCGATGGTGCCGATTCCGCTGCCTTTCCGATGGGCCTCGACGAGCCGGTCGAAATCGATCGTGTCGACGACGTCGCCGTTGTAAACGGCGAACGTCCCTCGAAGGTGCCGCTGCACGTTCTTGATGGCGCCGGCCGTCCCGAGCGGCTTCGGTTCGTCGATCACGCGGATCTCGATGCCGAAATCATGGGTCCGGAAGAACTCGCGCATCGGCTCGAAGCCGTAGTTGACCGCAATCAGGACCTCCTCGCACGAGGCCGGAAGCGAATCCAACGCGTAGGCAATCTGCGGGCGATCCACGAGGGGGAGGAGCGCTTTCGGGCGGTTCAGCGTGAGGGGGCGGAGGCGCGTGCCGAGGCCGCCCGCGATGATCACGAGCTGCATCCGCGCTACGAAGCAGAGGCCCGGTTATCTATTTTCTGGCCTCGCCGCTCACTTGGGAACAATCGTGACGACGTTGTTGCCCCGGAGGACGACGGTGCCGACCCGCCGGACGTTGTCCTCTTTCGTCTCTTCCGTGTCCTCGAGGACCATGTTCATGTAGTCGTCATAGCCGACGAGCTTCCCTTCCAAGATGCGGTTGTCCTTGAGCAGGAGCTGGACCCGCTTGTTGATGGATTTTTCTAGAACGTTAAGAGGCATCACCATAGAAGGATCTGTCCCCCCTTCCGGCGCGCCGTAAACTCTGAATGCACTTAAGACTTTTCTTGCGCCAGCGCATCGAGAGACGACCGCGCGCTGGAGTCGCCACGTATTTATCGCCGCGGACCCATGCATCCGTGATGCCCCTCGAACGGAAGAAGGTCGGCGAAGTCTTCCATTTCTACACGAAGATCGGCGTCGCCGCGATTCGGGTCACCGACGATGGAATCGCGATCGGAGACACGGTCCAGATCCAGGGGCCGTCGACCAACTTGGAGCAGACTGTCGAGGCCTTGCAGATCGAACACGCCTTGGTCTCGCGCGCAGGTCCGGGACAAGAGGTCGGCATGAAGGTCCGCGACCGGGTGCGGGAGAAGGACTTCGTGTACAAGCTGATCCCGATGGAAGGTCCAGTCCAGGCACCGCCACCGAAGGCGGCCCCCAAACCGCCCGCGAGGAAGGCACCCGCGAAGAAGGCGCGCGCCAAGAAGGCACCGCGGAAGAAGGCGCCGGTCAGACGAAAAGCCAGCCGCGCACCGCGTAGTAAAGCGCGCCGAGCGTCCCGACGATCGCAATCACGTTCAAGATGATGTCGAGGGCCGCCTCGATTCCGGGACCGCGCAGGCCCGCGTCCACGAGCATGAACTTGAGCCGATGGGTCCCGTGGAAGAGCGAGCCCCCGATGAGTGCGAAGAAGAAGATGCGGACCAACGGGTCTTGCCAGTGGGCTGCGAACGTCGCGTAGGCTCCGGGATCGGTCGGCCACAATCCGAACACCGGGGCGACGAACAGCAGGAAGACGGTGATCGGAAACAGGAACGCGGTGATGAATCCGCCCAGGGAGAAGAGGCTCCATAGGAGCGGCTCGAGGAAGACCTCGGGCTCGCCGGTCTTCTCGTCCGCATGGACGGTCTCCCGACCCGGATTGTACGCCAGGGATGCCCGGGTGGACCCGACCTCCTCGGCCATTCAGATGCCTCCGAAGATTAGGTAGACGACGGCTGCGGAGACGCCAATCCACAGGGCCACGTTGACGCCAAAAACGGATTTCCACGGGAGCGGTCGCTCGGTGAACTGAATCGGTTGGGCCTTCCCGATCAGCATGAACCAGGTGACGGCGTGCCACACCAAGAGGGCGAACAGGACGAGGTTCACATACAGGATAGGCGGCGTGCGCATCGTGTCGACGAACGCCGTGTACGCCGATTCCCCCGCGCGCAGGGTCCGGAGCAGGTTCAGGAAGATGAGCCCGTAGAGCGCGGACACCACACCGCCGAGCTCGCGGAGCTGGAAGCTCAGATACCGCCGGTTCCGGAGCCACCATCCGGCCCGACGTTTCCACGGAAACTCGCGGGCCGTCGCGATCACCTCGATTCGGCCTTCGGCATCAGGAGCCGCCGCATGTGCCGCATCGTCGCGAGGACTTTCAGGGTCTGGATCGCCGCCGCCGGGTCCACGTTCTTCGGGCAGACGACGGAGCACTCCCCGACGAAAGTGCATTCCCAGACGCCGGCCTTCGTGTTCAGCCGCGCAAGACGCTGGTCGGCTCCTTCATCCCGCGTGTCCCGGATGTACCGCAGCGCCAGCGCGGATGCCGCAGGGCCAACGAACTCGGGGCTCGTCCCGAAGACCGGGCAGGCCGCGTAGCACAGCATGCAATTGATGCACAGGCTTTGCTGCCGGTAGGCCTCGACGTCCTCCGGGTACTGCACGAACTCCTTCGTCAGGTCGCCCGACTCCTCGCGGACGATGTATGGCGTCACAGACGCAAGCTTCTCCAGGAAATCGTCGAAGTCCACGACGAGGTCCTTCAGGATCGGGAAGTTCGCGAGCGGATCGAGCGTCACGGTGCCCCTGTGGACGTCACGGATGTACGTGCCGCACGTGAGCTTCGGTTGGCCGTTCACGTTCGCGCCGCACGAGCCGCAGATTCCCATCCGGCACGACCATCGGTACGTCAGCGTGGGGTCGACGTGGTCCTTGATGTAATTCAGTCCGTCGAGGACGACCATGTCGTCGCGGTACGGGATCCGGTATTCCTGATACGTCGGCTTCGATCCCGCCGTCGGTCGGTACCGTTTCACCCGGAACACGACGTCCCGCTCGGCCATCTCAATACTTCCTCTCGACGGGCTGCCACTTCGTGATCTTCACCGGTGAATAATCGATGCGCGGTGCGCCGTCGGTGCGATATGCGAGCGTGTGCTTCAGGTAGTTCGCGTCGTCGCGGTTCGGGAAGTCCGTCCGGCTGTGCGCGCCTCGGGACTCCCGTCGGTTGAGCGCGCTGTAGGCGATCGACGCCGCGACGTCGAGCATGAAGTCGAGTTCGAGGACCCCGGTCATCTCCGTGTTGAAGACACGGTCCTTGTCCGCCATCCCGACGCTCCCGAAGCGATCGCGGAGCTTGGCGAGCTTCGCGCACGCGTCCGCGAGGCCGGCTTCCTCCCGGAAGATCCCGACGTCGCGCTCCATGAGTTGCTGCATCTCGACGCGGACGCCTGCGAGCGTCTCCTTCCCCCGCTCCCGGCCCATCAGGCCGTCGAACACGCGGGTCTCCTCCTTCCGCAGCGCCTCGCGCGAGGCCGTCCCACGAGGATACGCGGCCTTCTGCTTCGCGAACTGCGCCGCCGCGAGACCGCACCACTCGCCGAACACGAGGCATTCGCTCAGGCTGTTCGACCCGAGGCGGTTCGCCCCGTTGATCGAGACGCACGCGGTCTCGCCGACCGCGAAGAGGCCGGGTAACGTCGTCTCACCTGTGGAATTTGTCGAAACCCCGCCCATGATGTAATGCTGCCCGGGGCGCACGGGGATCGGCTCGTGAATCGGATCGAGTCCCATGTACTTCTCCGCGAGCTCGCGGACCATCGGGAGCTTCTGGTCGATCGTCGCGGCGCCGAGGTGACGCAGGTCGAGACCTAGATACTGCCCGTACGGACCCTCGAACGCGCGGCCGGCCTTCATCTCCTGGATCATCGAGCGGGAGAGGATGTCCCGCGGCCCGAGCTCCATCTTGCTCGGAAGGTAGCGCTGCATGTACCGCTCGCCGTCTTTGTTGATCAGGTAGCCGCCTTCCCCGCGGGCCGCTTCCGTAATCAGGATGCCGGTCCCCGGCAGGCACGTCGGATGGAACTGCACCATCTCCATGTCCTTGAGGGGCACGCCGGCGCGGTAGGCGAGGGCCATGCCGTCGCCCGTCTTGATGAATCCGTTCGTGGTGAATTCGTACACCCGGCCGCAACCGCCCGTCGCGAGGATCGTCGCCTTCCCGCCGATCCCCACCATCCGGCCGCCGCGCAGGTCGAGCGCGGTCACCCCGGCGCATGCGCCGCCGTCGACGATGAGGCTCGTGACGAAGTACTCATCGAATCGGTGAATGTTCTCGAACTTCATCGACGTCTGGAAGAGCGTGTGCAGGATGTGGAAGCCGACCTTGTCCGCTGCGAACACGGTGCGCTTGACGGACATCCCCCCGAACGCGCGCTGGCTCACCCGGCCGTCCGGATCGCGGGACCAGGGACAGCCCCAGTGCTCGAGCTGGATGATCTCCTTCGGACAGCGCGCAACGAAGAACTCGACCGCGTCCTGATCGGCGAGGAAGTCGGATCCCTTGATCGTGTCGAGCGCGTGCAGCTCCAGAGAGTCATAGTCGCGCAGCACCGCCGCCGTCCCACCCTCCGCGGACACCGTGTGGCTCCGCATCGGGTAGACTTTCGATACGACCGCGATCGAGAGGTCAGGGTCGGCCTCCGCCGCCGCGATCGCCGCACGCAGTCCGGCCGCGCCCCCGCCGACGATGACGATGTCGTGCGCGGTCCGTTCCACGAACCGCGGAACCGAGTCGGGAGAATAAGCTTTTGGCACGTACCCTGGCCATGCCCTCCCAACCCGGTCGGTGCGGCCCGCCAATATCGAGCCCGCACGCGACCAGCCTCATCCGTACCGGACGAGTAGACTCCCGAAACGATTGTCGACGTAGAACTGGAGCGTCACATCGACGCCGTCCGTTCCGCTGAGCCCGAGGCGATCGTCGCCCGCAGAATTCCACGCGAACGTGGATGACAGGACCGCGACGAGGTCGCCCACGGATCCGGCGTGAAGGATCACCATGGGCAGCGAGTGACGGGATGGGGTGGGAGCCTGGGGGAAGTCGCGGACCGACAGGTTGTATTGCCATGAAACCCCGGGTCCATACATCAGATGGACGGGGTCGCCAACTGCGACGAGGTCAGACGGCACCGGAGAGGTCACGTTCGCGTACGGCAGGGATACGCCGAAACTCAAGGCGAGCGGGCGAAGAACATAGTTGACTTGGAGCCAGCGACTCCCGCCAAACTCGCGCGATTGCACCATGAGGCCGACGGTGTACTTCATTTCCCATTTGGCGGAAATGAGCCCCTGATTGCCGACCAGTTCTGTGCTGGTGACTTCGCGAATGGCGATACAAGGAAAGACGCAGAGGCCGGCGGGATACACGGCGAAGTCGTTTCCGGGACCTGCGACGAACGCCGGGGTCAACGCGCCTCCCACCGAGTCCGCTTCGAGGACAAATCGAACAGGGAGGTCGGTCTTCGATTGCAGAGCCCACTGGAACGAGAATTTTGATGAGGGCGCGGCGGAGAAACTCGCGAATGAAACTTCGACGCTCGTGGCAAAGCCCTTGACCGAGAGGCGTGGGGCCGAATACATTGTCATCAACGGCACGTCGAGGATCATCGAACCGTTCCCGAGGATAGCGACTTGGCGGGCAAGGGCGGGGCCTCGCGTCAGCGGGACCGCCGCGCGTGGCGTCCCTGGGCCAGCGGAACGAGTCAAAACGTAGACCATGCCTACTGCGGACCCGACGATCGCCGAGAGGACGACTGCGGAGACGACGAGGGCCCATCGTCGACGGGCACGCTGTGAGCCGCGAAATCCTCCGCCTTCCATCGATGCGGGACCCGTGGCCGATGAGGGAGCCGATGTCATGGCACCTGAATCCGACCAGCGAATGAGGTCGTCGAACAGATAAATAGTCTGGGATTACAAGGGATGAGACCGAACATCTGCTGTGGAGCAGGACTTGTCTCGGCCCGGGTGGGCGTCGTTTCTGAACCGCGCGCAGAAGACTCAAGTAGCACGCGCCCGTTGGGCGCGGGGCATGGAGGTCGTCCGCGTCGAAAGGCTTGGGAAAACGTACCCGGGAGGGACGAAAGCCCTCGAGGACGTCTCCTTCTCGATCGAGAAGGGCGAGATCTTCTGCCTGCTCGGCCGCAACGGCGCGGGGAAGACGACGCTCCTGCGCATCCTCGCCACGCAACTCAAGCCGACCGTGGGCCGCGCATCCGTCCTCGGCCATGACGTGCTCGCAGAGCCGCAGGCGATCCGACCACACATCGCCGTCGTCCCGCAGGAGGCCCGGCCGCAGATGCTCCTGTCTCCCTACGATCACATCCTCTACTTCTGCCTCATCCGTGGGCAATCGCGGGCCCAGGCCCGCGAGCGAACGAAGAAAGTCATGGAGGACCTGGGCTTGTGGGAGCACCGCGACAAGCTCGCATCGGACCTGTCCGGCGGTCTTCGTCAGCGTCTCATCATCGCGATGGCCATGGTCGCGGACCCGGAGGTCCTCTTCCTCGACGAGCCCACGATCGGGCTGGATCCCCTCGGCCGACGTTCGGTCTGGCACATGCTGCGAGAGCTCACCCGGAAGGGCGCCACGATCCTC
>WNFH01000716.1_pt1 | contig 21504 bp, 20 predicted proteins | sample 5400411 | NCBI WGS metagenome assembly WNFH01 (sample SAMN13153347, study PRJNA577476) | soil metagenome | isolation source: 200 cm saprolite under Douglas fir tree site 2 hole 3 | place: USA:California | collected 2015-04-18
GACTGGGTGTAGTGAAAGAAGAAGTGCTCGTAGGCTTTTACGACTTCCATCAGGTAGTCCTCGCTGATGGCCTTTTCGCCGGGGGCGTTTTTCTTTTTCAGGCGCTTCTTTAGGACGTCGGGCGTGGCTTGCAGGTAGATGACGAGGTCGGGAGTGGGAAGCTGTTCGCGAAAATTATTGAAATAACGGTTATAGGTATCGAGTTCCTGGTCGTTGAGGTTAAGGCAGGCGAAGAGCTTGTCTTTTTCGAAGATGTAGTCGGCGACGATGGTCTTGTTCGAGTGCGGGCCGAGATCGAGCGCGCTTAACTGCTCGAAACGGCGGATCAGGAAGGCGAGCTGTGCCTGAAAGGCTGCGCCGGGTTCGCCTTCGTAAAAAGCCTTGAGAAAGGGATTGTCTTCCGGTTCGATGACGCGCTGGGCCGCCAGGCGCTCTCCCAGAACCTGCGCCAGCGTGCTTTTTCCGACGCGGATCGGACCTTCCACTGCAATGTAACGGGGCAGTTCGAAAAGCTTGGCCATGGGAAGACGTGAGCAGAATATATTGCTTCGCGCGAGTACGCAATTGTGAGAAAGGTTAACAGACAGAGAGTCGTCGGTCGCTTGTCGTTGGTCGTTAGCAACATCCTTTTCGGCGATCAGAGGAAGCCGGCAACGACCAGCGACAAACGACCAATGACGGGTTCCATTTACAATTTGCCCATGTTTTCAGCTTTGCTCGGGCTGGGGGTTGCCGCGACTGCTTCGGCGGCGGGTTATCAGTCGATGGCACCGACTGGGCAGTGGTATGGGCGAACGTTTACCGGATTGGAGCGCGGAAGCAAACAGGTCGCGCTCACCTATGATGACGGGCCGAACGATCCGTACACGCTCAAGTTGCTGGAAGTGCTGGCTCGCCATGATCTGCACGCGACGTTTTTTATGATTGGGCGCTATGTCCGGCAGCGGCCGGGCATTGCGCGGGAAGTGGCGGGGGCGGGGCACGTGATCGGCAATCATAGTTTGACGCATCCGCTGCTGATCTTCAAATCGGCTGAGCGGACTCGGACGGAGTTGGTGGAGTGCCGGGCGGCATTGACGGATGCGGTGGGGGAGCATTCGAATTTGTTTCGTCCGCCATTTGGAGGGCGACGGCCTGCGACGTTGCGGATTGCCCGCAAACTGGGGCTCGAAACGATTATGTGGAACGTGACGGGCTACGACTGGAACGCTTCTCCGGCGGCGCGGGTGGAGAAAAAGGTCGCGGAGCAGATGCACGGCGGAGATATGATCCTTCTGCATGATGGCGGGCATCGGGTGATGGGCGCGGATCGCGGGCAGACGGTGATTGCGACGGACAATTTGATCCGAAGGTACAAGGATCAGGGATTTCAGTTCGTGACGGTGATGGAGATGATGAGAGCTATCAGAGGTCAGCCATCAGCCGTCAGGTAGGGCTTCCGGCTGTCAGATCCCACCTATCACCCATCAGCTTATAATCCGGCCTATGACGGTCGTACTGAAAAATCGGCACTGGGCGCTGATCTGCGCTTTGTCGCTGATCCAACTCGCCGGATTGTGGCTTGCACTATCGCGATCACCGTACGGTCCTGGCGTGGTGGAGTTCTTTCGGCGCGGGGGTTGGTTTGGCCTGATTATTCCAGTCTCCTCGGCATCCGGGTCCGCATTCACTACTACGGTGATTCTCGCGAAGCTCGCTGAGGTTTTCACCAAACCAGATTGAGAAGCAAGCAGAATAGCTGCGGGGCTTCGCTCCGTTGGACAGCCAAGGGCGGCTGTCCTTGCTGACGCTGGGCGGACGAGGACATCTGCCGCTACGTGGGTGCTGCCTACTCACGCGCTGCGGATGTCGCGAATAAACTGAGTATCCGCCCGCAGCTCGCGGGCGAGGGCGCCCGCGCCACACAGAGGAACTACGCGTGCGCCATTGCGAATGCGTGCTTCGCGGCTGCGATTGTTTGTTGCACGTCGTGTTCGGTGTGCGCCGCGCCTATAAACGCCGCTTCGAATTGCGACGGTGGCAGGTAGATGCCGTTTTCGAGCATGGCTCGGAAGAAGCGCGCAAAGGCTTCGGGGTCGGACTTGGCGGCGGACGTCCAGTCGGTGACAGGGCCGGGCGCGAAGAACCAGGTAAACATCGATCCCACCCGGTTGTGGCACATGGTCACGCCGGCGTCTTTCGCAGCTGCCGCGACACCACCCACGACTTCGGCGGCGAGTTTGTCGAGCTTCGTGTAGATGTCCTTGTGGTCGCGCAAGTAGCGCAGGGTGGCGTAGCCCGCAGCCATCGCGAGCGGATTTCCGGAGAGCGTGCCGGCCTGGTACATGGGGCCGAGTGGAGCAACGAGATCCATGATCTCGCTGGGGCCGCCGTAGGCGCCCACGGGCAGTCCGCCGCCGATGATCTTCCCCATGGTGGTCAGGTCAGGGTGGATGCCGTACAACTCCTGGGCTCCGCCGAAGGCGAGACGGAATCCGGTCATCACTTCGTCGAAGATCAACAGCGCCTTATCTTGCGTGGTGAGTGTGCGCAGCGCTTCTAGGTATCCGCTTGCGGGTGGAACGCATCCCATGTTGCCGACGACCGGTTCGACGATCACGGCGGCGATCTGGTGTTTGAATTTCTTGAAGGCATGTTCGAGAGCGTCGACATCGTTGAAGGGCAGAGCGAGCGTGAACTGAATGAATTCTTCGGGAACGCCTGCGGAGCCGGGAATGCCAAGCGTGGCTACGCCTGATCCGGCTTTCACTAGCAGGGCGTCGGCGTGTCCGTGATAGCAGCCTTCAAATTTCACAATGTACTTGCGCTTGGTGTAGGCGCGGGCGAGGCGGATCGCGGTCATGGTCGCTTCCGTGCCGGAACTGACGAAGCGAACTTTCTGCATGTGCGGGAAAGCGGAAATGACCAGTTCCGCAAGATCGGCTTCGGCGGGAGTGGACGCGCCGAAGCTGGTGCCGTTGCGGGCTGCGGAAATCACAGCTTCGACCACGGTGGGGGTGGCGTGGCCAAGGATCAGAGGTCCCCAGGAGCCGATGTAGTCCACGTACTCGTTGCCGTCGGCGTCCCAGATGTGGGAACCCTCGCCGCGCACAATGTAGAGAGGATCGCCGCCCACTGCGCGGAAGGCCCGTACCGGAGAGTTCACACCTCCCGGAATTAATTGTTCAGCGCGCTTGTGCAGCTTGCGGGACTGCTCGGTTTTGCGAGTCATGAACTTCTCCACAGGCGGCAGACCAACCTTAGGTCTGCGATCTCCGCTCAATATTAACAGCGCATCCGGGCTGCGCCGCCAGGTGGTGAGTCACAGGATTTCGTGACGCCGAACACAGGAAGAATCGCCTTCATGGCCGTCAAATTCACGGGACTTTCACGAAATAGCAATACTGCTGCAATCTCGGTTCGATAACTTATGTGTCAGATTGCCCTTCTAACCGGGAGGGTACATCAGGACAGTCTTGGGGGGCTCCAGGCTGTCCGTTTTTATTTTTGGGGCGAGTTTGTCCGCCTGCGATTGCTACTGTCAAACAATCCTGGATACAACCGCGATCGCGGACCCCGTGCTGGTGCCGAGCCTACGATTTCACCTGGAGTTCTAGGGTAAGCGTAAAGACGGGGACTTCCCTGCACGGCGCGGTGCTTATCTGATTTCCTGTCAATTCCTATTGCGCGCCAGGGTCAAACATCGAGAGCGAGAAAAAGTGAGCCAGTACGGCTGCGAAGGCCAGGCCGATAACGAACAACGCCATCGGAATCGCAGCCAGGAATTGCGCAGTCCGGACATTTGCGCAAACACATCGGGAATGTAGGCTGCGCAATACGCAACGTTCGCCAACACCGCCAGCGCGAACAGAAGCAGCAATGAGTTGAATTGCAACGCGCTTTTGGAGAATGGTAAGCCTTGTACCAAGTGGACGACTACGATAACGGCCAGGACAAGGTTGTACAGAATCCGCCTTGGCTCCCAGTAGCGAATCGCGTTGCTGAGAAACTCGCGCCCTCGAATAGGTTCCATCAAAGATCCACTCAGGGATTAGGGTCGCGCTGAATCCCGTCCTCTTGCTTCTGCATTGTCCGGATTGCCCACGCCATGCGGGGAGTGTTGTGGGCGATGCCGAATCTTCCCTGGGCGTCGAGCAGAATCATTCCACCGTGGCCGTTGACGCGCTGTTTCAGGTAGTTCATCGCTTCCTGCGCGACCCACTCCGGCAAACTGCCGGATTCGACACGGTCGGCGGCCCACTTGGCGAGCACGAGCTTCATGATCGGCTCGCCCCAGCCCGTGGTCGAGGCAGCGGCGCTTTCGTTGTTGGCGTAGCAGCCGCAGCCGATCAATGAAGAGTCTCCGAGACGGCCGGGGGCTTTGGCGAGGGTGCCGCCGGTGGAAGTGGCGGCGGCGATATTGCCGTCGCTGTCGAGCGCGACGGCGCCGACTGTGTCATGCGAAATTGCGGGCGCGAAAATGTCCTCGCGATGATCTTCACCGCGCGCCAAATATTCCCGCAGACGTTCCACTTCGCGGGGAATGATCAGGTCTTCGTTCCTGCACAGCACGATACCGTGCTCGGCGGCGAATCGTTCCGCGCCTTCGGCGACGAAATAGACGTGCGGGCTTTCGCTGAGGATCTTGCGCGCGGCGCGAACGGGGTTGGCGATGCGTTCCACGCATCCCACGCCGCCAGCCCGCAGAGTACCGCCGTCCATGATGAGGGCGTCGAGTTGGACCTTGCCGTCGCGATTGAGGAAGCTGCCGCGGCCGGCGTCGAAAGTCTCGTCGTCTTCCATGACGACTACGGCTTCTTCGACTGCGTCGAGGGAAGAGCCACCGCGCTCGAGGACCCGCCATCCCGCAGCGGCGGCAGTCCTGACGCCGTTGAGGTGAGCTTCCACCATGTCATCGGGAATGGCCCAGGCGCCGCCGTGGACGACTAAAACGGAATTGGTTGGCAAACCTTTCAGTCCTCGCAGGAACCGTCGGGTAGAGACGCGGCTTGCCGCGTCTCCGTCGCGCGGCCGTGATCCGGTGCAACGAGAGACGCGGCAAGCCGCGTCTCTACAATCAGTCTTGTTCAGCAGACTATGAAATCGACGTCTAGTCTAGCATCTGGGAATTTGCATGGAGAAAACTACGCGGCGCTCCGTGCGACAGGAGCTTCGACCTCATTGGTCCGCTGCCAGGTATAGACGATGCGGTGAATCACGGTAATGGTAGACAGCACAGCGATTACCCAGAGGACGGGCGCCATCACGTTGAAGAGGGCTCCGATTATCAGCAGCACCAGGCGTTCCGGGCGTTCCATGAATCCGACACGGCAGGTGCCGATGAGCGATTCTGCGCGTGCGCGGGCGTAGCTCACCATGATGGCGCTGATCATGACTAATGCGGTCAGCACCACGTAGAAGAAGCGGTTGCCGCGTGCATAAAAAACGAGCAGTCCGAAGAAGAGGGAGGCGTCACTGTAACGGTCGACGACGGAATCGAAGAAGCCTCCGAAGCGGGTGACCTGATTGGAGGCGCGGGCAACCCGGCCATCGACGAGGTCGAAGAAGCCCGAACCGATGATGACCAGCCCGGCGTAAAAAAACATGCGGCGCTGGTTCTCCGCGGTAGCATAGCCAAACAGAAAAGCGGCATAGGTATTGACGACCAGCCCCATCAGGGTCAGGACGTTCGGGTTGATGCGGGTCAGGGCCAGCATGCGCACGATGGCATCGAGCAGAACGCCGCAGGCCCGGCCGACTCCACTGGTCCAACTCATTGGGGCTCCGCTTCGCTCATTGTGGCTCCGCTTCGGCTTCGGCCAGGTCGTGGATGGTGGTGAGCTTCAGGATCTCCAGTTCGCGATTGCCGTTGGGGGAAACGACCTGGGCGCTGTCTCCAACTTTCTTGTTGAGCAGGCATCGGCCGATGGGCGAAGTGGTCGAGATTTTGCCGGCAGCTACGTCGGATTCTTCGGTGGTCACGAGCGTGTACTCGACTTCCTCTTCCTTGGTGGTGTCGTAAACCTTCACGGTTGAGCCCAGCCCGACCCGGTCCCGGGGGATATTGCTCATGTTGATCATGGACAGATCGGCAAGCCGCTGTCCGAGTTGGCGGATGCGGGCCTTGAGGTATTCCTGGCGCTGCTTGGCCATGTGATATTCGGCGTTCTCACTGAGATCTCCCATGGCAACGGCTTTTTTCAGCTCTTTGGGGATGTCGTGGGCCAGTTCGTGCTCCAGCAAGGCCAGTTCGTCCCGGAGTTTCTTCTTGATGTGTTCCGTCATGTTCTCGTGCATTATAACCCTCGATGGCTGGCGCGGGGGCGGCTTGAGAGTCGTACCCGAACGGCTGACTCCGCAGTGCAACCCCATCAGCGGGAATGACTTACACTGGTAACTGCCGAGATTTGGCGGCGGGCCGACGACCCGTCGGCGGAAACCCCTTATCTGGATTGCCTTTACGTCCCCGGTGGGCTAGACTCAAGAAGTTCCCGCACGCCCCTCGGGCGAGGTTTCCCTCCATGAATGGCGACCGTGTTTTCCACATCGGCGACCGGGTTGTCTATCCCAATCACGGCGTCGGAATTATTGAGCAAATCAGCAGCCGAACGATTGGACTCTCGATCGAGAAGTTCTACCTTCTGAAGATTAAGTCCAGCAGCCTCAAAGTGATGGTGCCATTCCACAATGTGACTAGCGTCGGTCTGCGTCCTGTGGTGCGAAATGGCGAGGTCCAGAAGATCGTGGACTACCTGTCGTCGGGCGAATGCAACAACGCGCTGGACTGGAAAGACCGCTTCAAAGAGAACTCCGAGCGGATGCGGACCGGGTTCCTGCTGGACGTGGCGGCGGTTCTGAAGAGCCTCCTGATGCTGGGCCAGACTAAGGCGCTTTCATTTCGGGAAAAGAAGATGCTGGAGCGGGCTCGGTACCTGTTGGTCAGCGAACTGGCCATTTCCAGAAACGTGGACGAAGGCCAGATCGAGCAGACACTCGCCAAGGCTCTGACAAAGTGCAATCTGCGGTTCCCGGAGCTGGCGGAACTGGCTTCGTAATTTCCATTTAGTCCCTAATCCTCTACTTACAAGCTACGAGCTGCGAGCCTCGAGCTTGAAGCTTCTTGCGTTCACCGTTCTTAGCTCGCAGCCCGTAGGTCGAAGCTCCTAGCGATGCGCTTCCAGCCAGGATTGAAGAATCAATGTGGCGGCCATCCGGTCGACCGCTTTCGCGCGCTTTTCGATTGAAAGGTCAGTTTCGCGGAGCAGGCGGTTGGCTTCGGTAGAGGTCCAGCGTTCATCCCATAGATGGACGGTGACTCCGAACTGCGATTCGAGATCCTCGGCAAACCGGCGCATCTTCTCGGACTGAGTACCTTCCGCGCCGCTTAGGCGTAGCGGAAGACCAACCACAACCTCCCGGATTTGATACTCCGCCAACAACCGTCTCAGGGCTTCCAGATCGCGGCGTTTGTTCTGCCGCTGGATCGTATCGAGTCCCTGGGCGGTAATCCCAAGCGGGTCGGAGACGGCGACGCCGATCCGTCTTGCACCGACGTCGAGGGCCATGATCCGAGTGGGCAGGGCAGAATCAGCCATCGGTCAATTGTAGATGCAATCGCTTCGTGCAAATCTCTGTTCAGTGAGGCAAAATGATGGGCCGGTGCTGACGCAGAATGGACACCGTCGAGACATCCCGCAAGCATCACTGGTCGCTGACGCTACTGGGCATCGGCTTGATCATCGTGTTCGCCTATTACGGCGAGTCGGTGCTGTCGGTGCTCTTCTTTTCCATTCTGCTGACTTTCGTGCTCGATCCACTGGTGGAGCTACTCGGCATTCATCTGCGCCTTCCGCGGGCGCTGGCGGCGCTGATCGCTGTGATCCTGCTCCTGGCGTTGCTGTACGGTATCTCGTATGCCTCGTATAGCCGGGCCATCGCCTTCATGGATACCGTGCCCCAATATTCACAGAAGATCCGGTCGATGCTGAAGCCCTTCCGCCAGCAGGCAGAGAAATTTGAGAAAACTGGAGAAGCGGTCGGGGAACCCGAGACCAATGTGATTGCCGTCCGCCCGGTTACGAGTTGGTCCGACATACTGACGCATGGCGTCAGTACGCTGAGCGAAGCCGTGCTGGCGGCTTCGTTCATTCCCTTTCTGGCGTATTTTCTGCTGACCTGGAAACATCACGCCCGCTCCGCCACCGTCATGCTGTTTCCTTTGGAGCACAGGCACACCGCCTATGTCACGCTGGGATTGATTGGAAAGATGCTGCAGAGCTTTATCGTGGGGAATCTCCTGATCGGACTACTCATCTCGGGAATCAGTGTGGCGATTTTCGGGCTGTTGGGGGTTCCGTTCTTCTATTTCATCGGATTCGCGAGCGGATTCCTGAGCCTGGTGCCCTACCTCGGACTAGTGCTGGCAATGGTGCCTCCGATCCTGGTCGGTCTGGGACAACTGGAGGCGAGCGACCTGTTGGCCGTGACCTTCGTGGTGGTCCTGCTGCACCTCTTCGCTCTCAACGTGCTCTATCCGAAATTGCTGGGCAGCCGCCTGAGGCTGAATCCGCTGGCAGTAACGATTGCGCTACTGTTTTGGGGATGGATTTGGGGTGCGATTGGACTGGTGCTTGCGATCCCCATCACCGGGGCTCTCAAGATCATCTTTGACCACGTGGAATCGATGAAGCCGTTTGCGACCTGGCTCGGGGAATAAAGGTCCAGTCTGGCTTGTCGACGTTTCAGCCCAAACTGCACAGATGGGACCGTAGCGAAGAACGACGTCGCCCGGTTTGGGCGATGCCTTCGCGACAGCCGGCAGGATGCGGGCGCTACTTTTTTCTCCGCGAGATTGGCACGGACGACGGGTCGCCCACCTTTTTCTATTGGGGCGGACTCTTGAATTGCTCGGCAATGTGCGCCTGCGACAGATACCATGCGACCATCACGCGGATGATGACGCCGAGTCCGCCGAGGATGAGTGGTTTGGGCTGAACCAGCACGGTTGCGGCCGAGACCGGTGGGACCAGCATCACAATCCCCGCGCACGCGGCAAGGATGGCGGCGTTTCGCAAGATGTTATTCAGCCGCATGAGACCCCACGCGATCCCGCCGGCGGCAACGGCGATCAGCAGGAACATATAAGGCCCAGCCAGTTCAAGGCCAAACAGGAGGGGAGCGCCGGCGGTCATTGAGATGAGGCCAGGATGGGCGAGCATCAGCATGGCTAGGATTGCCAGGTAGATTCCGCAGAGCGCGAAGATCGCGGCGATGGCGCGGACGCCGGTTGGGAGCGGGTTCGGATTCGATTCGTTCACAGGGATAGCGGCAGCGTCCGAGGACTGAGAGAGCGCTGCGGGCATAACCCGGAAGTGTCGGTTCTAGTGACCGATCATCCTATCATCCTAAGGAGCGCCAATATTGCCAGGATCGCGATCACGATGGCCGCAACTTTCCAGAGATTTTCCATGATGCAAAGCATACTCACATTGAATTGTTTGTGCCACGTGCGCGCTCATCAGGTACTCGCCGCCGGAGTAGAGTCCCCGACGTTGCTTGCTCCTCATGCCCTCTCGGATGTAATGTACCCGATCAACTTTCTCTGTGAGGGGATGGAATGAAACTCTATCGTTGGACGAATGTGTTCGCACTGTTGGGGCTGGCTGGGAGCCTGGGCTGGGGGCAGCAGGCGCCGTCGGTTAAGACTGTCGTCATCCGCGCCGGGCACATGCTTGACGTGAAGACCGGCAAGATACTTACCGGTCAGATGATCGTGATCCAGGGCGACAAGATCGCGAACGTGGGCGGCGACGCACGGGTTCCTTCCGACGCAACCGTCATTGATCTCCCAAACGCCACAGTCCTCCCGGGACTGATCGACGCGCACACGCACATCACCTTCACTCCGAATTTCGGCTACTCGCGGCTGGCGATCTCGGTGCCGCGTGAGGCGCTGACCGGAGCGCGCAATGCCAAGGTCACGCTGGAGGCGGGTTTCACGACTATCCGCAACGTGGGCGCCAGCGGCTATTCGGACGTCGCGCTGCGCGATGCGGTGAATGCTGGAGATGTACCCGGCCCGCGCATGCTAGTGAGCGGCCCCGCGCTCAGCATCACCGGCGGACACTGCGACAACAACCTGCTGCCGTTTGATTACCACGCGACGAATGGCGGCGTGGCAGACGGGGTGGAGGCGGTTCAGCACAAGACGCGCGAGATCATCAAGTATGGCGCCGACCTGATCAAGATCTGCGCCACTGGCGGCGTGCTTTCGAAGGGCGACAATCCGCAGCATTCGCAGTACACGCTCGACGAAATGAAGGCGATTGTGACCGATGCGCACCGGCTGGGCCGCAAGGTCGCGGCGCACGCGCACGGGGCGGAGGGAATCCGCTGGGCATCGATGGCAGGTGTGGATTCGATTGAGCACGGGTCGTACATTGACGACGCTGCCATCGCGGAGATGAAGAAAAACGGGACGTATCTTGTGCCGACGCTTTATCTGGGCGACTGGTTTCTTGAAAACGCGGAGAAGATCGGTACGCCGCCGGACCTTATCGCCAAGGGAAAAGAGGTCATGCCCGCTGCCCGGAAGAACGTCGCGCGGGCGTTCGCCGCGGGAGTGAAGGTCGGCTTCGGCACCGATGCTGCTGTCTATCCGCACGGAATGAATGCGCACGAATTCGCTGTCATGGTGAAGCTCGGACTGACGCCTCTGCAAGCGATTCAGTCGGCGACCATCAACGATGCTGACCTGCTGGGCTGGTCCGACAAGGTCGGAACAATTGAGCCGGGCAAATGGGCAGACATTATTGCTGTGGACGGTGACCCACTGGCCGATGTGACGACGCTGGAGCGCGTGAAATTCGTGATGAAGGGTGGGGAGGTAGTCAAGAACGAGTACGGGAAATAGGGTGCGAATGCAGACGTGATCCCCGTTCCGTGAGATTTGCTCGTTCCAGGATTGCGAGTCGCAGAGAAAAGGCCGCCAGCTCTCCCTGGCGGCCACAAATTAAGGTTGAGACGGGTCTTAGATCCCCGGGGCTCCCTGGTTTTGATGCCCGCTGCGCAGCGTCACCCGCACCCCGCGCTGTGAGTTCACGCGGGTCGTGGCGCTCCAGTCGACTTCATCCGTGCTGATTACACCGCTTCCGCCGCCCGCCAACGTGTAAGTGATGCGGCCGTCCCGGTAGGTGAAATTGCCGACCGACAGGGCCATTCCGCTCTTGAGCACGAATATCGGCGTCCCTGGAGCACTCGCGACTGTACGAGTCACCGAAACACTCTGCGTGTCCATCGAGATCGTGCTGTTCGACTCCGCTACGGGCAGGTTCCCCCTCGTGACGAAGCTGGCATAGGAAGCCTGCGGAACTGCGGGCTCTGTGTCCAAGGTAGGAGTCACATCGCGCGTCGCAGGACGGGGCGTAATTTGTCCCATCTGCGAATCATGGAAGGACCCACTCCTCGGTTCGCCGAAGTAATGCCATCCCGGCCCAAGGGGCGGAGTACCTTGTGCCACCGATGGTACCTGAACGTCGTCCATCAGTCGCAGAGTCATGACCGACTCGCCTTTAAGCGTCGGTCGCGGACCCCGCGCGGGGAGCATCAGCACTTTCCATGGCCACAACGGCGGGAGCATCCACTCAACAATGTCGCGTTTGGCATGCCCTTTGCCTCTGATTTCGCCCTCGCGGTTTACCTTATAGCCGCGCGTCGCGATGACCTTGGCATCCAGCGGCAGATCGCCGCTCGGCACCCCGATGCGGTCAAACTGCAGTTTCATATTTCCCTTGCCGAAAAAGTGGCCGGGATCTTTTGCCGACTCCAGGTGTCCCACCAGATAGCTGCCTCGTGGAAATGCCTGCTGGCCGAATGAGGTGATTCCGCGCAGATGACACAAAACGGGATCGCCGACGGCTACCGATGCTGAAGAGAAATTCGGTTCATTGAGGGTGCATTGCAGAAGCGTGCCGGCGGGCAGGACGACATCCCGCGTGCTGGCACTTAGGGTCAAACCTAGCACGAGGACTGCCAGGCTGGCGTAAACCACGGACTTCATACCTCACCTCACTCGCGCGCGCCATTTCGCGATTGGGGGATCGCGCGGAGCGCGCCCAGTTCTGCGCAGTTAATCACAAACCTATCCCCGGGTCAATCGGGGCCAGAGATTGCCAGGCACAATTCTTGGGCCGGGTGCCTTCGGCAGAATCAGGTCCGCGGTTCAAGGAATTTGTCAGGATAGTGCCAGCCAATCTGACTTCCGCACAATTCCTTTAGAATCTTTATCGGTGCCGATCCAGTTTCAGATTGAGGCGACGGATGGCCCGGCCCGTGCCGGGCGGCTGACCACTCCGCACGGGGTGATTGAGACCCCGGTTTTCATGCCGGTGGGGACGCTCGCGTCCGTCAAGGGCGTGCCGCAGGATGTGCTCGAAGGACTGGGTGTCCAGATCCTACTCAGCAATACCTACCATCTTTACCTGCGGCCAGGGGTCGAAACGATCCGTCGGATGGGTGGGTTGCATGAGTTTATGTCGTGGGATCGGGCGATCCTCACCGACTCTGGCGGGTTTCAGGTTTTCAGCTTGAATGAGCTGCGCAAGGTCAGCGAAGACGGAGTGACGTTTCGGTCGCACCTCGACGGGTCTTCGCACTTTTTCAGTCCCGAGAGCGCGACGGAGGCGCAGATCGGGCTGGGCGCGGACATCATCATGGCGTTCGATGAATGCACTGAGTATCCAGCGGAGCGGGAACGGGCGCGGGCTTCGATGGAGATGACGCTAAGGTGGGCGGAGCGGAGCAAGAAATATTTTGAGGAGCATAAGGGCGAGGTGCCCTGGGGTGCGAGCATTCAGCACTCAGCATTCAGCATTCAGCCGGGTCAAACTCAATCGCTCTTCGGCATTGTGCAGGGCGGGATGGACCCGGAGCTGCGGCGGGAGTCGGCTTTGCGGACTGTCGAAATTGGCTTTCCCGGTTATGCGATCGGCGGCCTCAGCGTGGGCGAGCCGCGAGAACTTACGCGAGAAGTGGTCGAATCCACCCTGGAGCACCTGCCTGCCGACAAGCCCCGCTATCTGATGGGAATCGGCACTCCGGAAGAGATTGCCGAATACGCCCGGATGGGAGTGGACATGATGGATTGCGTGCTTCCCACGCGCGCAGCCCGGCACGGGTTGCTGTTTACTTCGCAGGGCAAGGTTTCGATCAAGCAGGCACAGTACACGCAAGACGAAGGGCCCCTCGACCCTAACTGCGGTTGCCGCGTTTGCCGACGGTACTCGCGGGCCTACTTGCGCCATCTTTATGCATCCAACGAATTGCTGGCCCAGGTCCTGAATACGATCCACAATGTGAGCTACTACCTTGACACCATGCGGGCGGTCCGGCATTCTATTCAACTTGGGGAAAGGGCCCGTTTTCTTTCTGAGCAGTCTGGGCCGAAACCGTAGCTCTGCGCACCGTAGCTCGGCACCCCGTGGTCCAAGCCTGACGTTGAAGGGTATCCGGCCTAAAGAAGAAGAGAATTCCCGCAGGCAAGCAGCGATAGAAGCAAATTAGTGCCGAGTTTTCCTCGGCCGTCCCCAAAGAGGGTGCTTCAGACTGCCACGGCCGAGGGCGGTATTTTGCCGTAAGTTTGTTCCAGGGGATCAACTTGGCAGTGGGCGCAATTTTAATAGGTTGGGGTAGCGGATTGGCGGCGTGGTTGCAGATTCCGGGTGGATCGAGCCTGCTGACGATTGCTCCGTTGCTCTTTATTTTTGCTATCTTTTACTTCCTGTTGATCATGCCGCAGCAGCGGCGGCAGAAAAAGTGGCAGGCGATGCTGAGCGCGCTTAAGACGGGCGACAAGATCACCACCAGCGGCGGTCTGCGCGGGACGATCATCAGCCTGAAAGATGACGCGGTCACACTACGCGTGCCGCCCGACAATCTGAAGCTGGAAGTCAGCCGAGGGTCGGTAGTGTCGGTGACGACGGCGGAAGAAGGAAAGTGAAGCTTCGAGCTACGAGCTCGTAGTCCGCAGCTCGAAGCTGGTGTCGATATTCTTTTATGAATAAGAATCTTACCTGGAAGTTGCTGCTGATTCTCGGGATCCTGTTGGTGTTTACGCTGGGGATTTTCGGGCCCCCGTGGAACTGGTCGGGTCGCAATGCATTGGCATTGATCACCGACCGCATCCACCTCGGACTTGACCTGAAGGGCGGCACGCACCTGATCCTGCAAGTGCAGGTGAACGACGCCGTCAATGTGGATTCCGACAACGTGGTGGCCCGCCTGAAAGAAGATATGCGCGCGCGCAAGATCAATTACACCGAGATCGGCAAGCCCGATCCGGTGAACCATCCGGACATGGTGGTGATCAAGGGCGTGCCGCCGGAGCAGAGATCCGATCTCCAAAGTATCGTTGCCGATCGCTTGCCGGAATACAACCTGACCTCGGGAACGGAAAATTCCTACACGCTTACGATGAAGGCGCAGAGCCTGGCTGATCTGAAAAATCGCGCGGTCGCGCAGGCAATTGAGACCATCCGCAATCGCATCGACTCGTTAGGTGTAAGCGAGCCCGTCATCCAGGAGCACGGGCTGGGACAATACCAGATTCTCGTGCAGTTGCCAGGCGTAGACGATCCAGCACGAGTTAAAGAGATTATGCAGTCGACCGCGATGCTTGAGATCAAGCAGTCGCTGGGCGGACCCTATTCGAGCCAGCAACAAGCGTTACAGGAGCGTGGCGGCGTCTTGCCCCCGGATGCCGTGCTGATGCCGGGCCGGAGCATCGGTTCGAGCCGCGATGAAATTGGCGAGACCTGGTACCTGATTTCAAGAGCCTCGGCCGTGACCGGACGCGACTTGCGCGATGCTCAGGCTAGCCGGGATGAAAACGGGCAGCCGGCCGTAAAGTTCACTTTGAGCGGGGAGGGCGGCCGCAAATTCTATTCCTTCACTTCCGCCCACGTAGGCGACAATCTCGCGGTCGTACTCGACAACAAAGTGCAGGAAGTCGCAGTCATCCGGGACGCAATTCGCGACAATGGGGTGATCAATGGGAAGTTTACCGAGCAGCAGACGCGCGACCTTTCGATGGTGCTGCGCTCGGGAGCGCTCCCGGCCAGCATCAAGTACCTCGAGGAGCGCACGGTCGGGCCGTCGTTGGGCGCGGACTCGATTCGCTCGGGCGTTCGGGCTGCCATCGTGGGCATGCTCGCGGTGCTCATCTTCATGCTGATCTACTACCGCGGAGCGGGCATTAACGCTGACATCGCGCTCATCCTGAACCTTATTATCCTGCTGGGATTCATGGGCTACTTCGGAGCCGTGCTGACGTTGCCGGGAATCGCGGGTGTGATCCTGACCGTCGGCATGGGTGTGGACTCGAACGTCCTGATCTTCGAGCGTATCCGGGAAGAACTCAGAAACGGCAAGACGCCGCCCTCGGCAGTGGAGCAGGGCTTCAGCCACGCCTGGATCACCATCGTGGACACGCACGTGACCACGATCGTGTCGGCGGCCATCCTTTTTATTTTCGGCACCGGGCCGGTGCGAGGTTTTGCGACTACGCTGGTGTTTGGTCTGGCGGCGAACCTGTTTACCGCTGTTTTTGTTTCGCGGGCGATTTTTGATTGGGTGCTGAGCCGGAAGCAGCGCGGCGAAGCGTTGAGTATTTAAGACGGTCGTTGGTCGCTGGTCGCTAGTCGTTGGCGAAACCGGCCGGCTGACGAACGACCGGCGACTATCGACCAACGACTGATTGTGAAGGGATCAAGAGCAGCGTGGAATTATTTCGCAATACCAACATAGATTTTCTCGGCAAGAAGTGGTACTTTCTCGCTTTTTCGCTGGTGTTCAGCTTGGCGGGGATATTCTCCATGGTGTTCTGGCATGGGGTTCCGCTGGGTGTAGACTTCCGGGGTGGCACGCTGGTGTATGTGAAGTACGCGCATACGCCCAACCCGGCTGCGATCCATGCGGAACTGGCACGGGCGGGATTGAAAAATGCCCGGGTGCAAGCCTATGGACCGCCTGCGAACAACGAGGTTCTGGTTGCGCTCGACATTCAGGAGACCAGTGAACAGGCTCTCGATAAGGGCAAGATCCAGATTATTCAAGCGCTGCAAAGCAACACCCCGGCCGGAAAACCGGATCTGAATAACGCCAGCTCTTTGACAATCCTGAACTATCTGCTGGAGAAGGACCCGTTGCATCTGGGGACGGAAGCGAATCAGCGCTATACCACCCTGGCTCAGGCCATCGTGAACTATCGCGACAAGCAGAAGGGCGGCGTGCTGGGCTCGCTTGATGAGTTGAAAGCGGCGGCCGGTCCCGCGGTGGTGGCGTCGTTCCAGGACGGCTTCTTCGTTTCCGACTTCGGTGTGCGGAACGTGGAGATCGTTGGGCCGCAGGTGGGCAAGCAACTGCGGAATCAGGCCTTCCTGGCAACGGCCTATTCTCTGGCGGGAATGCTGGTGTATCTGGGCTTCCGCTTCGAATGGATTTATGGTGTGGCGGCGGTGCTGACGGTGTTTCACGACACCTTGATCACGGTGGGCGCGTTCTCCCTTCTGAACTGGGAGATTTCGCTGACCGTAATCGCGGCCATCCTGACCTTGATCGGATACTCGAATAACGACACGATTGTGGTCTTCGACCGGATACGGGAAAACATCAAACTTTTGCGGCGGGAGAAGCTGGCGGACATCGTCAACAAAAGCATTAATCAGACTTTAAGTCGAACTATCTTGACAGCGGGCCTAACATTCCTTACCGTGCTTGCTCTGTTCCTATTCGGGGGCGAAGTGCTGCGTGGTTTTAGTTTCGCCCTGGTGATCGGTATCCTGATCGGGACTTATTCGTCGATCGCGATTGCGGCGCCGGTTCTGGTTGCCTACCAGGACTGGCGGCAAGATCGAGGTAAGCGGCCCGTTGACATGCCCCCCAGATCGGGCACCCGGCAGGATGGTCCGAAGGAAAAAGTTAAGGCGTAAAGAAGAGCTATTTGCCGTAGAATCAGGGACCTGCCCGGAGAGGCAGCCTTGGCTGAAACCGGGAGCAAAGCGGATGCAGGTGGTGTCTAAGGTTACGTAGGGTCTGATGCAGGGAGAAGCCTATGTTTGAAGACAGCCTTATCGAATCGGGAAACAGGCTCAAGACCAAGCGGCTGGCCACATCGATTCTTTCGTTTTTTGGCCAGTTCCTGCTGTTGGGAATACTGATCCTGATCCCGTTGATTTACACCGAAGCGCTTCCAAAAACTCAATTGATGACATTCCTGGTAGCGCCACCGCCACCACCGCCACCGCCCCCACCGCCGGCAGCGGTCGTGAAGGTGGTGAAGATTCAGAGCGACTTGGTCAATGGCCAGCTGCGCACGCCCACCAAGATTCCCGAGAAAGTCCAGATGATTAAAGAAGAGGAAGCGCCTCCGGCGATGGCTGGAGGAGTGATGGGTGGCGTTCCGGGTGGCGTCCCAGGAGGCCAGATGGGGGGTGTGATCGGTGGCATCATCAACTCCACCTCCGCGATTCCGAAGGTGGCGACGCCGCAGCGGGTTCGAGTCTCGTCGGGTGTTTCCCAGGGTCTTCTGATTAAACGTGTGCAGCCGAACTATCCACCTCTGGCGCGGCAGGCCCGGATTCAGGGACAGGTGGTTCTGCAGGCGGAAATCAGCAAAGAAGGCGCGATCCAAAACCTGCAACTGATTAGCGGACACCCCATGCTGGCGCCAGCGGCCATCGAAGCCGTCAAGCAGTGGCGCTACAAGCCCTATCTGCTCAATGGCGAGCCGGTGGCGGTGGACACGCAGGTGGTTGTGAACTTCACTTTGTCCGGAGGCTAAAACCCGGCAGGGTGGTGGCAGTGGGCCCTCCCCGTCCGACATTTTTCCTATCGACGGGAAGCCAGGGTGGTTTCTCCACCCGAGGGCAAGTCTGCCCGCGAATTTTTCAACGCAGCAAGGAAGCAAGAGATTCGGCTCGGACCGGGGCTCCGGCAGTGAGCGGAGCGTCGCGTCTGGGTAGCTGATCCCGCGGATGCGGGAGAAGCAGTCAGAGGCAAGTTCAGACGAGGTCCGAGGAGGAAAGCAACTCATGTTAGTTAACCTGGCAGCAGTCGCACTCTGCAACATGCACATTTTCGCCGCCATGCTCTTTCAGGGAGAGAGCTCGGTCGGTTGGGACCCGATTTCGCTATGGAAGCAGATGGGGCTTCTGGCGAAGGCCGTGGTCATCATTCTCTTCATCATGTCGGGCTGGTCGATCGGCGTTATGATCGACCGTTGGATGGCTTTCAACGCCGCCCGCAACCAATCGCGTTCGTTCGCCCCAGCGGTGGCGGGAGCTCTGCGCGAAGGCAAGATTGACGAAGCTATCAAGGTAGCCGAGCGCAACAAGAAGAGCCACTTGGCGAAGGTCGTCACCGCCGGCCTGATGGAGTTCAAGGCCCACCAGGACAGCCCGGGCGAGATTCCCGGCGAAACCATCGAAGCTTCCAAGCGCGCTCTGGAGCGCACGGAAGCGATCGTCCACGCGGAACTCAAGCGCGGACTCGGTGGTCTGGCGACGATCGGCTCGACCGCTCCTTTCGTGGGACTGTTCGGCACGGTGGTCGGTATTCTGAACGCCTTTAACGGTATCGCCAAGGAAAAGGCAACCGGATTGGCGGCTGTCGCGGGCGGCATTTCGGAAGCGCTGGTGACCACCGCGGTCGGATTGTTTGTGGCGATTCCGGCGGTTATGATGTTCAACTATTTGACCGGCCGCGTGGAAGCATTCGACGTGGAGATGGACAACTCCTCCAGCGAACTGATCGACTACTTCCTGAAGCGCCGGAGCATGCGCCGGTCCTAAGCCGCGGGGACGGCAGTCGCTGATATGAGTTGCCGGAGGGCGCGCCCCCATCGGGTGCCTCCTCCTCCACATTCAGGGCGACGGAGTTGAGCGCAGTCGCAGCACCGGAAAGGAACATCCATGGCATTAGCGATACGAAACGAAGGAGCCAAAGTCAACTCCGACATTAACGTCACGCCCATGGTGGACGTGATGCTGGTGTTGCTGATCATCTTCATGGTGGTCACGCCCATGCTGCAACATGGCCAGCCGGTGGACATGGCTAAAGTCAACAATCCTGCGCCCATGCCCGATGCCGACAAGGAAGACGCGCTACTGGTGGCGGTCACCCGCGAAAACAAGGTTTTCTTCGGGACTGATCCCATCAGGCCGGAGGATTTGACACAGAAGATCAAGGATCGTCTGGCCAACAAAACCGACAAACGAGTCTTCATCAAGGCCGATGCGCGGGCAAAGTTCGGCTGGGTGGTCGAGGTCGTGGACAACGTTCGCGCCGCCGGCGTGGACCAACTCGGCCTTTTGACCGATCAAAAGAAGACCCCTGGATCGTTGGCCCCGCCGGCAGGCGCTACGGGCGGGCAGTAGTCAAGGAGATCAACTATGTCAATGGCACTTGGCTCGGGCGGGGGTCAAAACGCGAATATTAACGTCACGCCGCTCATTGATGTGTTGCTGGTTTTGCTGATCATCTTCATGGTGATTACGCCGCTGACGCCCAAAGGTCTGGACGCGCTCGTGCCGCAGCCGCCGCCGCCCAACCAGAAGCAGCCGCCACCCACGCCCGATCGCACTATCGTCGTGCAGCTCATTGATCGCGGCCCAGGACAGACCCCGGCCCTGAAGATCAATCAGGACGAAGCGACCTGGGAAAATCTGCAGGGCCGCCTGACGGATGTCTTCAAGACGCGCGCGGAAAAAGTCATGTTTGTGAAAGGGGACGACAATATTCCCTTCGCTGACGTGGCCAATGTGATCGACATCGCGCACTCGGCGGGCGTAGACAAAGTCGGCCTGATTACGGCCAAGATCGAAGCGGGCGGCTAGATCGCCACCCGGGATGAAGCGGGCAAGCAGGTGTGACTTGGTCCCGGTGTGCGCCTTGCCGGTCCCGCCGTGGCCCACGTTCTTCCACTCCGTGGCAAGGGAGATTCATAAAGCTGATGAAAAATACCGCGAAGTTGCTAGTGGTAATGGCCGCCGGTCTGGTGTTGCTGCTGGGCACCGGGTGCAGCAAATTGAAGGCGCGCGACCAGCTCAACAAAGGCGTGCAGGCGTTCAAGAACAACAAGTTCGAGCAGGCGATTGATCACTTCCAACAGGCGGTAACGCTCGATCCCTCGCTGATCAACGCACGACTCTATCTGGCGACGGCGTACGCCCAGCAATACGTCGGGGGCGTGGATACTCCGGAAAATATTCGGATGGCGGAGCAGGCCATCGAGCAATACAAGCTGGTGCTGCAGGCCGACCCCAAGAATATCAACAGCGTGAAGGGCATCGCCTACCTCTACTTGCAGATGAAGAAATTCGACTTGGCCAAGGAGTACTACAAGAAAGCTTCCGAAATCGATCCCAACGATCCCGAGCCGTATTACTCCATTGCTGTGATCGACTGGACGCAGACCTACCTGCCCCGGCAGGAAGCACGAGCCCATCTCGGCATGAAGGCAGACGATTCTCTTCCCGCGAAGGATAAGAAAATCTGTGCCCAGGTGCGAGAGAAGAATACCGCTAACATCCAGGAAGGCATCGACAACCTGAACAAGGCGATCCAGCTTCGCCCTGACTACGACGATGCCATGGCCTACTTGAACCTGATGTATCGCGAACGTGCCGATGTCCAGTGTGACGATCCAGCGGCCCGCATGTCCGATCTCAAGACCGCCGACGAGTGGGTGGACAAGAACTTCGCCACCAAAAAAGCCAAAGCGGAAAAGCAGCCGGGCACCGGCGGCATCGTCATGGATCAAAACAAATAGCTTCTGCCTGTTTAGAAGAAGGCCCCACGCCGCCTGCGATGGGGCCTTTTTGTTTTGTCCACAAAGCCCAGGTCACGGCGACACCTGACACTCATTCGCGGCATGCGCTCGACCATGCCCGACAAGTAGAATCGAAGACGGTACGCGGCATGTTCAAGAAAATCCTGATTGCCAACCGGGGAGAGATTGCGGTGCGCGTCATCCGCGCCTGCCGCGAAATGGGCATCGCAACGGTGGCCATCTATTCCGATGTGGACCGCGCCGCTTTGCACGTCCGCAAAGCGGATGAGGCCTACCACATCGGGCCCCCGCAGGCCTCCGAGTCGTATCTTCGCGTGGACAAGATCCTTGATGTCGCGAAGCGCTCAGGTGCGGAGGCCATCCACCCCGGGTATGGATTTCTTTCCGAGAACGCGACTTTCGCGCAGGCGTGTGCTGATGCGGGCGTGAAGTTCATCGGGCCGACTCCCTCTTCAATGGAAATGATGGGCTCGAAGACGCGCGCCCGCCAGGAGATGGAAAAAGCCGGCGTGCCGTTGGTGCCGGGCACGTCGCGCGGACTCGAATCTCCCGAAGAGGCAGAACGTGTGGCCGAGCGCATCGGCTATCCCGTCATGCTGAAGGCATCTGCCGGTGGCGGCGGCAAAGGCATGCGACTCGTGCACAGCCGCGACGAACTGCGCTCATCTCTGGAGGCCACG
>WNFH01000719.1_pt1 | contig 21471 bp, 21 predicted proteins | sample 5400411 | NCBI WGS metagenome assembly WNFH01 (sample SAMN13153347, study PRJNA577476) | soil metagenome | isolation source: 200 cm saprolite under Douglas fir tree site 2 hole 3 | place: USA:California | collected 2015-04-18
CGGATTGACTAGCACCAACACCCAGCCGGCGTCATTCCGAATCCGGGCTTCAGCCCAGTGAGGCATCTGGCACGGATCTTCGCAGACTACACCCAAGATCCCTCGTGGCTTGAAGGTCACTCAGCATGCTGCGATGCCGGAGGGCGTTCGGTCGATGTGTAACCATATTAAGAATCATACTCTTGCACTGCATTTCTTAACCAGCAACGGCGAGGCTACAAAAGTTCGGGCTACTTCCTGGGTTATCCTTGACACCAAGGTCATCTTTTTCCGATCCCGAAACGGACGCAAGCTGGTGCTTAGAGGTACCGACCGGATCAGGCTCCTGACCTGATTTCGAAATGAACTACGTCCCCACAGTCCGGCGACCCCTGGAAGGCGAACACTTCCAAGTCATCGTCATCGGCGGCGGGATCAACGGCGTTGCCATCGCGCGGGAGTGCGCCCGCGCCGGACGCCGCACACTTCTGCTGGACCAGCACGACTTTGCCGCAGGCACCACCAGTCGCGCCACGCGCATTATTCACGGCGGCCTACGCTACCTGGAACACGCAGAGCTCGGACTGGTGCATGAGTCCCTGGTCGAACGCCGGCGCTTGCTGCAACAGCATCCGCACCTGGTACACCCGGTTCATTTTCTGCTGGCGCTTGATCAGGATAGCGGACGCAGCGCTCTCGCCGTGCGCGCCGGCTTGTGGCTGTACCGGCGCTTAGGTGGCGGCAGGCTGCGCGCTGATTCCAGCCACGAAGATCAGCACAAACTCGAGCGACTTCTCGACTCGAGCCGACGCTGGTCTGTTTTTAGCTACGAAGACGCACAGTGTGAATTCCCCGAGCGCCTGGTGGCGGAATGGCTGGTCGAGGCCATGGAAGCGGGCGCGGTGGCTCGCAATCATACCCAGGTGCTGGCCGTGGACGTCCGCCATCGTCGTGTAGTGGGTGTGCTCTTGCGGGATCAGATAAGCGGGAAGGAAGAGCGCGTCGAGGCGACCTGGATCATCAATGCCACCGGCCCCTGGGCGGACCGGCTGTGCCAGCGCTCCCAAATCAGTACGCCCCATCCCATGGTCGGGGGTATCCGCGGTTCGCATATCGTGCTGCCGCGCTTCGCGGGCGCGCCTGACGCGGCGGTGTACACCGAAGCCGTGGACAAACGTCCGATTTTTGTCATCCCCTGGAATGAACAAATCCTAGTGGGCACCACCGAGGTCGCCGACCAGGGCGATCCTTCCAAGGTGCAGCCCACTCCGGAGGAGATCGACTATTTGACACGCTCCCTGCTACACCTGTTTCCGCGGGTCAAGCTAACCGCTGGCGATATTCGTTACAGCTTTGCCGGAGTCCGGCCTCTTCCCTTTGCGCCCAAGGAGAAGGCCTCGTCGGTGACTCGCAAACACTATCTGCACGATCACGCACAGGATGGCGCGGAGCACATGATTTCAGTGATCGGAGGCAAGCTGACTACGGCGGCGGAACTGGCGCGGCAGTGTGCGGCAAGAATCGGAATATCGCGAAACTCTTTGAAGACGCTGGCCATCGTTTCGGCGAACGGCACCGAGCTTTTGCTCGACCGGTGGGTGGTTGAGATCAGCAACGCCGGGGGGATCAGCGATGCCGCGGCTCGTGGCATCGTGGAATGGCACGGCAAGCGGGCGCTGGAGATAAGCCGCATGGCGCAACGCGGCGCGGAACTGCGAGCCCCGCTTTGCTCACACACCGAACACATCGTGGCTGAGGCAATAGACGCCTTTGCCGGCGAGTGTGCGGTTACACTGGGCGATGTACTGCTGCGGCGCGTACCGGTGGCGTTAGGCGGCTGCTGGTCATCCGCCTGCAGCCGCGAAGCCGCCGCCCGCATCGGCGCCGTCCTGGGGTGGAGGGACAAGCAATCCGCCGCTGAACTGGAGGCATTCGAAGTCGAACGATCCGCATTCCTGCGCAAGCCCGCGCAGGTTAACGCCCTGCTGGAAGCCGCAGCAGACTGAGATTTTAGCTGGCCATTCAGGCGGCCAACTGCACCATTTTCTCTTCTATTCAGCCAAGGGTGCGCACCAGCAGTTCGGTCTTATCGGAGATGATTCCGTCCACTCCCCAACCGGCGAAGCGCAGCATAGCTTCGGGGTCATTTACTGTCCAGACGATAATTTTGAGGCCGGCCCAGCGGACCTCTTGCACCAGCTTTTCATCTACCAGGGAGTGATGAGCAATTACATAGTCCGCCGGCAGTTCGGGCCAGCGCGCAAGTTGGGACGAATTCTCACAAATGATTCCGATGGAGACCGAGGCATTGCGGGCCTCCATCTCCATCACAACTTCAGGAAGGAACGAAGAAACCACATATCCCTGCCGCGGCGAATATTCGTGCAAGGCCGCCAACACCTTCGATTCCAAATCTTCTACTTTGAGTTCGATATCGAGAAAGGCGCGCTGGCCATAACGCTGCAGGACCTGACTCAATCGCGGGAGTTGCGGCAACCGGCTGGCTTGAGCGTGTGAAATCATAATCTTGCCAACCTTGGGGTCGTGGCAGACCACTGCCCTCCCACACGCGGTAAGGCGCACATCAAACTCAAAACCGTCGCAGCCATGTGCAAGGGCGAGATCGAACGAATCGAAAGTATTCTCCGGGACACCGGTGGACGCAGATGCGCCGCGATGGCCGAGGAGCAGGGGAAGATTGGCCATTGCGCATTCTAAGATGGAATCGACTTAACGCTCGTAAATTTTTGCCGAAAGCTTAATCCAAATCGAAATCACGAATCGGCTTACCCGTGTCGGGACTTTCTTTCGCCTTCTTGACCGCTTCCTGGAACTTTTTCTCCAACAGATCGGAAGCATGCTTCTGCGCCTCCACCGACTGCCGAAAGATGGAATCACGACGGCTGTCCTGCTCTTTCATGGCTCGGGCAGCTTCCTCCATATCGGCAAACATCCTCGGCTTCACCGCAGCCGTGTGAGCGATAACTTCTTTGATTTCAGGGTCCACCTTCAGGACTGCACTGCAGCAAGGACAGGTGATCTCGAACGGGGAATCGCTCTTCGCCATGACCAAATCATACCCCAAAACCACTAGCCATGAGGATGGAGCTTGATGGGGAAGATCTTGAACAGGTTAAGCATTTCCCATCCCAGGAGAACGATCGAAACCACCACCACGAGAATGGCTATGGTTTCCCCAAAGTTCAATCGGTTGCGGGCAGGCTCAAAACGCCTGGCCACCAGTCCGAGAATATTGAGGGTGGCGAATCCGAAGACCAGCACCCATAAAATACTATATACGTTGCTTTTCTTGTCAACCTCTTGGAAGAGGATGACCAACAGGAATTGGAAGCGAAGACCCGACTCCAACCACGACGCAGGCACGGGGATAGAAGTCAGCAGCGCGGTCAGAGATAGGAGCATGGGCGCGGTGTCTGGGCGTCAGCAGAAAACAACGTAACGGCTTTGCTAAAGGAGACGATATTACCCTTTTCCGGCGGCGAAGTCAGCGGCATCCGGCCAGATTCAACGCGAAGGGTGCGAGATGACGGGAAAAGCGTCCATTCGGAGGCCGGCGTTCCGGTCTGCTGGCTGGAGTAAAATGTCGCGGGAATGAACAAACGAGTCCTCGGTTTACTCTGCGGTTTAGTTTGCCTGCTGATTCTGGCCGCAGGACCGGGCTCACGCGCCCAGACGGTCCCGGGCGGTGTTCAGCAAGGCGGTCTCAAGCAGCTCAGTCTCAACTGCAGAGCGCAAGCCGCCCTCTCCGTGGTTCGCGGCACGCTCAAAGTCAAGGGCTTGCGGCAACCAGTCAACGTGCTTCGTGACCGCTGGGGCGTGGCTCACATCTACGCCCGGAACCAGCATGACTTGTTCTTCGGTCAGGGATTCGTCGCGGCCCAGGATCGCCTGTTCCAGATGGAGTTGTGGAAGCGGTCAGGGCAAGGCCGGCTGGCCGAGGTCTTGGGCCCCACTGCTTTGCTGCGCGACATCAATGCGCGGTTGCTGAGTTATCGCGGTGACATGCAATCTGAATATGAAAGCTACTCGCCAGATACCAAGGAGATTCTCGAATCCTTCACAGCGGGAATCAACGCGTACATCGCAAGCCGTGTGGCATCAGGAGGGCAAGGGCTTCCAGTCGAGTTTCAAATTGCGGGCTTCCAACCTCAGCCCTGGAAGCCAACCGACTGCCTGAACCGCCTGGCAGCCTTCTCCATGACCGGCAACGCGTTCGCCGAATTGGCGCACGCGCAAGCTGCCGCCGCGGTCGGCGCCGATGCAGTGTCCCGGCTGTTTGATTTCGATCCGGCAGTGAAGTTGGATCCCGCGCCAGCAACAGACCTGGCTGGGCTCGCCCCCGCTCTGCTGCGCAATCTGGTGGGAAGTGATACCCACATCGAGTTTTCGAAATACCCAGCGCAGGAAAGCAATAACTGGACGGTCTCGGGCAAGCTGACTCGAACCGGCAAGCCCCTGCTGGCAAACGACCCGCACCGCGTCATTGCCGAGCCATCGTTGCGTTACCTGGTGCACCTGGTCGCGCCCGGATGGGACGTGATCGGCGCGGGAGAGCCGGGGCTGCCCGGAGTGGCGCTGGGACACAATCAAAACATCGCCTGGGGCTTCACTGTTTTCGGACTCGATCAGCAGGATTTGTATGTAGAAGACTTGAACCCGGCCAACTCCTCTCAGTACCAGACTGCGCGGGGCTGGGAGAACATGCGGTTACGGAAAGAAACATTCGGGATTCGCGGCGGTCCCTTGGTGGAGGTGAAATTGAAGTTCACGCGCCACGGCCCGGTGCTGTGGGAAGACGGAAAACGGGCTCTGGCCTTGCGCTGGGTAGGCGCGGAACCCGGAACTGCGGGTTATCTGGGTTCGCTGGCGGTAGACCGCGCGCAAAACTGGCAGGAATTTGAAGCTGCGATGCCACGCTGGAAAGTCCCTTCCGAGAACATTGTCTACGCCGACCGCGACGGCAACATCGGCGAGCATTCGGTGGGCCTCGCCCCGTTGCGTAGGAACTGGAGCGGACTGTTGCCGGTACCAGGCGCAAGCGGCTACGAGTGGTCCAGATTTGTGCCCACGGCTGAGCTGCCACATCAGTTCAATCCGGCTGCTGGATTTGTGGCCACGGCGAATCACAAAATGATTCCCGAAGGGTATCCCTACAATGTGGGTTACTCCTGGGCGCCACCTTATCGTTTCCAGCGCATCACTCAGGTGCTGCAGCAAGCGCAATCGGGCGACAAACTGGACGTGGAAGCCCTAGAGCGGCTGCAGTCCGATGTGCTCTCGCTTCCAGCCCTGCAATTGATTGACCTGTTGCGCCGGACCGTCGCGCGCGAGCCATCCAGCCCTGCCGCCGAACTCCTGTTGCGGTGGGATGGCGAAGTTAAGCGTGACTCGGCGGCCGCTGCACTATCTGAAGTCTGGCTGCAGATCGTCACGCGAGAAACAATGGACCTGGCAGTACCACCGCCGGTCAGGTTGACGGTCGAGGATTGGTCTCCCCATCAGGTCCTGGGCTTTCTCCAAGACAGCAATCATCAAGGAGTAGCAACGCCGGCGGCGACCCGCGACGCCATTCTGCGAAAAAGTTTGGACCGAGCCTGGGGCGAGCTGGAAAGGCTCCAGGGTCCGGACCCTGCAAAGTGGTCGTGGGGGCAGATGCACCGCGTCCACTTTCGCCATCCCCTGGATCAAGTATCGGAGGCGGCCGCTCTCATGGATCTGGGCCCAGTGCCCCGGCCCGGCGACGATTACACAGTGAATGCCACGGGATACTCCGGCGATTCGTTCGACCAGGTCTCAGGCGCGAGTTATCGCGAGATCCTCGACCTCAACGACTGGGACCATTCGGTCGCGGTTAATGTGCCCGGCCAGAGCGGGCAGCCCGGCAGCCCGCATTATTCAGATCTGTTGCCGCTCTGGAGCGAAGGAAAATACTTTCCCCTGGTGTACTCGCGAGAAGCGGTCGAGAGAGAAGCCACGGACAAACTGATGCTGGAACCGTAGCAGAGTTTCTGATTTCCAGTTTTCTGGGCTTAGACTTCTAATGATTTAAAATCAACCATGATGATAGATACTGCGAAACTGCTCGTATTCTTAACCGCAGCGGTTCTGCTCGCAATCGCCCCGGGACCAGGGATGCTTTATGTTCTAGCGCGAAGTTTGGCCGGCGGAAAACGGGAAGGGGTACTTTCCGCGCTGGGTACTTTCGGCGGCGGCATGGTTCATGTCTTAGCGGCCGCAGCGGGCGTTTCCGTAATCCTGGCGAAATCAGCCGTGGCCTTTGCAGTGGTGAAATATCTCGGAGCCGCCTATCTGTGTTTTCTCGGCGTACGAATGATTCTCGATGCCCGTCGAGGCGCACAGCAGAGCAATGGTGAAGTCCTGACCCAAGCCACAATGTCCCGCCGAGATCCTTTCTGGCAGGGCGTGACCACTGAAGTTCTCAATCCGAAAACCGCGCTCTTTTTTCTCTCTTTCATACCTCAATTCGTGAACCGGGAGAGCGGGCACGTATTCGTGCAGTTTTTATTGTTAGGCAGCCTATCGGTGGGGCTGAACACCTCGGCAGATCTGGTCGTCACCGCACTAGCCGGCCCACTAGGCAACCGTATTCGCTCCTCGTCCACGTTCTGGCGGCGTCAGCGCACTGCGACTGGAGTGATCATGATCGGGTTGGGAACGTACCTGGCAACGAGAGAGAAGTGATCGTAATCGCTACAGCGAAATTATCTGGTGGTCCAGGCAATCGGTACGGATCGTGTCGTAGAGATCTCTTAGCAGCTGGACGCCGTGGCGCGCCGCGAAATAGATGCCGCCGATCTCGCGCTCCTGCAAAACCTTATTGGGATAGAGCGCATTACTGAGCAGTTCGGCGTGGCGGCCCAGGACTTCGCTCTGCCGCAGCTCGGCGCGAGCCGCCCGGGAACGCAGCTGCTCCAACTGATGCTGTATCTTGGACCCGGCGTTGGCAGCGGCTTCCACCAAGGTCTTGTCCAGCCGTTCCAGAGACTGCTGAATCGTAGCCAGAGATTTCTTCGCCGAGGCTTCCGCCTGGTCGAAGGCGGACTGCAAGTCCGCCGGCAGCGTACGCTTCGCTAGGCTCTCCCGCAGCTCTTCCGGGCCGCGGAAAATATCGGGAACATGCAAACCATAACGCTCAAGTAATACCTGAGGTTTCGTTTCCACGATAGTGGCGGAAAACCTCGGAAGAATCGGGGTTACCCGTCCCAGCAAGGCTTTGTAAACGACCGCTCCTTGTCCGAAGTAGGCGACTTCAGCAGACCCGCCTACATAGGCCAAAGTCGGCAGCAGGTAGTCCTGTACCACCGGCCGCAGCAGCACATTGGCACTAAACAGGTAGGGCTCCGATGAGATCCGCCCCAACATTTCAGCGTGCGGAATCTCTTCCTCTCCGGCCAGAAAGTCAGTTTCAGCCGCTGCCCCGTTGGAACGCCGATGTACCGGCGTACGAACTCCGTTCCGCAGCATGAACAGAAGCGTGGAAGACGGCGTAACTCTCACCTGCTGGTGATACCCAGCCGCTTCAAGTCCCTTTCCACGAGAGAGGAGAGCGTCATCCAGTTCGGCGGCACGCTCAATCGCCGCTAGATAAATGGGCTGGGCAATTTGTTGCAACTCGGGATCGGATGCATCCAGTAGCACCACACCCCAATCCGCAAACAGACGTGAAAACAGACGAGCGAATGCGCTGCCAAAGTTCTCGCCGGGACGATAGGATTCGCGGAGAAACCGTGTAACCTCGGAATCGCTCAACGATGCCGCTGCAGCTTCGACCAGCGGCTCAATTTCAGGACCGAAAGTCACCGTGCCCACCGGAGCGTCGTGCGCGCCCTGCGTCGGGGCGGTCAACTTCTGCACCGACCCATCTGTTGCAAGAACTGAAACGTGACTGATCTCAGCTAGATCGTGATCCGTAGTGGCCAGCCAGAACACAGGCACGCTGTCGCAACCTGCACTCGTCGCTTCATTCGCCAGCTTGACCGTAGTCAGCGCCTTGAAAAGGGAAAACAGCGGGCCGCCAAAAAGTCCTACCTGCTGCCCGGTGACCACCGCAGACGCCCCGCCGCGAAGACGAGCAATGTTTTCCAGAGTCTTAGGCGATGCGCCCCACGCTTTGTTCTGCCGTTCCAGAATGTCCGCGACTCGCTCCCGTCGGACAGAGTCATAACGCACCGCAGATGTTTCGTCTTTTAACCACTCGGCAAAGTTGGGGGAGCGGGAGTAGAACGGCTGAATGGAAGGAACCCAGGAAAGGAAATCGGTGAAAAGTGGTGTGCTGTGCGGGATCTGGCGGAATGGCAGACACTGCGATTTCACCGGCAGCTCTCCTGACAGCGCCTCTTCTTACATGGTTGGACGAAAGAATTCATGGGTTGGTCAACACCCTCGATGGTACAAGTAGGTGCCGTAGTTCAGATGTCCGAAACGGCGGCAGGATGCAAAAGCTCGTTAGTGTGAGCGCGTGCGTCCCGCTCTTGCTGCGGAGGAGGCACCCTCAGAGCCTGGGATCTTCCTACTGCTGCTGCTGTTCCTGCTGCATGTTCTTCACCGGAGGTGGAGGTGGTTCCTGCGCCTTTTCGACCAGTACCGACCACTCTTCCGGGACCGGAAGTATCTGATCGAGCTCCGGAGCTTCTGCCGAGGCGGTCACCCGCACGGCCACGGACAAGTCGCTGGCAGTATGTCCCCGGAAGATTCCCCGGGTCGGGGGCACATCAGAATAGTCGCGGCCAATGGCGGTGCGAATGTGGCGGTCGCCCGTCAGCAGACAATTGGTGGGATCGAATCCCACCCAGCCCAAAGGCGGCAGAAATGCTTCCACCCAGGCGTGAGTTGCGTCCACCACCGAGCGGTCGTGGTCCTGAGCGCGGCGGTAGAGATATCCGCTAACGTAGCGGCAAGGAATTCGCAGGCTGCGCACCAGGGCGATCATAATGTGGGCAAAATCCTGGCATACACCCTGACGGCTCTTGATGGCCTGGTCAATCGGCGAATCCACTTTCGTGCTCTTAGGCACATATTCGAACCAGTCGTAGAGCTTTTGATTAAGCTCACGCAGGAGGCTCAGAGGATCATCCCGGCGGCAAACTCCCAACTGGTTAGCCAAATCCAGCAAAAGCGGCGTGGGTTCGGCGAATTCGCTGGGCAAAAGCATCTCCCAGAAATCTCCCATTTGCACCATGGAATCGGCTTCAGCCCAGGCGTCCGTCGGCAAAGAGGTTGGGATATCGGCCATGGGCTGCACATCGAGCAGAGACTCAGCCACGATCACAAGGTAGGAGTGCTGTCCGGGAATGTCAAAGTGGTGGATGTTATTGCCCACATGATCGCGGTAAGCGAACACCCGGCAGCGCGGGCTTACCGCCAAGTGGAATGTGAGACAGCGCTGGTTGCCTTCGCTGCGCGGGTGCATCCGCGCTTCCATCACGCTCTCACTGACCGGAGAAGCGTAGTGAAATTTCGTCAGATGCTTGATGGAATAGAACATAGATGAATTCTTCCCTTAGCCTGTTCCTTCTTTAGCTTTTCTTCATTAACCAGCCAAAGCAGTATGGATGGAGTAGTTCACATAGAGCTCGTAGATGGTCTCGTGGATCTCGCGGCACTGGCCCAGAATACCCTGCAAGTAGGCGTCTACATCTTGGGACAGAATTTCCGAAATTTGTCCGAAACTGAGCGAGGCCTGTAATCGGCCAGCCAGTCGGGTCAGCTGAACCGCCCGCCGCTTTCCGCCCTCCCCGTGAATCGCTTCTAGCGCGTTGTGCAAGCTGTCGATGGAATAGCGCAAGGAGTGCGGAAATTCCTCATTCAGCAACAGAAACTCAATGATCCGGTCGGGACTGAAATCGGCCGTGTACACCTTGCAAAAAGCTTCGAACGCGGTGCAGGAGCGGAGCAGGCCAATCCATTCCAGGTACTCGCTGGCTTCAGGTGTTTGATCGGAAAAGCCCCAGAATTCGCGGTGATACAAGTCCAGGATGGTGGCCGTGGCGCAGGCTCGCTCAATGTAGCGACCCACCCGGATAAAATGCCAGCCCTGGCCGTGACTCATGGTCGAATCTGTGACTCCTTGAAACAGATGCACACCTTCGATGACCGCGAGCAAGAAGTCTGATGGCAGTACATCATCAGTCTCGTTCGGTTTGCGGCGCGTGACCTGGTGGAACAGGTGATTGAGCCTCTGCCACTGATCGGTGCTGATCTCTTCACGCACTTGGCGCGCGTTCTCGCGGGCGGCCGTAATGCAAGAGGTAATGGACGAGCGGCTGCCAGGGTCAAAAGTAAGGATTTGCGCCACCTGGTAGGCGTCACCGCTCCAAGCCAGGTTGGGCGGGTTTCCCAGCGCGGCCAGAACCCGCCGCCAGCGGCGGTCTGCGCTGGCGGCGGACTCATCCAGCATCAAATTGAGATTCACGTCCAGCAGCCGGGCGGCATGCTCGGCGCGCTCGAGATAACGGCTCATCCAGTACAAGTTGTCAGCGACTCGAGAGAGCATGGCTTATTGGTTCAGCACCCAGGTATCCTTACTTCCGCCGCCTTGCGAAGAATTCACCACCAGCGATCCGCGGCGCAGAGCTACGCGGGTGAGCCCGCCTGGAACGATGGTGACTTTGTCTCCAAACAGAACGTAGGGACGAAGATCCACGTGCCGGGGCTGCAGTACGTCGTCAATAAAACATGGCGCCCGCGAGAACGTAATCGTGGGCTGAGCAATATAGTTGCGCGGATCGGCGAGGATGCGTTCGCGAAACTCCTGCTGTTGCTCGCTGGTGCTGTGGGGCCCGATCAACATGCCATAGCCACCGGATTCTCCCACCGCTTTCACCACCAGCTTGTCGAGATTTTGCAGAACATGGTCGCGCTGTTTGGGATCAGTGAGCAAATACGTTTCCAGATTGTTCAGCACCGGATCTTCGCCCAGATAGTACTTGATGATCTTGGGCACATAGGCATACAGCGCTTTATCATCAGCCACGCCGGTGCCGAAGGCGTTGGACAAAGTCACATTCCCGGCGCGATATGCATTGAATAGGCCGGCCACGCCCAGCACCGAATCCGATCGAAAGCCCAGCGGATCGATGAAGTCGTCATCCACGCGCCGGTAGATGACATCCACACGCCGCAATCCAGTGGTAGTCCGCATGTAGACGATATTGTCATGCGTCACCAGATCGCGGCCCTCCACTAACTCGATCCCCATCTGGCGGGCCAGATAGGCGTGTTCGAAGTACGCCGAATTAAAGACGCCCGGGCTGAGCAATACGATGGTGGGCTCGGGCCGTCCTTCCGGCGCCAGTGACCGCAGCGTGCTCAGCAAAGCCTGGGTGTAATGCTCGATGGGCCGGACTCCCTGCAGGCGGAACAGATTGGGGAAAATTCGCTTCATCACCCGTCGGTTGGTCAGCATGTAGGAAACGCCACTGGGCACGCGCAGGTTATCTTCCAGCACCACGAATTCGCCGCTGGGCAGCCGGATCAAATCGGAGCCGACCACCGCGATATAGACGTTGCGCGGCACCTGCAATCCGCGCATCTGGCGGCGAAAGTGCTTGCAGCTGTAAACCACTTCGCGGGGAACCACTCCTTCGGCAAGAATGCGGCCTTCGTGGTAAATATCCCGCAGAAACAGATTGAGAGCAGTGACCCGCTGCGTCAATCCACGTTCGATGTGGGTCCATTCCGCGCAGGTGATGAGGCGAGGCAGAAGATCGTAGGGAAAGATTCGCTCGGTTCCCTCCTCCCGGCCATATACCGTGAAGGTGATGCCTTGATTCAGGAATGAAAGGTCGGCGGAATGCTTTCGCCGCCGAATCTCGTCGGCCGGTAGGGAGGAAAACATCTCCAGCAATGGGGCGTAGTGCGGGCGGGGTTTGCCCGGGTGTTCAAACGTCTCATCGTAGGCGCCGTCGACGAGATAATTGTGCAGAACGGGATGGTCGAAGCGGCTAATTTCCGCCAAACCCATGGCGAAGTATAAGGTGGGCGATTGCGGCTAAGCAATAGAGTTATGGCCAGTTCTCGAGCTTCCGGCTAAAGTCATCCTAACGGTCTTGCAGGCGACTGCAAGACAATAGAGTTAAGGCGAGCTGCCACAACTTTATCGATACGGCGCATCAGCAAAATAGTGGGCAGGAATTGCGGGAAGCCTGAAGGCTACCGCAGCGGTGAGAACCGCAGTATGATTCACGTTATCCAGAGGAAAGTATTTGGCTTCGTCTCCCTTTATCCGTGCCGCCCATCACATCGGGCAGCACACCTTTCGGCAAAGGCATCTGAGCCGACGACGCGCAATAGGAGAAAAAGATGATTGCCTTCTCGGTGAACGGCAAGCACGTCAATCTTGACGTGGATCCTTCCACTCCGTTGCTTTGGGTCATCCGCGACCACCTAGAGCTCACGGGAACAAAATACGGGTGCGGCATGGCCCAGTGCGGCGCCTGCACCGTGCATATCGACGGCGAGGCAGTGCGCTCGTGTGTCGCGCCGGTATCGCGAGCGACTGGCAAAGCGGTGACGACAATCGAGGGCCTGTCGTCCGATCTGAGCCACCCACTGCAACGCGCGTGGATCGAAGAGGACGTGCCTCAGTGTGGCTACTGCCAGTCGGGACAACTGATGAGTGCGGCTGTGCTTCTGCGCGAGAAACCGCAGCCCACGGATGAAGACATCGATCAGGCCATGACCGGCAACATCTGCCGCTGTGGAACCTATCCACGCATCCGAAGAGCAATCCACCGCGCCGCCGGCATGGTGGCGAAGGCAGGTGCGCGGTGAGCACACGACAAATTAGTCTTGAGCACGACAGGTCTTCTGAGCATCTGAGCACTGGAATGAAACGCCGCGAATTTCTGAAATTTTCTTTGGCCGCAAGCGGTGGCTTGCTGATCGGATTCTACTTGCCCGGAACCGGCAAACTGGCATCGGCCCAGGAGTCCGCGAACGCTTTCGTGCCGAACGCTTTTGTGCGCGTCGGCACTGACGAACGGGTGACGGTCATCGTAAACCACTCGGAGATGGGGCAAGGCGTCTATACCTCGTTGCCCATGCTGCTTGCCGAGGAACTCGATGCCGATTGGTCCAAGGTGGGCTTCGAGTCTGCTCCGGTCGATCCCAAGTACAATCACCCCGCCTTCGGCATGCAGATGACTGGAGGAAGTTCCAGCGTGTGGTCAGGCCTTGAACAATTCCGGCAAGCCGGGGCCGCCGCACGCGCCATGCTGGTCGCGGCTGCGGCTCAGCGATGGAATGTCGATCCCGAGTCCTGCCGCACCGAGTCAGGTGCAGTCTTCGATACTTCCAACCGAAAATTGACCTACGGCCAGCTGGTGGCCGAGGCAGCAAAACTGACCCCGCCAGAGCATGTCCAACTGAAAGACCCAAAGACTTTCAAGCTGATCGGCAAGCCTATCAAGCGCCTCGACACAGGGGTGAAGTTGAACGGTAAGGCGGTCTTTGGCCTGGATGTAAAACTGCCGGGAATGCTGACGGCCGTCGTCGCCCGCCCTCCGATCTTCGGGGCGACGATGAAGAGCTTTGACGACGCCAAGGCGCGCTCCATGCCCGGCGTCCGCAAGATTTCGCAAGTTCCCTCGGGAGTCGCCGTGATTGCCGACACTTTCTGGCAAGCCAAGGTGGCGCGCGACGCTCTTCACGTGGAATGGGATGAGGGCGCCATGCACGCGTTCAGCACCACCCAGATGATGCAGGATTTCCGCGAGCGGGCAAAGTCGCCGGGCGTGAGCGTCCGGAAAGAAGGCGATGCGCCAAGTGCCTTAGCCAATGCTGCCAGGAAGATCGAGGCTGTGTACGAGGTTCCTTATCTCTCGCATCTGATGATGGAACCGCTGAATTGCGTTGTGGACCTACGTCCGGATTCCTGCGAGGTCTGGACCGGATCGCAGTTTCAAACCATCGACCGTGCCAACGCCGCGAAAACCGCCGGTCTGCCCAATGAGAAAGTTCAGCTGCACACTACCTTCCTGGGCGGAGGCTTTGGCCGTCGTGCGAATCCGCAGTCGGACTTCGTAGTGGAGGCGGTCTACGTAGCCAAGGCGATCGGGGCTCCGGCAAAGGTCCAAGTAGTGTGGACGCGCGAAGACGATATGCAAGGCGGTTGGTACCGCCCGGCATTTCTGCATGCAATCGAGGGCGGCATTGACGCAACAGGTAATCCTGTAAGTTGGCGATCGCGCTCGGTGGGCCAGTCGATCATGGCTGGCACGCCGTTTGAAGCGATGATGTTGAAGGGAAAGGAATACGATCCGGCATCGGTCGAGGGCATTGACGATCTTCCCTACTCGATCCCAAATGTGGCGGTTGAGTCTCACCAGGTTGCTGTCAATGTTCCAGTCCAGTGGCTTCGTTCCGTAGGACACTCCCACACTGCGTTTGCCGTGGAGTGCTTCATTGACGAACTCGCCGCCCTCGCAAAAAAAGATCCTTACCAGTTCCGGCGCGAGTTGTTGCTGAAGCAGCCTCGGTATCTCCGCGTCCTGGATCTGGCGGCGCAGAAAGCAGGATGGGGCAAGCCGCTGCCCCATGGCATTGGTCGGGGAATGGCCGTGCACTTTGCTTTCGGCAGTTACTTAGCCCACGTGGCCGAGGTCTCCGTCACTGACGGGAAGATAAGAGTGCACCGCATGGTGTGTGCGATTGACTGCGGTCAATACGTGAATCCCGGCATTATTTCCGCGCAAATCGAAGGCGGAGCAATCTTCGGCGCGTCAGCCGCGCTCTTTCAGGAGCTCACATTTGAAGGCGGCCGCCTGCAACAGACTAATTTCAACACCTTCCCCGTAATGCGCATGAACGAATGTCCTGAGATCGAAACCTACATGGTGGAGAGCAATGAGAAGTCCGGTGGAATCGGAGAGCCGGGCGTCCCCTGCGCCGCGCCGGCGATCGCGAACGCCTTGTTTTCCGTAACCGGAAAACGGATCCGGCGGTTGCCCATCCGTCTGACGGAGGCGGCATGAAGCGCCCCAATACAATCAGGCTCTTAACGACCACCGTGATCGCAATTGTTGCGGTCAGCGGCATGCTGTGGCTCCCGCGCTCCATCGCCACGGCCGAACCGCCTGCGCTTAACGCTCCTGCACCCTCGCCAAGTGGCGATGGGGCGCTTTTTGCTGCGTTCGTTCCCGTGCTGAGGCACCCGCGATGTATGAACTGCCATTCCCGGGGAGACTTCCCCCGGCAGGGCGATGACGACCATCCGCATGCCATGGACGTGCGTCGCGGCCCCGAGGGTCACGGAGTAACGGCGGAAAAATGCAGCGTCTGTCATCAGGACCATAATCTTGCTGGCGCGCATCTGCCTCCCGGCACCCCCAACTGGGGCCTGCCACCGGCCAACACACCAATGATCTGGGAAGGTTTGACGGATGCGCAGATTTGTCAGTCAATCAAGGATCCGAAGCAGAACAAAAACCGGAACCTTGAGCAACTTGTTGAACACCTGACGGAAGACAAATTAGTGATGTGGGCCTGGAATCCCGGAGAGGGTCGAACTCCCGTCCCCATGTCGCACGATGAGTTTGCCGCGAAGGTAAAGCAATGGCAGGCCGCGGGAGCACCCTGCCCGTAGGACTGCGAAAGAAAATCCCAAGACTCGCCGCCCACTTCCCTTGCCGTGCAGCGAAAACCGTGCCACCAGACCAGAGAGTTACTTCGCGTTGGAGAAGTCTTCCACGGCAAACAACTGGCCATTGCGCTCCACAATGCCAATACCCATCACATTCATGTCTGTATCCAGTATGTTCGCTCGGTGCTGCGGCGACTTCACAAACTCCGCGTGGATTGTTGACGCGTTGGGTCCCAGAGCAACGTTCTCAGAAAGCCAGACGAAGTGCGCACCCGCCTGCTTTACCCGGCTGGGAAGACTAGGCTCGCCTGGAAACTGATGGGAGAGCGCATCCTGACGCGCCATCGCACCGGCATGCTTGCGGGCCGCGACGGCCAAAGCATCATTCCAGTGCAGCGCCGGCAATCCATGAGCCAGCCGCTCCCGATTAGTCGACTCGAACAGCTGCCGCTCCGGGCTTGCGGCTTTGTTCTGCGCCACGCTCACCGCTGATAGAAAAATCAGACAGATCGTCAGTAAAACCGCGATCCTGGATGAAATCCTCATGGTCAACTCCTAGCCCTGATTTAAGACCATTTTTCGAGGTTTGCCGCGTATCCAGAAGGGCACCGCCCACTCCCCTGTGCAGCATCTTCGGTAACATCGCCGCATCTAATGGTAGATAGATTGACTTCCTGCGGGTCACAACCTAGATTGGAAGTGGCTCTTTGAGTCGTGCTCAAAAGAGCTTTGTTCTTTGCAAGGCCATCCCACCAGTGGGGGCGTCACGGCTTCGACGGAGATGCTTTCGGCCAAGAGGCATGCCGGGGTGCACACACCCGTAATCGCGTGCAAAATGATAATTGCCAATCAAGAAATGGCATACGCAGCCTAATTAATTAGGCAGCCGTCTTCCGCAGCTTTGCCCTTGGGCTGCGCGCGGACGTCACACAGAGGGCTGGTCTTCCCGGCTACGTCTGGGTCGGGAGGACGAGATTTTTCAGGCTAGCGAAAACCGTTTCTTGTCCGTTCTGAGCGGGGGTCGCGAACGTCTTGGGTAGGGTGGAAACGCCTAATGCCCGGGGCATGAACCGGAATAAGCATGTAGTCTCTTGACCTGTAACATTTTCGGACGCGGGTTCGACTCCCGCCGCCTCCACCACTACATCCATCTCTTTTTTCAATCACTTACAGATAGGGCTCCAGAATCGTATGCATTTTGCATGCGCGCGGGGGCCCGATTTGACCGAATTTTCGATTGGCCTTAGCCTCTTCCAACTTCGCTGCGCCTCTGAAGGCCGCGCGGGGAAAGGAGTGGCGAGGCCATGACTCTTCAAAAGCTCACCGTCAGCGTCTACGCCCGCCACTCGGCAAGCTGTGGGAAAAAGGACCATCCCTACTGGCGCCGTTGCCGCTGCCCCAAATGGCTCTATATCAACGAGGATGGAAAGCGCGCCCAACGGAGCGCGAAAACCCGCAGCTGGGACCGCGCGGACGAGACCCGCCGCGCCCTGGAACGAGAGCTAGAATTGATGGCCCTCCAGAAGCAGGCTGGAAATGACCAACTGCGGCAGCCGGCGACGCTGGCCAGGCTGGAAGTGACTGAAGGCCCCATCACCCTGGCCATTGCAGTGCAGAGATTTCTCGCGGCCAAGAAAAAGGAGAATCTGGCCGAAGCGACCATTTACAAACTGACCACGATCTTCGAAAAGCAGATGCTCTCGTGGGCTCGTGCCTCTCGCATCACCAGCCTGGAGGAGATCGGCGCGCCGGAGCTGGAAACGCTTCGCGAGACGTGGAAAGATGAGCCCTTGGCCCGCAAGAAAAAGCAGGAGCGAGTGATTGGGTTTTTCTTCTACTGCGTCCGTATGGGCTGGCTCAAGTCAAATCCCGCCGTCCTGCTGGGGCGGATCAAAGTCCAGCAGAAGCCGACCGACTACTTCCCCCAAGATGAATTCAGGAAGATCGTCGATGCAACCTACGTCTACAATCCGAAGGCGTGGAACACGGAGCCTCGGAACCAAGCGACTCGGGTGCGTACGTTGATTCTGCTGATGCGATGAAGAATGATTCCGTGGAGAGGAATCACGGTACGGCTCACCTTGGCTCGAAGTGTGAAATTCAATAGCGCCTGACACAGCAGTGATTCCTTCAGATCTTTGGGGACATGGATCGAATCCCACACTTCGGCGTAATCTTGGGCGCCTAAAGTGCGGGAGATGTGAATCCCCTTGATGTCTTGCCTACCGACCAACATGGCCTCCCGAGACCGCTTTGCATCTTTTTCGCGTGTTCACTAATCTAACTATACACGAATATTTTACGTTGACAAGAGGTTGATTTATGAACTATTATATGACAGGAGGAAACATGCCAATCGCCAAGCAAGAGCTAGGGAATCGGCTGCGCCAGCTACGTGAAAACCGTGGCTACACGCAAGAAGATGTCGCCGAAGTTCTGGGAATTTCCCGCTCTGCCGTCGTTCAGTTGGAAGCGGGAAACCGAAATCTGAATAGCGTTGAACTGATGACCTTGGCAAATGAGTTTGGTTTTGATCCCAAACAGCTCTTCGAAGAGAAATTCGATGCGGTTCAAGACTCGGTAACCGCGCTATTCAGGAGCGATGCTGAACTCGCGACTGACAAAGAGCTGACGCGAGCGGTGTCTCAGTGGTCGATCTTGTGCAGACAATTCACTAACTTGGAAAAACTGGTTGGAGCGGATCGGAAAAACGTCAGTCCGGCTCAATATAACCTGCTTTCTCCGAAGAGCAAATGGGAAGCCATTCAGCAAGGCTCGCTCATCGCTGATTACGAACGAAATCGTCTTCGCTTAGGCACCTCGCCTCTGTTCGAGCTTCCCGAGGTGATCGAGAGCCAAGGTGTTCGAGTTGGTCACCTGCCCTTGGATGACACCATTTCTGGTCTGTTTCTTGCTGATCAGGCAAACGGACTCGCCATCCTGGTAAACGCCAAGCATAGCGAACAACGGCAGCTATTTTCGTTTGCACATGAATACGGCCACCTGCTTTTCGACCGTCAAGTCAAAGGCAACGTAAGCCGACTGGCAGATCGTGAACAGTTGAGTGAAATCAGAGCAAATTCCTTCGCGGCAACTTTATTGTTGCCTGAGCAAGGAGTCCGAGAATTCCTTTCGAGCGCCGGAAAAAGTCGTGACCTGCCTCTATTTCAGGAAGTCTACGATGAGGAAGGAGGCGCCGTTAAAGCACAGCGTCGCGAAGCATCCGGTCCAATCGCCGTACAGTTTTACGACGTTGTTCACATGGCCTTCTATTTTGGCGTTAGCTATGAATCTGCTCTCTGGCGGTTAAAGACGCTCAAACTACTCTCCGAAGAGGAGCGCTCGAAACTTGCCTCCCAGAGTGAAAGTGCAAAAGAGTTTCGGAAACTGCTCCGGAACCAGACAGGGAGGCCTCAACGCCCGGCAACCAGAGAAGGGAAATTTCAGCACAAATTACTGATGTTGGCGCTTGAAGCCTTTCGCTTAGGTGAAATCAGCCGTTCAAAACTGCGCGAAATAGCCAAGCTGGGAGATATCTCTCCGCAGCAGCTCGACACCTTCGTTGCGTCTCTTGAGCCTGAAAATCACACGGAGGCGAAGGCGCTGTTGCCCAACTAGATGAACGTTTCGACGGATACGTGCATTCTGATCAATCTCTTGCGCGTGCACCGCCTCGACTTGCTCGGGACGGTATCTCCGTATGTTTTTTTTGTGCCGACAGAAGTGCTGAGGGAGATCACGTACCCAGATCAGATCGCCGAACTCAACAGGCGCTCGACCGGGGATGGATTCAGGAAACACGCCTGGAGGAGGTTCTTGAATTACAGATTTTCACTCGTGCAAATGAACAACTTGGCAGTGGAGAGAGTGCATGCATCGCTCTGGCAGAGGCAAGGAATTGGGTACTCGGTACCGATGATTCGAAGGGGACAAAGTGGAAAAGGGTCATCTCCGCCCCAGGAATTCGAATTCTAAATACGCCTGGCATTCTCTTGTTGGCAATTCGGCAGAAGGTGCTGACCGTACAGCAGGCCGATGAAATCAAAACCGTATTAGAAGAAAATCGTTTTCGAATGGGATTTAATTCCTTTCAGGATTTGGTGAACGAATGAGCGAGTGGTCAATTTCGCGCCTTTTGGGCGGACTTCATGACGACATCTCGCGGCGTCTCGCGATCGTGCGCGAGGGATTGGCTCATCCCGGAACCAAAGGGGACGCAAGCGAGCATGTATGGCTGGAATTGCTCCAGAAATACCTCCCCAAGCGATATCAGGCGGAAAAGGCGCACGTGGTCGATAGCAAGGGAGCATTCAGCGACCAGATCGATGTTGTCGTGTTTGATCGTCAATATTCTCCTTTCATCTTCAATTTTGAAGGGAGCATGGTCATCCCCGCTGAGAGCGTGTACGCAATCTTCGAGGCGAAGCAAACGATTAATGCGCCGCTAGTTCAGTATGCCAGCGGGAAAGTTGCGAGTGTGCGTAAGCTTTACAGAACAAGCTTACCCATACCGCACGCCGGAGGCACGTATCCACCGAAGCCTTTGCCGCACATTCTTGGAGGACTCCTCTGTTTTGAAAGCGACTGGAATCCTCCTCTTGGTCAACCATTATTAGAAGCGCTTCAAAAAGGCGAGATGGACGAACGCTTGGATCTCGGCTGCGTCGCTGCCCACGGGACATTCGGTTGCAACGAATCGGAGTGCTTCACTCTCAAACCGCAAGGCAAGCCAGCCACAGCATTCTTGCTGGAGTTGATCGCGCGATTGCAGAATAGCGCCACCGTGCCAATGATAGACATCCGGGCGTACTCTAGCTGGTTGGATAAATAGAAAACCAGCACCAAAACTGACCTCAATCCCAGGTCAGCTATTCTTGTCCATTTCCGCGAAAAGCCGGAGGAGGGCTTTCTGATCGCCTGGAATAGAAGGAGGCCGTCCCGCGAGGGGTTTCATTTTTTCAGCTCTCTGAGGTCCGCACTGGTTGGCTTTACCGCTGCGTCATCAGTGCTACCGGGAACCGCGTATCGGAGGAATGTGAAACGATGTCGGGTGTGCCGCACAGTATCGGGGCCGGAGTACGATGCGCTCTCGGCAAATAATCTTCCCCGTCGCAGTCCTTCCATCGCGCCGGCGAACAGTGATTTTACCGTTCTCAACGGCGGCCTGTACCCGTTCGCCGACGGTGAAGTCAGCCAGCTTCAGTCTGCGACCGGCACGGAAGGCGGCGATTCTTTTGCTCTGCCTCTTGGATTAACTCACGTAGAGACGTGGGCATCCCCGCGTGCTCGGCCATGCCGGGAGATTCAGGAGTCGAGCCCGGCTGTTGCGAATTTCCTGTCTGTTGAGCTGCCCCCTTGACCGGGAGCAGCATCGTGCCAACGAGCACAGCCGCACTAATTAGCGAAATACGAGTACACCCGAAGAGACTTCGGGACAAATAAGTGGATTGCATCTTTCCTCCGCAAACAAACACCAGTTTGTAGGCGCACGACCGTGCGGACGCACGAGTGCGTTAGCAGCTAAGAGGAAAGACGATCAGATTCTTAGGACGGTTGTGCTTAGAGACTCTAGTCCTGGCGGACTATGCGTACACGAAACACGAGACGACCATTGTACGAACGAGAAGTATGCATCGGTTTGGGCGGTAAGGGAAAGCGCGTGAAACAGAACCGAACTGACATGGTCCAATTGCGCAGATCCGGTCTTCAGAGCATGAAAGCCCGCAGGCGTGGGAGTTACCTTACACCTGAACTATGCACAGATTCATGGTTCACGCAGATCCCGCCTGCCGAATCGGGTTGCCGTGGGTCACCCGAATGGTGATGCGCCGAAGGCGCGAAGGTCATAGGGAGCGCGTCGAATAAGGCTC
>WNFH01003090.1_pt1 | contig 21428 bp, 17 predicted proteins | sample 5400411 | NCBI WGS metagenome assembly WNFH01 (sample SAMN13153347, study PRJNA577476) | soil metagenome | isolation source: 200 cm saprolite under Douglas fir tree site 2 hole 3 | place: USA:California | collected 2015-04-18
TCAGTGCCGAGCGGCTGCAGTCCGGCGCTCGGATTCGTGTGCGGGGGTTCAACAAGGCTGTGATCTTCCGAAGGCTGGATGGCAGCTCCGCAGACATTGAAGCTGGACCTCTGCGCATGAAGGTGGCCGTGGATGAGATCGTCGGCATTGAAACAAGCGAACGATCCGCGGGACCTGTCCAGCCAGCAACTGGCAGTCTGTCAGTGCACTCGCAGCGAGCGGGTGAGCGGACGGAGGAAATCAACCTGATCGGTTCGACGGTCGAAGAAGCCACCGAGCGCGTGGACAAATTTCTTGACGATGTCGCCCTTGCGCACATTTCCCGGGTCCGCATCATTCACGGCCACGGCACCGGCGCGCTGCGCAAGGGGCTTGGCGAGTTTCTCAAGACTCACCCGCTGGTCGCCAAGCAGTCGTTCGAGACCGAAGACCGCGGAGGAAAAGCCGTCACGGTTGTAGAATTGCGATCCTAGGGTCTAATGGCGGAAGCGGGTTCCACTGCGGAGAGGGTCAAGCAGCAAGCCGACATTGTTCGGGTTGTAGGCGAATACGTGCGCCTCAAGAAAACGGGAAAGGATTTCAGCGGGCTTTGCCCTTTCCATCAGGAAAAAACGCCGTCGTTCACGGTTTCCCCCATCAAGCAGATTTTCTACTGTTTCGGCTGCGGCAAGGGCGGAGACGTTTTCAATTTCGTGATGGAAATGGAGCGCTGCGAATTTCCGGACGCATTGCGTCTGGTCGCGGAAAAGTGCGGAATCTCGATTCCCAAGCCGAAGCCCAGTTCGCCTGCGGAACGCACGCAGAGCAGCGTGCGGACAACGCTGGTGGAGATGCACCGCGAAGCGCAAGCGTTGTTCGTGAAGCAGTTGCAGGGGACGGCGGAAGGAAAGCTCGCGCGCGCGTATCTCGAAGATCGCGGCATGGACAAAGCGACGATCGAGCGTTTCGGAATTGGCTACGCGCCGAGCGGCGGCGACCTGCTGCTGCGGCATCTGAAAGGGAAATACGCGGAGAAGCTGCTAGCAGAGTCAGGCTTGGTTTCGCGCGGCGAGGGTGGGCGGTTGTTTGACCGCTTTCGACGCCGCATCACGTTTCCGATTGCGAACGAATCCGGAAAAATCGTCGCATTCGGGTGCCGCGCGCTCGGCGATGACCAGCCAAAGTATCTGAATTCGCCTGAGACGCCAATCTATTCGAAAAGCAACGTGCTTTATCATCTGGACCGCGCGAAGGAAGCGCTGCGACGGTCGGATTTCGCCGTCTTGGTGGAAGGCTACATGGATGCTATCGCCGTGGCGCGGGCCGGAATCAGCAACGTGGTGGCAAGCTGCGGCACGAGCCTGGCGGAACCGCAAATTAAGCTCTTAGGACGCTTCACCAAGCGGGTGATTGTGAATTACGACCCGGACAACGCGGGCCAAGCAGCCACCGAGCGTTCCATCGCAATTTTGCTCGAACAAGATTTTGAAGTGCGCGTTTTGGCGCTGCCCGGAAAGGCCGATCCCGACAAATTCATTCGCGAGCAGGGCGCAGATGCGTACATGAAGCTGCTAAAGGAGTCGCCGCCATACGTCGATTACTTGATTGCCCGGGCGCGGCAGATGGACATGACTACCGCGGAAGGCAAGCTGCGCGCGGTCAACTTCCTGCTGCCGTACGTGCAGAAGATTCCCAACCGCATCTTGCGGTCGGAATGGGCCACGCGCATTGCGCAGCAACTCCGTCTCGACGAACCGGTACTTCGCGCGGCGCTGAGCAAGGCCGCAACCGAGCGACGCGGTGAGGTGAAGACGCGGCCGGAATTGGCAGGGCGCGCCGCAAAGCCTGTTGAGCGCCGACTGGTTCGCATGCTGGCAGAGGGCGAAGGCTTTCGCGGCGAGTTAGCGCAGCAGCTTCAGCAGGGTCAGCTCTACCTTGGGCTTGAAACCGAAAAAATATTTGTCGCGCTGATTGCCGCCAGCCTGTCCGGCCAGGTAGTGCAAGCAACCGAAATTGCCGCCGCGCTCGAGGAGCGCGACCGCAGGCTGCTCTACGAAATCCTGTTTGAGGAAACCAGCGAGCTGACCTGGGAAGAGGCGCAGAGCTGCGTGGATGCGCTGCGGCACCGGCAGGCCGAAAAACAGCTTGCCGACGTGCAACGGAGCATCGAAGCAAATCCCGCAGCCCCGGAAATGCGTGATTTGCTGCAAAGAAAGCAGGAGCTGATGCGCCGGCTAGCGGCGGCCCGCTAGAAGCGCAAAGAAAATACTGGGTAGTTTTTCACAACCTCCCATCAATTAAATCATTGACGCCAACGGACTTAAACGTGTAGCGTACTAGGGTTTCGCGAGTGACGGTTTTGCCGCTAAGTGCATCTAATATAGAGGATTAGCGGCAGGGGCAGCACCAAGCGCGAGACGCGGGCGACGCACGGGCGAGCGGCAATTACGCGTGCACAAGCTTCAAATAACGTTCTTGGTGACCGCAGAGCGGTCAATGAGCAGAGCGATCTTCCGGGGAAGTACGCCAAGTTCGCGCCGGCGAGCGAGTCCGTTTGCGTGTCAGCGAATCTAATAAATTTGCTCCGAATAGCGCCCAAAGCGGCGGATTTACGGTGAAATTGGGAGGGATTTGTGGCGGTAGTAGGTCTTGAAGAGAAATACGATGCGGTACGCCAACTCATTGCGGTCGGCAAAGAGCGCGGCTACCTGCTGTATGACGAAGTAAACGACTCGCTTCCCGCGGAAGTGCATTCCTCGGAAGAGATTGACGACCTTCTCACGACATTTGAGCGCAACGGCATCGAGATTTACGAGGATGCGGCGTCGGCCAAGGCCGCGCGCGCAGTCGAGGTGTCCAGCGAGAGCGGCGACCACGAAGTGGTTGTGAAGGAAGAGGCGCACGAGGCCGAGAGCGATTTGGATTTAACGCCCGGCTCGTTGGAAAAAACCAACGACCCGGTGCGCATGTACCTGCGCGAAATGGGCACGGTTCCGCTGCTGACGCGCGAAGGCGAAGTGACTATCGCCAAGCGCATCGAGCGCGGGCAGCTCGTGGTCATGAAAGCGATCACGCGGTCGCCGATCGTCATTAAGGAACTGATCGCGGTTGGCGACGATCTGCGCAAAGGCGTACGGTCTATCAAAGAAATCGTGCAGTTCGACGACGAAGAGCTCACCGAAGAAAAGATCGCGAACAAGACCAAGCAGACGCTCAAGCACATCGAAAAAATCGCCAAGCTGTATGACAACGCGTTGAAGCAAGCGATTCGTCTGGAGAAGACGCCGAAAGCCAAAAAACGCTCCTACATCCGTGCAAAGTGGGACGTGGCGCGCACGCGCGTGGAAATTTCGCTGGCGGTTCGCGATATTGATTTCAACCCGTTTGAGAAAAAGCGCCTGATCGACAAGATGCGCGGCACGGTCGAACGCCTGCAATCGCTGGAGCGCGAAGCGGGCCGGCTGGAGCGCCGCGTTGACGTGGCCAAGGGCGACGTGGCCGCGGAGGCGCGCAAAGAACTGCGCACCCGCCGCACCGAACTGAAAGACATCGAAGAGGCCAGCGAAGTCGGACTCACGGAACTAAAGCGCACCCTGACAATCATTCACCGCGGGGAAGCGGAGGCGGAGCAGGCCAAGAAGGAATTAATCGAAGCCAACCTGCGCTTGGTTGTTTCCATCGCCAAAAAATATACGAATCGAGGCTTGCAGTTCCTGGATTTGATTCAGGAAGGCAACATCGGCTTAATGAAGGCGGTAGATAAATTCGAGTGGCGCCGCGGCTACAAATTTTCGACCTACGCCACTTGGTGGATTCGCCAGGCCATCACGCGCGCGATTGCCGACCAGGCACGCACCATCCGCATTCCCGTGCACATGATCGAAACGATCAACAAGCTGGTGCGTACCAGCCGCCAGCTCGTGCAGGAGTTGGGCCGCGAGCCTACCAGCGAAGAGATCGCCAAGCGCATGGATATCCCGGTATCCAAGGTGCGCAAGATTTTGAAAATCGCGCAAGAGCCCATTTCCCTCGAGACACCCATTGGCGAAGAGGAGGATTCGCATCTTGGGGATTTCATCGAAGATAAAGCGGTAGTGTCGCCTTCCGATGCGGTGATCAATTTGAATTTGAAGGAGCAAACGTCTTCCGTGTTGAAGACGCTGACGCCGCGCGAAGAAAAAGTCATCAAGATGCGCTTCGGTTTGGATGACGGCAGCGAGCACACGCTCGAGGAAGTCGGCCAGTCCTTCGCGGTCACGCGCGAGCGCATCCGCCAAATCGAAGCGAAAGCGCTGCGCAAGCTCCGACACCCGTCCCGATCGCGCAAACTGCGCGCCTTTTTGGAAGGCCCGTCCCGCGACTACCTTTAGCCTCGCCCGGAATTAGCAAGAAAACGCCCCCAATCCCCGGAGCGTTTTCATTTAGGCGGACAATTCGATGTACGCGGAATAGCTGCCGGGCTCGGGCACCGCTTGACCTTCTTCACGCAGACCGTCGACGTGAAAAGTAATTGCCTCGCGCATATTCTTTTCAACCTCCTCGCGAGTGCGGCCTGTCGAGACGCAGCCAGGAAGATCCGGAGAGTAGGCAGAAAAACCTGTTTGCGTTGGCTCGATAACAACCAAGTATTTTTTCATGGTTTAAGCCCCGCTTGTTTCATAACGCTATTCAGGGTACCAGGCGCCAGATCATCTCCGGCTTGCCTGGAACTGTTACAAGCCCTAGTTTAACAGCATGTTTATACTGACGGTGACTTCCTCTTGTTCTCACTAAGGCCCAGCCATCCTGCTCCAGAATCCGAATCACATCTCGAACTTTCATCCACCAAACATTAAGCTTCGCCTGCCTGATCGTCAATTATCCTGAATTTTTGAGAAGTGGAGGATGAGCCGGAGAATTAGCATTGTGTCGAAGGCGACAAATGCAAGAAGGGCGGGCACGAAGGCCGCGTTGTTGAATTGCGGCGGAGAGTGCAGGTTGGCGCGGAAGACCAACTCAATTACGAAAAGCAAAAAAGCCAGGAGCCCGCAGCCAAACCACGCGGACCACACTCGAATGTAGGCCAGCGTGTCTTCGCGCCGCTCCGGGGCGAGCCAATATTCTTTGTGCGGCAGATTGATCAAAGCAACCGGCGCAGCCGCGATGATCCGCGGAATACCGAAGGAAACCACCGTCGCCAGTATAATCATGGCTAGTTCCGTGGCAAAAAACGCCGCCTTGGTTTGCCAGCCGTTGACGAACCCGCCCCGCGAAAAGTGCGACCCGAGAAGCTCAGGAATACGCGGCGTATAGAAGGACACCTGTGCGGCGCCTAAGGCGACGAGAGCAAAGAAGATCGAATTAGGCAGACGAGTATTGGGCATGGATCCTCTTCCCGCAGAGTACGCACTGACGGCCCCTGGGACAAGGTTTGTACCGCCTCATTGTGCTGAAACCGCGCCTACTCGCATCCGCGCGGCTGAAGCTGTTAAGCGCTGGCGTAACAGTCGATAGGAGTTAGAATTGGGAGCTTATGAAATCAAAGCAACGCTCAGCCGCCATCATTCTGCTATTGCTACTGGGCGCCACACTTTACGTCCTGGTTCGCACTCGCACGGCCGCGCCAACCCTCGTCTCGCCGAGCACGAATCAAGACTCGAATGCTGGCCAGACGGAACTTGTCGACCAGAGGCCGCTGCAAACCGCCCAACAGTTTGCCAAGATGGCCACCAGCGCCGAGGAAAAGCCTTTTGCCAAGCAAGCCTTGGCACTTGGCGATCATGAGATGGATCTCGCCTTTGCCGAAGCTGTGCAGGACGCGCAGGAGCACCCGCCCGTTTTGAGCGCACAGGCCAAAGCGATTCAGGCGCACCTGCAAAGACTAGAGGACTCTGTCGATGCCGATAAAAAGCGCGTTGACGCGCTGACCGCCGCAGGCGCAAAAGCAAGCGGCGCCAAGAAAGACGCCTTGGATGACCAGCTCGACTTAGCGAAAGCCCAGCTCGAGCTCGATCAGGATGAGGTCGACGAGGCAAAGCAGGACCTCACACATGCCGGCGGCGACCCGCAAGGCCGCATCCAGGCAATGTTAGAGCAGCACGAAGCCGCATCTCATTCGTCGGACAGCACGCTAATTAACGTCAGCGAACCTGCGGGAGCCCGCGGCCTCATCGACCGATTTCAGCAATGGTCGGCATGGCACCAGAAGCAACTGCTGTTGTGGCGCGCCAAGCTTGACGCAGAGTCGGTGGCAGTTTCACTCGCCTTGAAGCACACCGCGCTTGAGAAACAAATCAACGAGCAACGCGGGTCATCCAGCCAAACCTCGCCAGTTGCACAGGAGCGTACGGGTAATAGCCGGGAAGAATCCGCTGCTATTGTAAAAAACACAATGCGCCGCGCGGCAGATCAGAAAGCGCTAACCATCCTCGACAAACGCATTGGCAATGAGAAGCAGCTTGCGGACACCTACGGCAAATGGATCTCGGTCGTCGCCGCGAAGCAACGCGCCGTCTTGCACCGTGGCATGATCGGCGTTGCCGTCATTCTTGGGATCCTGTTGGTCGGCTTATTCTTCAATGGCTGGCTCGAGCATTTGCTGGGAAAAACATCGCTCGACCGGCGCCAAGTGGAGACCTTGCGCACTGTTACTCGCGTTTCGCTACAGGTCTTTGCGGTGCTTTTCATTTTGCTGGTCATCTTCGGGCCGCCAAGTCAACTCGGCACGTTCCTCGGTTTGGCAGGCGCAGGCCTAACCGTCGCGCTGAAGGATTTCATTGTCGGCTTTCTCGGGTGGTTCGTGTTGATGGGCAAGAATGGAATTCGCCTGGGCGACTGGGTAGAGATCAATGGCGTGACCGGTGAAGTAGTCGAACTCGGGATGTTTCATACCGTCCTGCTAGAAACCGGCAATTGGACCGATTCCAGCCATCCCACCGGACGACGTGTGACCTTCACAAACAGCTTCGCAATCGAAGGCCACTACTTTAATTTTTCAACATCGGGACAATGGCTCTGGGACGAGCTGCAGATCGTCGTGCCGGTAGGACAGGATCCGTACCCAATCGTCGATGCTATTCAGAAAAAAGTGGTCGAAGCAACCGCCAAAGGCGCGCAGCAGGCAGAAAAGGAATGGCAAGGCACGGCGAAATCGCGAGAGATGAATTCGCAGACCGCCGCGCCCGCAATCAACATAAAGCCGGTAATCGGCGGCATCGAGATCGCGGTGCGATATATCACGCGCGCCAACGAGCGCTATCAATTACGCGCCAAGCTCTATGAGGCAGCCGTCGGCTTGCTGGGACAGAAGTCACCGGCCCCACAAGAGAAAGTCTTAGGTTAGCGGCGCCAGAATTTCATCACCGCCGAGTAGTCCAAATCTTCCTTCGCGCCACCTTTTACGTAGCTATAGATCTCGCGAGCCGCAGCCGTCGCGGGCAGCGCTACGCCGATTTGGTTCCCTAGATCGAGCGCCAAACTCAGATCCTTGTGCATCAGCCGCAGCGGAAAGCTGGGTTTGTATTCCCCTTGCAAAAGGTTCGGCGCTTTTATGTCCAGCACTCCGGAGCGCGCCATGCTCGATTGCATCACTTCCACCAGGCCTTCGCCTTTCAGCCCAGCACCGGTGACCAGCGCCAGCGCTTCGGCCAGCGCATCCACTTGCAGCGCAAGAATCAGGTTCATCGCCAGCTTGATCGTTTGTCCCGCGCCGTTGGGGCCGAGATGAAACCAGCGCTTTCCCAGAACACCGAGGATGGGCTCAACCGCCTTCAGCGTCTCGGCGTCTCCTCCCACCATGAAGACTAACTCGCCTTTCTTCGCGCCCCAGTCGCCGCCGGTAACCGGCGCATCCAAGAAGCGCACTTTGCGTTCGGCGCAGGCCGAGGCAATTTTTCTCGCCAGCGCAGGCGACACGGTGCTGGAGTCAATGTATGCGCTGCCTGATTTCAGGCCAGACAGCGCGCCGGGATCCTTGCCGCTCGTTCCCCAAAGAACACTTTCCAGCGCCGGTGGATCGCTAACAATGGATATCAGGACGTCCGAAGAAGCGGCGACTTCCTTAGGCGACGTCGCCAGCCTTGCTCCGAGCGCCACCAGTTCATTCGCGCGCGAAGTCGTGCGATTCCACACGGTCAGGGGATAACCGGCTTTCAACAAATTCATGCCCATGGGCTGGCCCATCAAACCAAGGCCAATCAAGCCGACTTTCGTTTTGGAACTGGCGGCGGATTCCACTAGAGGTCTCCTATGCGAGGTATGTCGCGAAGCTGGGATCCCTGCCGATTGTACAGGTTTGAGGAGGAATGCTGGAATGCATTTGCCGGCCCATCGTTGGCTAATTTAGGAGAGCCTTCTTCGATAAAGATCTAAGCGGTCTTGGGCCGGTTGCGCAGCGGGAGCAGCGCAGGGGTGTCAGCGGAAGTACTGGCTGCGGCGCGAGAAGCTTGGTCCGTTGGCTCCGTCTTTATGGCTGACGCCCTTGCCTTGCCAGGGTCGTCAACTTTCTCGTCCTCGCTCTTTTCTTCCAAACGCACAATAAATTGATATGGGATTTCCCAGCGGAAGTGTCTTTGCTGCCCGTGTTGCACCAAACTCTGTTCCAGGAAAATAGAGCGGCCCGAATCAGCGACAAAAGTGCCCGAGGCGGGCAGCAGAACGTCGCCGGCGCGGTAATGCACCTCGACCCTGCGCCCCAAAAAAGAGGAATAACGGGCCATACTCGCTCCAGTGTCCGGGGCTGGCAGTAAGGGGGTCAATAGTACGGAAGGACTCCCCCTGCGGAAGTTTGTGGAAAATAGTGAAAAATGCTCGAGGCCGCGGCGCACCGACGCATTCCTTGACTTTTTCCACGGGCAAGCTATCGTCGTGCGTTCTGTTCTATCCGAAAAGGAGAGCGTCATGCGCAAATGGTGCGGTTGGCTACTGGTCGGTTTGGTGGCGGTGCCGGGGCTGCCCGCTCTCGCGCAAACGCCTAAGACTGGCAAAACCTATGTGCTGAAAGCCTCGCGAATGTTCGATGGCAAGAGCAGCACACTGTCAAGTCCCGGCTTGGTTGTCGTCACAGACGGAAAAATTGCCGGTGTCGGCGCAAAGGCAGTCATTCCCGCCGGCGCCGAAACCATCGATCTTGGAGACGCCACACTCCTGCCCGGCTTCGTCGACGCCCACACGCACCTCACGTCGATGTATTCGGACGATTGGAAACAAAACACTATAGACCGCCTGCAGAAAACCGTTGCCGAGCAAGCGCTGGACGCCGGCGCGAACGCGCGCGTAACCCTCATGGCGGGCTTCACTACCGTGCGAGATGTAGGCTCCAGCGACTATCTCGATGTTGGTCTGCGCAACGCCATTCGCGAAGGAGTGGTACCCGGGCCTCGCATGCTCGTCACCGTGCACGCCATTGGCTCGACGGGGGGCCATTGCGACCATAGCGGCGGTTTCCGGCAAGGGCTTTTCGGGAAAGAGAGCGATCCCCTGAGCGGTGTGATCAACGGACCGGATCAGGCTCGTTACGCCGTGCGTCTCGACCACAAGTATGGCGCTGACATTATTAAAGTGTGCGCCACCGGCGGCGTACTTTCTCTTACCGATGACGTCGACACGCCGCAGCTTACCCAGGAAGAGCTGAATGCCATCGTCGATGAGGCTCACGCGCTGCGGCGAAGAACGGCCGCGCACGCGCACGGCAACGAAGGAGCGAAGCGAGCCGTTCTCGCCGGTATTGATTCCATCGAACATGGCTCCTTTGTGCAAGACGACACCCTCGACTTGATGAAGCAACGCGGCACCTATCTTGTCCCAACGCTGATCGCCGGCGAGAGTCTGGGCGAAAAAATCGACAAGGGCATGTATTTGCCTCCTGTAATAGTTGCGAAAACGCGAGCAGCGCTGGCCTCGCGCTCACAAATGTTTCAACACGCTTTGGCTAAAGGCGTAAAAATCGGTTTCGGCACCGACGCTGCCGTCTATCAGCATGGCCGCAATGCCGAAGAATTTCACTTGATGGTTGATCTCGGCATGAAGCCCATCGATGCACTGCGTTCCGCGGCCCTGGCCGACGCCGAACTTCTCGGCCTGCAAGACAAGATTGGTACGCTGGACGCCGGGAAACTCGCCGACATCGTGGCCGTCCCCGGCAATCCGGCGGAAAATATTCGCCAAACCGAAAAGGTGTTCTTCGTCATGAAAGAAGGTGTGATCTATCGGAATGATCGCAGCGCTCCGCAGCGCTGACCGCGAATCTCCTATAACCCGCAGGCTCCCGAAACTTACTGATGCGATCCGCCGACACCACCCTTTTTCGATGTTGTGCGTCACGATAAAAATCGCCCGCTTCGGGATCCGTCGGCGCGATCACCCGCACTCGGGTGCCGTCCGCTTGCGCATAAAATTTGTCAATTTGCCGCACTTCGATGATCAGCGCGGCCGCTGTCGCTGCGGTGCTCATGCGTGCGAGTATTACGGCTCAATTCCTTGCGAGCTGTACGCGCAGCATCGGCCTCGCTCGCAGCATTCTTTAGCGGTTACACTCCTGTGAACGCCGAATGACGCCCACCCCCGACACGCCCAACAACGCGTTCCGCGCCTCTCTTCGCGGCTGGCTCCTCGCGCTCGGCCTCTCGTTGTGTGTTTCGTTGCTGATCGTCGCCCCCTTCTTTTGGCGCGGCACCGCTTCCGGCCACGATTTCGAGTTCCACGCCACCTCCTGGCTCGACGTTGCCGGGGAGTGGAAGCAGGGAATTATCTATCCGCGCTGGACAGAGTGGGCTAATTACGGTTTCGGCGAGCCGCGCTTCATTTTTTACCCGCCGCTCTCTTGGCTGCTGGCCCCCGCGCTGAGCCTTTTCATTCCGTGGGATTACGTGCCGTTGGCCTTCATCGTTTTGGTACAGACATTCGCCGGTCTTTTCGCATTTGCTTTTGCGCGTCGCATGCTGCCGCGAACTTCGGCGCTCTTCGCCGCCGCCTGCTACACCGCGAACCCCAACGCCCTGCTGATGATTCATTTCCGCAGCGATTATGCTGAGCTGCTGGCCTCCGCGTTCTTTCCCTTGCTCTTTCTCGCGGCTCTTCAACTGGCCGGCGTCGTAGAGTCTCGCCGCGGATTTTGGTTACCGACGCTAGTCTTCTTTCCCGCCACATTCGCCGGCGTCTGGCTGGCCAACGCGCCCGCCGGCGTCATGGCCACATATTCCGTGACCTTGTTGTTCGTGTGGGCTGCTCTGGGCTGCAAGTCCTGGACGCCTTTGCTCCGCTGCACGATTGGCTTGGCCCTCGGCTTCGGCCTTGCCGCGTTCTACATTGTCCCCGCGGCATACGAGCAGCGCTGGGTCAATATCGCGCAAGCCCTCTCGCCCGGGCTGCTTCCATCCGAAAATTTTTTGTACACCGCCATCAACGACCCCGAGCACACTTTCTTCAACTACATCGCCTCCACCATCGCTGTGGCCATTATTATTTTTACGGGCATTGCCGCCATCGCCGCGCGTCGCGTAAGCGCGCAGCCGGACGCCTTCCCGGCTCAGCCCAAAATCTGGAGCGCATTTCTGGTCCTCGCCGCGCTTGCCACTGTCTTGATGCTGCGCTTCACCTCTGTCCTTTGGCAGCTCCTGCCCGAGCTTCGCTTCGTGCAATTCCCCTGGCGCTGGATGTCCATTCTCACCATCCCGTTCGTCTATTTTCTTGCCGTAGCGGTGGCTCGCCGCCGTTTCCGCTGGCTTTGGATCGTCGCGACGCTGGTCCTTCTCGCTAGCACCGACATTTACAACTTGCCCGCTAAAGCCCCTCGCGCGCTGATCGTCCCGCTGAATGAAGACGCCGAAAGCCAAGCTGGAAACCCCGCCGCGCCCCCGCCCAACATTGTCATTGAGCGCTGGACACCGGAAGACAAAATCGTGCGCGTCGAATCGCAACGCCCGGCCCGCCTAGCCCTCCGCCTGCTGAATTATCCGGCGTGGCATGTAAGGGTAAACGGTGCACGTATCCAGCCGGAACAGGCGGAAGACTCCGGCCAAATGATCATCCCAATACCTGTAGGGCAATCTCGCCTCACGGCGCACTTCGCGCGGACCCTGGATCGAACCGTAGGCATCATTCTGTCCGTCCTAGCCTTGGTCATAGCAGCGGGTCTCCTCTACCGGCGCAACGAAGGACCGCACGCCGCCGTTTCCCCATAATGGGCCGGCCGCAATCCGAGCCCTTCAACCCAGGCGGCAAAGCGCGACATTCACTTTCGCGTATCACTGTCGCGCATTGTCGCTTGCCAAAAACCGCGCGCGTACCCTACAGTCGCAATTAAGCACTTATTCCGGCGGATTGCAACGGAACCGTTTTTTTGACGAGCTTTCCGCAATCTCAACCGGTCGGAGAAAACCCATGGATTCCAGTCGAGTAGCCGCTCTGCGGTGGTCCGCTCTGCTCGTGTGTACCCTGCTCAGCGTTCAGGCCCGTGCAGAGGACCCCAAGCCCACACCTGAGAACACCATCACTGTGCAGCTTGCTGAGCCCGTCAAGCCGCAAACTTTTGCCCGCCCTCTAAAATTTTTCCTGGTGGACGTTATCGACCGCTCGGGTAACGCCCAGCCGATGATGGTATTCAAGCCCCGTGGAGGAATCTTCCTGGATCGCACACCTGTGGAAATCACGCGAGCGGGTCTGGAAACCTGCTTGAAATCCGCGAACATGCTCGCGGCGGACCGTGATTCGGCGGACTTCCTGCTCACCATTTATCTTTTCAATTTCGGCTTGAGCGACAGCTCAATGGATTTTTTTGGCAAAGTAGAGTTTGCCGCCATGTTAAAAAATCCAAAGACCGCCAAATCGCAACAGGTTGCTGCGTCGGGGACTTCCATCGCCGGCGTGGCCATTCGAAAGAAAAACATTCAGAAGAATATACAGGAAGACATCGAGCGGGCCTTTTCCGACGCGCTGCGCAACTTGCTGCGTGGCGCGAAATTGCGCGACGCCGTGGCGGCTCTCGATTCCCCCGCAAATCTTGCTCCGGTACCGGCGCGGTCTTCAGCCGCGCCTGCTGCGACGGACAAGCCCCTTTTTTGAGGATGAATGACCAAGAGTTTCGGATGTAAAGGAGAAGAACGATGAAAATCATGGCACTCGGGACGCTTGCTACCGCCTTACTCTTCGCAACACCCGCAATCGCAAAGGATACCGTGCCGCAGTTCAAGTCCGTCGAGGCCAAGCATTTTCCTCGCGCGGAGGGCGTCGAGCTGTCTCCCGCTTTCTCTGACTATCTCTACGCGGAACTACGCGCGGAACTCACCAAGGCCAAACTCTTCGGCCAGGTTATCGGCGAGGATGAAGTCGTCGACGAGGCTGACGCGCCGAAATCGCTGGTCATCGTCGGCACCATCATGGAATACAAGAAGGGCAGCGTAGTGAAGGATGCGCTCATCGGATTCGGCGCAGGAATGCGCAGCCTCAAAGTAGATGCCAATGTCTCGCGGCGCAGCAATCAGCAGAATTTGACGGCTATTCACGTTCACGTGAAGGTGTCGCCGCGATGGGATGAGAAGGTTATGGCGCGCTTCGCCGCAAAGAACATTGTTAAGCAGCTCAAAGATTCCCTAAAAGCGGAAGCAAAGACTTCCTGAGACGGCGATCTCTGACCGTCCGCACAACACCATGAGTGATCCAAGACCATCTTCGCTTTGCCGGACAATCGCTACCGTACTGCTGGCGCTGTCAATTGCATTTCCGATTCCGCCAGCCTCCGGAAGCTCAAAAGTCAAGCTCCACGGGTACATTACCGGTCGCCCAGACGACCAAACAGTGGCGATCCTCGACGACAAAATTGAGCTCACCAGGGCCAGCCGAATTACCGGGCAGGATGCTGCCGGTGAGCATGCTCTCACCAAAGCCGACCTCCTCCCCGGCATGCTGATCGAGGCGGACGGTCAGTGGCTCGATTATCATAAGTTCTTCGCAGAAAAAATCGTTGTGGACCTCAAGGATTCTGAAAAGCAGGTCCACGGCACCGCTTACTTGCAGGAAGAGCCCGCCGACGGCGCAAAGATCTCCAAAGGCGAAGCCGCCGGACTGAAAGCCGACGGCTACTGGCTGGATCTCGGCCCGCAGACACACCGCGATTGGGATCCCACTAAGGCTCGAGCCAACACCTCCAATCTCATCGCGTCTAGCAACCCGGTTGTCGCTTCAGACGCGCCAATTCTCGCTGGATCCCACGTGACCTATGCAGGGGTGAGACGTAGGGACGGCCGTATCACCGCAGAGCGGGTCGAGTTGGGCCCCCCGGCCCCGGCGGATGCGTATAAAATGCCGCACGATTTGGAAATCGTTCGCGGCAAAGATCCGCAAACAGGAATCGCGGTAGTCGAGTTTCGCCAGGGCAAGAAGGTGCAGGGAAGGATGAAACTGCTGGCCGTACCCAGTGTTCAGGAGTATGTCTCGCACTTGGGAGACTCGCTGCTGCCCTCCGGAATAAAGGGCACGACACGTACGCTGGAATTCCGCTTCTTCGTGGTCGAAGATCCAACCATTAACGCATCATCGCTGCCCGACGGAACGCTGCTGGTCAATACCGGGCTGCTGGGCGCCGTCGACAACGAAGCCCAGCTTGCCTTCGTTCTCAGCCATGAAATTGCTCACGTCCTGCAGGTGCATCACCGTCGCGAAATCGAAGAAACGCGAGGCAAGCGAATTGGCCTGATCATCGCTGGCGTGGCGGCGGGCGCATTCATCGGCAATGCCGGCCTGTTCATGGCCGAGATCGGCATCGCTTCCGTCGTAAATGGGCACCAGCGCGAACTTGAAAACCAAGCTGATAGGCTGGGCCTCCAGAACGTAATCGAGCATGGCTACGACCCGCGCGAAGCACCCAAATTTTCCCGCTTGATTATCGAACGCTATAGCCAGCGCACCACCAGCAGGCTATGGTCCGATCACGACTCCAGCCTAATGCGCGGGAGCTTTCTTACCGTTCAGCTCATGCGCCAGTATCCGGACAATCATTGGGACAACGCGAAGAAGGACACGGACGCATTTCAGGCCATGCGCGAAGCTATGGGACCGGTGAAGATCGAGTAATGCGATTGCAGAGCTGCCGCGCTAGCGCCGGTCAACCGTGGGATGGCGCACATCCTGCCCCTGCACCATGTAGATCACATCCTCGGCAATATTTGTGGCGTGGTCGCCGATGCGTTCCAGGTTTTTCGCCACCAGAATCAGCTCAAAGGCCGGGAAGACGACGCTCGAGTCTCCCATCATGTAGGTAAGCAACTCGCGAAAGATTTGGTCCCGGAAGTGGTCCACTTGGTCGTCCATCGCCAGAACCTTTTGCGCCAGCTCCACGTCGCGCCGCACCAGCGCGTTTAGCGCATCACGCATCATCTCTTCTGCAACTTCGCTCATGCGCGGCAAGTCTACATACGGCTTCACCCGCGGATGCCGCAAAATGCGCAACGAGGCTTGCGCGATGTTCACCGCCTGGTCTCCGATGCGCTCCAGGTCATTGTTGATGCGAGACACCGCCAACACCAGCCGCAGGTCCGTGGCCATTAGCTGGTGAAGCGCCAAAAGCTGCACCACACGATCGTCGATCTCTATTTGCAGCTCGTTGATCCCGTCCTCTTCATCCAACACGCGTTTGGCAAGTTGCTCGTCGGAATCCAGCACGGAATGCACCGCTTGATGCACGGCGCGCTCCGCCAGGCTGCCCATCCACAGCAGCCGCTCTTTCAATTCGTTCAAATCTCGCTCGAAGTGGCGTTCCATGAATCGATCCCTTCAAACCCCGCAAACGTTGGCCCGTATCTTCCGCAGTCTCACCCAAAACGCCCGGTGATATACGCTTCTGTCCGCGCATCCCCCGGCGTAGTGAACAACTGCGGCGTCGGGCTGAATTCGATCAACTGCCCCGTCAGCAGGAATGCCGTGAAGTCGCTGACCCGCGCCGCTTGCTGCATGTTGTGCGTCACGATCACGATCGTGCAGAGGTCCTTCAACTGCACCAGCAGCTCTTCGATCTTCGCCGTGCTGATGGGGTCCAGCGCCGAGCACGGCTCGTCCAGCAAAAGCACCTCCGGCTCCACCGCCAAAGCCCGCGCAATACACAGCCGCTGCTGCTGCCCGCCGGAAAGCTCGTAGGCGGATTTGTGCAAATGCTCCTTTACTTCATCCCACAGCGCCGCGTGCCGCAGGCTCTTTTCTACCGCCTCGGAAATCGGCAGCTTTGACCCGTTAATCCGCAGCCCGTACGCCACATTGTCAAAAATCGATTTCGGAAATGGGTTCGGCCGCTGAAACACCATGCCCACCCGCCGCCGCAACTGCGTCACATCTTGCGCCAAAATGTTCTGTCCATCCAGCGTGATTTCGCCTTCCAGCCGTGCGTGGCGCACCGTCTCGTGCATGCGGTTCAGCGTCCGCAGCAGGGTCGACTTCCCGCAGCCCGACGGCCCGATTAGCGCCGTGACTTTGCTCGTCGCCACCCCCAGGTTGACGTCAAACAGCGTCTGCTTCGGCCCATAGAAAAAGTTTACTTTGCTGACGTTCATGCGCATCGGCAAAGCCGTTGTCGTCTCTCGGCCGATCGCCCCGGTCTGGCTTGGTGTGATGTTGACAGACACTGCCGGCCTCACGGATGCATGCATGTTACGCCCTCGGAACCGCGATGCCGCGAGCTAGGACCGCCCGCGCAACAATATTAATGACCAGAATCAATCCCAGCAACACCAGCCCCGCGGCCCAAGCTTGCCGGTGCCAATCCTCGTACGGTGCGAGAGCATACCTGAAAATCATCTCCGGCAGCGAGGCCGTCGGCTGGCTCCAGCCGGGACTCCAGAATCGGTTTCCTAAAGCGGTGAACAGCAGCGGCGCCGTTTCTCCCGCCACGCGCGCAAATGCCAGCAGCACCGCCGTAAGAATGCCCCGATAGGCGGCCGGCACAATTACCGTCGCGATCGTCTTCCACTTGCTCGCCCCCAGCGCCATCGCTGCTTCCCGCAGGGCACGCGGTACCGCCAGCAGGAACTCTTCTGTGCTGCGCAACGTGATGGGAATCATCATCAGGCCCAGCGCGAAGCCGCCCGCCATCGTCGAAAAATGCTTGAACGGCAGCACCGCGAGGCTGTACGCAAAGATCCCGATCACGATCGACGGCACGCCGTTCAGCAAATCCGCCGCATACCGCACCACGAACGCCACCTTGCTGCCGCTGAACTCCGCCAGGTAAATCGCGCCCAGAAAGCCAATCGGCACGCCCAGCAACGAAGCCAGCAGCAACATCTTCGCGCTGCCCACAATCGCATTGGCCATGCCGCCGCCGGTCTCTCCCACCGGCTTTGGCAGCTTCGTGAAGAAGCTCCAGTTGATCGACGTTCCGCCGTGATAGACCAGGTACCCAAGAATGAAAAATAAAACGCTGACGGCTACCAGCGCGCACACCCCAGTCATTGTCAACATGAAGCCGCTCACGAACTTCCGCCAGCGCAGCCGCGGGCTCATGCGTTAGCCGTCCCGCTGCCGCGTTGCGAGGTCACCACAATGAGCAGCCGCGCCACTCCATTCAACAAAAACGTCAGCAGAAACAGCACCAGGCCCAGCTCGATCAGCGCCTGCAGGTGAAGATCGCCGGTCGCCTCGGTGAACTCGTTTGCGATCACCGCCGCAATCGAATACCCAGGCGAAAACAACGAAGCGCTAATCGTCGGCGTATTCCCGATGACCATCGTCACCGCCATTGTTTCGCCGAGAGCCCGCGCCAACGCCAGAAAAATCGAGCCCATAATGCCTGTCCGCGCGAACGGCACCACCACTTTCCACGTCGATTCCCAGCGCGTTGCGCCCAAACTTAGCGCCGCCTCCCGCTGGTCCCGCGGCACGGACATCAATATTTCGCGCGACACCGAAATAATGTACGGGATCACCATGATGGCCAGCACCATGCCTGCCGTCAGAAATCCGACTCCATACGCCGGCCCGGAAAACAACGGCAAAAATCCCAGCGTATTCTTCAGCACCGGTTGCACATAGTCCCGCATCAACGGCACCACAATAAAAACGCCCAGAAGTCCGTAAATAACGCTCGGCACCGCAGCCAGCAAATCGATGAAAAATTCCAGTGCGTCGGACAACCGCGCCGGCGCAAGCTCAGCCAGAAAAATCGCCGCTCCAATCCCCAGCGGCACTGCAATCACCAGCGAGACTGTGGCCGTGACTAAGGTGCCGTAGATGAACGGCAGCGCCCCGAACTGCTCCGCGATCGGGTCCCACACTCGAGTGAAAAAGAACTGCAACCCGAACTTGTGCCGCGCCAGCGCTGAGTCCTGCCACAATTCAATAATCAGCAACAGCGTGACCAGCACCACCGACGACGCAAACAAAAACGTAATCAGCCGCGCGATTTCATCTCCTTCGCGCAGCCTCCTCAGAAATGAACGCGAGCCCGATATCGGGCTCGCGCTCGGAACGATCGTAGTTGAAGCCATTGTTTCCTTGAATCGTCCTCGTTACTGGACCTTCGCCAGCGCCATCTCTTCCTTAGCGATCACTTCTTTAGGCAGCTTCGCATAAGACAACTGCTCAGTGTAGTTCTGCCCGTCGGTCAGCATCCATTTCACGAACGCCTTGATCGCGTCACGTTTCGCCGCGTCCGAGAATCTCTCCGGAATTAAAAGCCACGTAAAGCTCGCGATCGGGTAAGCCGTCTTGCCCGGCGGGTCGGTGATCGAAACCCGGAAATCGTCCGGCATCGTCTTGGCCACAGCCGCTGCAGCCGCGCTAACGCTGGCTAGATCGGCTTTGACAAAAACGCCTGAAGAGTTCTTAACATTTCCGTAGGGAATATTGTTAGATACTGCGTAGATCAGTTCCACGTAACCAATCGAATTGGGCGCATTCTTGATCTGACCGGTAACCCCCTCATTGCCCTTGCCGCCAAGACCCACGGGCCAGTTAACCGAGGCACCCTTGCCGACTTTGCTTTTCCATTCTTCGCTGACCTTCGAGAGGTAATCGGTCCAAATGTAAGTGGTGCCGCTGCCATCCGAGCGGTGCACCACCACGATGTCACTACCGGGAAGGTTCACTCCTTTGTTCGCCGCGACGATTGCTGGGTCGTTCCATTTTGTTATCTTCCCCAGGAAGATTCCAGTCAAGGCCTCAGGAGTGAAATTCAGAGCAGCTGAAACGCCAGGGATGTTATACGTCGGCACGTCGGCGCCGAGCACTGTTGGAAAATGCAAAATCCCGAATCCGTGCTTCTCTTGAAATGCTTTTATCTGCTCATCGTTCATCGGACCGTCGGAGGCGCCAAAATCGACGGTGCCTTCTGTCACCTGCCTGATTCCTCCGCCCGACCCGATCGATTGATAGTTAATTTCTACCGTAGGATTTTTCTTTTGGTATTCATCAAACCATTTTGAATAAATCGGATACGGAAATGTCGCGCCTGCCCCATTGATAGAAAGCGCGGCATGCACCATAACAGCTACCACCATTGTGAGAGCGAGGGTGACCACGCTCATGCCTGCGATTCGCTTCATGTATTCCTCTCCATCTTCACGATTTACCGGCTCGGATGCTTCCCAGTGTCCCCTTTCTGTGTTACAGCATTGTTACAATCGCCACAGCTTCTGTTGAATCGCTCCTAGCCGTTCTAGGGGCGCGCTTTAGCGCCTTCCGTCCAGCCTGGTAAACTCCGCCCGGGCGCCAGGGCAAACACAATACACGCTGCTGCGCGACAGAAGCTCTTGGATTTTCTTGGATCAGTCCCCAATAAATAGAGAAGGGCAGCTCCGAAGAGCTGCCCTTTTCGCCTCGCAATCTGTCTTCTAAAATCTATGGTATGTAGTAGCGGAAAGAGGTGAAGACCATATTGTCGATGGCCTTGGCGTTGATGCCGGGTGTGCCGGCCGGAAGTCCGCCATTCCCTGACCAGCTGTTCCTGAGCAGGTAGGAGTACTGAACACCCCAGCGGATGCCTCCCTTAGGGCCCTTGTACGCCTGGTGCCAGAAGCCGATGGTGCCCTCCTGGATATTGCGGGTGTCGCCGTTGCAAGTCCCAGTGGATGCCGGTGCGTTCACTGTGCCTGCCGCTGGCACACCTTCGTGATTCTCACAAGAGGAGTTGTTGAAGAGCGGCGAACCATATCCGACCGGGACCGTGGCACCGGCAAGGTTCGTGTAGGTGTACGCCGTACGGAAAGCATACTCTCCCCCGTAGTTCAAGTAGACATCGAGCTTCGAGGTTGGATGAAGCTCCAAGGTACCGAGAACACCGCCGCCCCGAATCAGAGCCAGCGTGCCGTCCGGACGAGTCGTAGCATCCGCTAACTGTGCCGAGCTATAACGTCCAACGCCGTCACCACCGAAGACGTGCACACCCGCATCGACCTTCTTGGCGACGACGGGAGCGCGCAGGTTAACGCCTATTCCTCCACCGGTGCGACCATCATTGAAAGCGCCCGCCGCCGTGCCAAGGGGGTTGCCCGCGCAAAAGGCGGGCGGGGCCAACGACCCGGCAGTCAGCGCACATGGGTAGACGCGCGCCCGGAAAGTGCTGATCACGCCGAAGATTTCATAGTGTCCCCATCCGGGTTCGTAGGCAGCCTTGACGATGAAGTCTGGCGTCTTGTTGATGGAATAGCCGGTAGCGTCAAACCCATTGAGCAGGCCGCCTCCTTGCCCTATGGCGGCGAAGAAAAGGGAGGTCGGAGATCCGCGGCCGGCTAAGGTCGTTTGTGACCCCTCAACAGATAAGCCCAACCAAACCTTGTCGTTGAAGTTTTTGGTGACGCGGAAGCCAAATTGACGCTGCCAGCTGAAGCCGACGTTATACTGCGCATCGACGGTCATGGGCAGAGCTTCCGTCCGGTTATCGAGACCTTTCTTCGTCTCTGTGGCCAAGCTCCACATCTGGCCGCCGGTGAACGTCAAGCCGTTGGAGAGGGAAGCCTGACCCCAGATCTGACGCTGGCGGTTGCAGTAGCTGTTGCTCTGGCGATTGTTGGAGTTAGTGCACGCGCTAAGCCAATCCATTTCGTAATAGGCCGTCAACTTGACGTTGTCGGCCTTGCCCTCGGCAAGGAGGGACAAGCGTGACTGGCGGCCCGAGGCGTTGAATTCAGTGACCCTGCTCAGACCGTTATTTGGAAAAGGTGTGCCGGTAAACGGGGTGTTCACGTCGGCCTGGGCTGACCTCTGACGCCAAACAGATTCCGCCGCGAGAAAGCCACCGGGCGTGATGGTCACGCCTTTATACTTGATGGACACCGGCCCCGTCTCCTCCGCACTCTTGGCTTGCGCCTGTGCGGTAGCCACCGTGGTGCGCAGCGCCTCGTTGCTTACCTTCAGATCGCTCACCGTCGAAGTCAGCGAGTTCGCCGCGCTCTTCACCTCCGCGCTCGCGCTCACCGCTTCCGCGGCTTTGCTGCTCGCTTCCGTCGCGCGCGCATTCGCCGCCGACGCTGCGTCCCGCGCCGCGTCAATCT
>WNFH01000723.1_pt1 | contig 21406 bp, 23 predicted proteins | sample 5400411 | NCBI WGS metagenome assembly WNFH01 (sample SAMN13153347, study PRJNA577476) | soil metagenome | isolation source: 200 cm saprolite under Douglas fir tree site 2 hole 3 | place: USA:California | collected 2015-04-18
TCCACCCACGCCAGCGATGCACAGGCCTTTGTACAGTATATTCTTTCGCCAGAGGGACAGGGAGTGCTGCAACAATACCATTTTATTGTCATAAACCCATGAAGAAACTATGGTCGCGCTGGCCTGCCAGGATTGTTGTTGGCATCCTGGCGGGAAGCTTTTTTCTGTACCTGGGTATCCCACTGGTTTCGTTGCTGCTGCGCGAACCACCTGCTATGCTCTGGACGGCAATAGAGCAGCCAGAGGTGCTCCAGGCATTGCAACTGAGCGTCTTCACGACCAGTGTCAGTACCCTTTTGACCGTTCTCTTCGGTCTACCGGTGGCATATGTCCTGGCGCGCAGGCAATTTCCCGGTCGTAACCTGTTAGAGGTGCTGGTGACACTGCCTACAGTGCTTCCCCCCGTGGTGGCTGGCGTTGCGCTACTGCTGACCTTTGGCCGCTTTGGTCTGCTCGGTCGCTACCTCACCCCTTTGGGGATAACGATCCCCTTTACGACACTGGCAGTTATCATGGCTCAAATGTTTGTCTCATCGCCCTTCTTTGTCAACACTGCCAGGGCAGGTCTTGAGCAACTCGATACCCGTTATGAGTTGGCGGCCTATACGCTGCGGGCCTCGCCTTTTTATGCGTTTCGCCGCGTAACTCTCCCCCTCATCCGTCCCGCACTCTTGTCCGGTATTGGGCTTGCCTGGGCGCGTGCTTTAGGCGAATTAGGAGCAACCATTACCTTTGCCGGCAGCTTCCCTGGTGTGACCCAGACCATGCCGATTGCGGTCTACCTGGCAGCCGAAAGCGACCTGGACACAGCCGTGGCCCTTTCAGTGGTATTGATGGCCGTCTCGTTTGGCCTGTTACTGGCCCTGCGTGCTGGGCGTGACAGGTTGGTCGGAAGGCAATAGTGTTTCTGGTGCTGGCTCGCCTGGCTCATTTACCCTATCTGCCGAGCTATTGCCCGTTTTGCTGCCTCGCTGAAACATCCATCGCAGCGTTCCAGGCTCATCATGTGTTAGCCACCAGAAAGTGCCCGCTACCAGCAGGAGAAGGAATGGTTGTATGGGCGAACTTAGACGAGCGCTGCCATAGAAAAAGAGACATTCAGCAGTGACCAGCAGGACCATGAGATAGACAAAAAGTAGTTCGCGCCAGCGTTTCCAGGTAAGCACTAAACCTGCCGCAGCCAGTGGATACATATAGAATGGGAAAGTTTTCGCCATCTCCAGGAATAGCTGTGATCGGCTGTCGGAGGGGAAAACTACTTCACCCGGTACGTCCCACATATGCAGGAAGTGCAATTTGTAGAGAAACGGTAAATTTCCAGGATGGCTGAGCATCCATTGCACTGCATACTGCCGGAAAGCTGCTTCGCGTTCAACCTGGAACCAGGCGGGGTATCCTGGGCGAGGATGCGACTCATAGTGCAAGTGTACGACTCTTGGATTGGCCCATTGTCCTAGAACGTCATTTTGTACGAGTACTGTATCGTTATATGCGCCGATCAGTACCGCTCCATCATTTGTTGCTATCGGTACAAACGAATCAGTGATGAGGTAATTACGCACTGCCCAGGGAGCAATGAAGATGAATAAAATCAGGGTGATGACAAGCATGCTTTTAACAACAAACCGCCTCGGTAAAATGAGTTTCCATGCGACGATGACCGCCCAAAGGATGAAAGCTGCAAAGACTAGCAAACCGTTTGGACGAGTAAACGAGAGCAGGACCAGCAGTATGCCAGACATTATCACCCATTTTATCGCTGAAGTACGTTGTAGACGAAGGATGGCATAGCAGAAAGCAAACTGGAGGAAAATATAGAGCGTTTCTGAATACAGCCAGCCAACATATATATAGAGCTGGGGATACACTGCAGCCACGATCCCTATCAGAATACCGATGCGCCGGCTGAATACATCTTTCGCAAAAAGATAGATCAAGACACAGGTTCCCGCATCAACAAAGCAGAGAAAAACACGCACAAAGTAATTATTTGGGCCGCTGAAAGCATAAATAGAGGCAATGACTGCCGACCAGAAAGGGGGACGATCAACCGTTGGAATGCCTGCCTGGGTACAAAGACAGTGCTGATTTAATAGGGCAAGTGCCAGGCCATGGTAATAGAGTCCATCTCCGATCATGATGTAGTTGTGGGCAACGACGTTATTGTAAATGAAGCGAACAACCAGTGCGAGACAGAAGATGCCAATCGCTGGAATAAATGGTTGTACACGTTTCATCGATGCGTCCTTGTTAATGGAGCTTTCAGTAAGATTCAACATAGAACGTTTCATATGAATGAATGTAACGTCCGATTAGCCAATTAACTGCTAGCACCACAGAAAATATACCAGTTGCTTCTCACCCTGGCATTTGTTACAATGTCCTTACTACGGAGGAGCATGAGATAGGGCAGTATGCTCACGAGCATGAGTATGGTCAGATGAAAGGTATGGAAGGAATAGAGCCTGTGTCAAAAGTATACGCAATTGCGAATCAGAAGGGGGGAGTTGGCAAAACCACCACGGCTATTAATCTAGCTACCTATCTCGCTGCCGCAGGCCGCAGAGTCTTGCTCGTCGATATGGACCCACAGGGAAACACTACTAGCGGCATCGGCGTGTCAAAGCATCTCAAAGAGCACACAGTCTACGATTTGCTTGTGCAAGAACACGACGAAATTAGTATTTTTGATGTCATCGTCCCAACCCAGAGGCGCGAACTGGTCGTTGCTCCATGCACTGTGGAACTGGCCGCCGCCGAGATTGAGCTGGTGGGAGCTATCGCCCGCGAACACAAACTGCGCCAGGTACTTGTGCCCATTCGCGACCGCTGTGACTATATCCTCATCGACTGTCCCCCTTCACTAGGATTGCTGACCATCAATGCCCTGGTTGCTGCCGACGCTGTACTCATCCCTATCCAGTGCGAATACCTGGCCCTGGAAGGGTTAAGCCAGTTGAGTGACACCATTCGCATCGTGAAAAATAAGCTCAACCCGGAGCTGTTTGTAGCGGGTGCCATTCTCACCATGTTTGATCCGCGCACGCGCTTAGCTGGGGAGATTGTGCGAGAGGTGCGTAACTACTTCCCGAAAGAGACCTTCAACACGATCATCAACCGCAACGTTCGATTAAGTGAAGCTCCCAGTTTCGGGCAGTCCATCCTTGATTATGATGCCAGCTCTCCTGGGGCTCTCGCCTATCGCGCATTAGCAGAGGAGGTGATGGCTCGTGGCTAAGCAAAAATTTAGCCTGGGACGCGGACTCGATGCTCTCATGCCTGGTGCTTCAGAAGTGATGGCCGCCCAGCAACCTTCCCGCATAGACGAGAACGCCATCCTATTTGCCGCCATCGACAGTATCATTCCCAATCCACGTCAACCACGGCGCATCTTTCGCGAAGACGACCCCAAATTGCTGGAACTCAGTGCTTCTATTCAAGAACATGGCCTGTTGCAGCCCCTGGTTGTGACGCGCCTGGATTCAGCGGACACCGGTTTTTCAAAGAAAGATATGTCTAGCGATCCATGGCTTGCTGCAAACGAGACGAAGATCGAGGAGCCAGCGCATGTCGTGCAGTTTCAGCTTATTGCAGGTGAGCGTCGCTGGCGTGCCTCCCGCATAGCGGGCCTGACCAAAGTGCCTGTGGTCATCAAAGAGGTAACGCCGCTGCAGATGCTCGAACTTGCCCTGATCGAGAATATTCAGCGTGCCGATCTCAACCCTATCGAGGAGGCTCTCGCCTACCAGGCCCTGATCCAGGATTTTGGCCTGACGCAGGAAATGGTTGCCAAACAGGTCGGCAAAGATCGCTCAACCATCACTAACGCTATTCGCCTGCTGCAATTGGCTCCGAAAGTACGCGAGGCCCTGATTAATCAGCTTGAGAATTTTAGCGAAGGACATGCGCGAGCCTTGATTGGGATCGCACGCGAAGAAGATCAGATCACCGCTATGGGCAAAATCATTGCACTTAAATTAAATGTGCGCCAGGCGGAAGAACTGGCGGCGCGCATCAAAGCAGCCGAACGGGCCGATGCCGCGAAACGTCCTCTTGCACCGCTCCCAGGTCGCGCAGCCGAGTTGGCAGAACTGGAAACCCATTTTCGTAACTCCCTTATGGTGAAGGTTGATCTGAAGTGCAACACCAAAGGCAAGGGCACTGTGGTACTACACTTCAACAATCAGGATGAGCTGGAGCGTTTATATAGCCGTATCGTGAAATCCGAAGAGTAAGCCTGGAGGGGTAAACATGGCAACTGTTGAAAATCCATATGAAAAAGTACGCCGTAAAATGGTCGCGGCACGCATAGAGTTTATGGGCCAGCTAGCGAAATTTAGCCAGGAAGAATTGAAAAAACGACCCGCCGAGGAAGAATGGTCTCCTTTGGAACTGGCTAATCATCTCTATATCGCAGACGGACTCGCCCTGGAACAATTGAAACAGGTGCAGGGCGAAGATAATCCCCTGATCCTGCCTTCCGAGGAAGAGGCTCCACGCCTTACACGCGCTGCTGAACCGCCAGCATCGCTTAATGCCGTTTTAGGAGGCATGGCCGCGCGCCGTGAAGAGCTTTTTGAGTACCTTTCTACCCTGCCCGCAGAGGCCTGGGAGCGTCCATTCCGCCACCACGAGTGGGGGCAGTTGAAGTTCTATCAAATGGTCAATATTTTGCCTGCCCATGATAAGATGCATGCACAACAATTAGCTGCAATTAAAGAAGGAAACAGGAGTCATCCCGAAGCCTGATACGGCTGGTGAACGAAACAAAGAGTGCAACGCAGCAGGGCGAGGACAAGCCATCGCCCCTACTATGGACACGCTTCGCAAGCTGATTCATCGTAGACATAGTAGGGGCGATGGCTTGTCCTCGCCCTGGAGTGCGCCCGACCTGCCACATTCCCTTTTCAGGCTTCGGGATGACTCAGCTCTGCGCGTAGTTCATCCAGGTAGGCATACATGAAGGCAACACGACGCCGGGCAAGGCTGCGGCCTGTCTCAGTAGAGATGGTATCGCTGAGTTTGAGCAGCTTGCTAAAGAAGTGATCCAGCATATATTTCTGGTCATCGGGAGTATGCTGCTCGGCAAAGGGGTCTGTGGGATGATACGATCTCGTCTGGGCAGTTCGCCGGATAGTGCCAGTAATTGCCCAGCGCATGATGCCGACCGCTCCCAGGCTATCGAGACGGTCGGCATCGCGCACTACACGCGCCTCTAATGTGCGAGGCTCGATGTTGCGACTGAAACTGTGAGCAAGGATGGCATGGAATATTTCTTCCTGGGTCGATGATGGAATGTGATAGGGAGCGAGCAGCTCACCGGCTAATGTCACAGAGAGGTTGGCATGATGCGTTGTGCCGCTTTTCGGTGCTGTTCGTCCTAAGTCGTGCATGAGTGCCGCCAGGCCGACGACAAAGCTGTTCGCGCCTTCCTGTGCGGCGATATGTAAGGCCAATGCATATACCCTGCTCACATGCTCCCAGCCATGGGCCAGGTCATCGATACCTGCAAAACGCTGCTCTACCTCTTTATAGATATTTGAAAGAGCCTCTTTTTCAAATTGGATGGTCTCCATCTTTAAGAAAATCCTTTCTTTCATATTTCCTATCATATATTTGATATCTATCTCATTTCCACAAAAATAAGCAAGCGTGCAAAAATCCCCCACCTGAGTGATGCATTACAGTGCTTGATTGCTCATACTATGTGTAGGATATATTCCTATTGAACCACATCGACTGCTAAGTATCAAAGCAGCTCCACATATACCGGAAGGAGTCGTTGATGCAACGTAATCATAAAAGTGATAGACAGCATTTAAGGTATGTAGGTGCGCCTCTGGCAGACACTCTGGATTTTACCGCCTCCACAGCGAACATCGACAATGAGATGCCCGTGGCGCATAAGGTGGAGAATGGAGAAGCTCATTTCATCAAGACTGGTACACCTGATCAGCAGCGGGCGGCTGTGATCAGCGTTCTGCTGGTGGACGACCACGCACTGTTGCGCGAGGGACTGCGGCAGCTTCTTGAATTGGAAGAAGATATCCGTATCGTAGGTGAAGCGGTGGATGGGTTTGATGCCATACAAAAAATTCGCCAGGTGCGCCCCGATGTAGTATTGATGGATATTCGTATGCCGATGGTTGATGGCCTGGCGGTTACGCGACAAATAACCTTCGAGTTTCCTTCGATTGCCGTGATTATGCTTACGATGTATGGCGAGAATTCGCAGATGTTACAGGCTATGAGAAATGGAGCAAGGGGTTATCTCCTCAAAAGTTCCTCGTCACAGGAGGTGGCACAGGCCATTAGAAGTGTACAGGCAGGTGGGATGCTGATCGAACCGGAGTTGACCAGGGCGATTGTGCGCGAATTCCGCCGTTTATCTGACTCTACCTCAACAGGCCAATATATCGATACGCTGTCGATCAAAGAAATAGAAATCCTGCGCTTTGTGGCAACGGGCATGAGCAATAAAGAGATCGCGGAGAAGCTCGCGTATTCAGAGAAGACGGTAAAGAACTATCTCTCGATTATCTTCCAGAAGCTAGGTATCCGTGACCGCACACAGGCAGCAATTTTTGCGCTGCGCCAGGGACTTCTGCCCGCAGAAGATATGTAATTTTACAGCCATCGCTGTTTGGTGGCTCTGACGGCGACGAGGGTGCGATCATTCACCTGCATTTTTTGCATGATATGGTGTACATGCGATTTGATGGTCTCGGTACTGACGGACAGCTTCTCGGCGATAGCGCGATTGGTCAAGCCCTCGGCGAGGAGTTGTAAAACCTCGCGCTCTCTATTCGTCAAGACGGCTGCCCTATCTCCAAAGGGGAAGCGAGCCTTGACCGTCGTACCTTCACCGCGTTTACTCTGAAACTCCCAGCTTCCGCCCGCCTGCTGAACCCGCTCGCGCATGGTACGCAGCCCCATAGAGGGTGGTATGCCACCAGGGGTGTCCGCATTGCCTGCGGGCAAGGGGAGCAGGAGGGGTACACCTACATTTCCCAGAACCTGCTCTACATCAAAACCATGCCCATTATCGCTTACTTCTATCAGCAGGATATTCGTAAGTATGCGTATTCGAATAGTCACGCGAGTAGCCTGGGCGTGTTTTCGCACATTATTGAGAGCTTCCTGGATGAAGCGGTAGATGGATATTTCCAGTGAATGTGGGAGAAGTGCCAGATTATCACCCTCGTATCCAATCTTTAAGCCTGGCTCATCCTGCATATGCTCGCTCAGCAAGCTTTGCAACGCAGCCACAAACCCTTGCTCCTCCAACTGCACGGGAATAAGAGAAGAAATGCCATGCCGTAAATCATTCAGGCCCTCTTTAAGAAGAACGACGGTGCGATCAAGCTCGCGCTGTGCAAGCTCAGGCTGTTTTTCAAAGATACGCTGGATAAATTCTAGCTTATGGGCGGCATGGGCGATATGTTGAGCCGCGCCATCGTGGATATCGTGGGCGATGCGATTTCGTTCCTGGTCGATAGCTGCTTTTAGTTTTATCTCGTAGAGTTCCGCAAGCTGCCGTACGATTTTAGCAGATTGCTGGGTATCCGTTCCCAGGTTTGGAGCCGATTTTTTGGAAAAGGCCTGAGAAGGGGCGTCATCGCGTAGGGGCGGGGGTGGAGAGGAGGTGGAGTGGGGGCCCTTACGCGATGACGCCCCTTCTTTAATGGAGAGATAGGTTGATAACAGGGTAGTACAAACAAGCAGGTTTCCTTCTTCTGTTACCGCCTGCTGCCTATCATGTGGGTCGCTTGATGGTTTGTCCTCTACATCAAAGCATAAAACGAGTACGCCCTGTTGGTTTCCAATGGTACCGAGGATAAGATGACCATTATCGCGGCCAATCCAATACTGTTCCTCTTCCAGGGTACGCGGGTCGGTGAAGGCATGTGATATGTGCGAGAGGCCATTTGTTTCTAGAGCCGAGCCAAAGAGTCCATGTATGGAGATATGTGTTGTATCAAGTTGCTTCTTCTTGCTATCGCTGGCGGTACTTGATGGAGATACCTGGCGTGGGTGATGGGTTTGCGACAGCAGCCGACGCCCACATCGCTTTAACAACACAAGCCTTTGCCGCTCTTTATCGAGGACAAAGAGCAGGGCCAAGCGCGCTCCACTGCTGGCGCGGGCATACTCAAGCAGCGCGCGCCTTCCATGGACGGCTGTCATGCCGCGCTGCAAGTCCGCGATGAGCTGTAAGAGCTTATCCGAGGCCGCCATACAAAATTTCTCCTGAAACTTCCCGCCCACCCCTGGGACGCGATAAATCGGGTCCCTACTTCCCATTACCAAATTGGTTATGCACGAATGAGTAGTTCTTCTTTTCATAATACAGAATGAGAAAAGAGGAGGGACTCCACATGTCTATTCGCCAGCCCTGACAGAAAGCTGGACTGTGGATGTTTTTCAGCAAAAAACATCCACAGTCCAGTTTTCCTTCTCCAGGTAAGGCAGCGAAAAAGCGCAACAAATATGGGTTTGACTCTGTCAAACCCATATTTGTTGCGCTTTTTCGCTGAATTCCAGGATGATGTATTTCTTTATCGGTTAATGAGCCAGCGATGTGGATTGTTGAGAGGACTGCTTTTCTTCCTCTACCTCTGTTGAGAGCAGAGAGGCCAGTTCTTCTTCTGAAAGCGTCTTCCCTGACTGGGGATCGAAGACAACATCGTCGCGGGAACAGTAGCGCAAACGTCCCCAGTTTTCCATAGCGCGGTCCCACTCTGGATAATGCTTCGACGCTTCCTGGTCACCTTTCACCACTCTCGTAAATGCGAGATAAGAAAGCACCAGTGCGGTGACAATAAAGGCGAGAGTTACCAGAACAAGCGCGAGTTCGGCATAGTCAAAATTCTGTCCAAAACTCTCTGATCCAACCAGTACCAGAATCAAAAATATGCAGATACCCACAATCAACATAATTGGCGATATGGAGCGCATCATTGATACTGTTTTGCCAGGCAACGGTGGGGGTGTAAAACGCTGCATACCCTCGTTATAGACAGTCTGTAGTTTCTTGACTTTATCTGCCTTATGACATATGGGGCAGGGCGGTTTCTGAGCTTCTATAGTTACCATAAATGACCTCCCTATGTTGTTCGAATAGATGGCGAGCAACAGAATAATATTACTAAAAGCATATCACGTAGTTTCAGCTAAGACAATGCCATTTTCTTAATGTCGTCGGCATGATGCACATTTTGCGTGTACTCCACACTCGCAGAGTGCGGAGTACACGCAAAATGTGCATCACAACCCCTTTTCATTTGACATGTAGGCCCTCTCTCGGTACACTACACGTACTAAGCAAAACGAGTTAAGAGGAAGAGACAGAGATACATGACAGCATCCATCACTATTGTGGGACTGGGCCCTGGGCAATGGAATGATCTCACCTTGCAGGCACACACGCTGTTATCACAGGCGGCAGCAGCCAACCGCACAGTTTACTTTCGCACACTGATACACCCGACAGTTGAAACGCTCAAGACGGAAATACCCGATCTGCGCAGCGAATCGTTTGACCATTTTTATGACCAATCCAACGATTGGAACACGCTCTACCAGCACATCGCTGAAGAGATCTGTACTCTAGCGGCTCAACAACCTGTGGTTTATGCTGTTCCAGGGCATCCACTGATTGGAGAGTCAACGGTACAGCGCGTGCTTTCCCTGGCGCGGGAGCGCGGTTTGAGTACAAGCATCGTCGCGGGTCTCTCTTTTCTGGAACCGGTTTGCACCGTGCTGGGGCTTGACCCCCTGGATGCCGGCACGCAGCTTATCGATGCCACTACGCTTGCTACTTTCGATACTTCTGAGCTAGCCGGAAAGATTATTCCGACCCTCCCTCTGCTGGTGGCCCAGGTCTATAATCGCCGCCTGGCGAGCGCGGTCAAGCTGGCATTGAGCGAGACGTATCCCGACGAGTGGCCCGTCAAGCTGGTGCGGGCAGCTGGCGTAGACAACGACCAGGCGGTTGTCGAGTTGCCGCTGTACGAACTCGACCGCAGCAATAACCTTACCGATCACCTCAGCACACTCTACGTCCCGCCACTCGACGAGATGGCGGCTCTGCGTCTCCCTGAAACGCTGCGCTACATCACCATGCGCCTGCGCCGCGAACCCGACGGCTGTCCGTGGGACCGCAAGCAGACCCACCAGTCGTTGACTCGTTATGTGATTGAGGAGACCTACGAGGTGGTGGAGGCTCTGGAAGAGAACGATATGGACAAGCTGGCCGACGAACTGGGCGACCTGCTGCTGCAGGTCTACCTGCACTCCGAGATCGCTCGCCAGGAGGGCAACTTTGCCATTGGAGACGTGTTTGAGCATGTCAACGCCAAGCTGATCCGCCGCCACCCTCATGTCTTCGGCGAGGTCGAGGTGAGCGGCGCGGAACAGGTCTTGCAGAATTGGGATGCCATTAAAAAGCAGGAACGCATCGCGGCTGGCAAAGATGTACAGGTGGAAAGCGTCTTAGACGGTGTACCCCTGGCGTCACCTGCTCTGATGGTCTCGCAGGAATACCAGAAGAGAGTGGCGAAAATCGGCTTTGAGTTCACCAACGTCCAGGATATGCTGAAGAAAGTGCAGGAAGAATTGCTGGAAGTGCAGGAGGCAACTTCACCCGAACAGCAATTTGAAGAGATGGGCGATGTAATTTTTATGGTGGCAAAGGCCGCTCGCTGGCTGAATATTGACGCGGAGGAGGCTCTGCGCCAGGCCAACCACAAGTTCCGCAAGCGTTTCCAGACCATGGAGGAGATTATTCGCCAGGAGGGGCGTGCTTTTTCTTCGTATAGTTTGAATGAGTGGATGGAGATGTGGGGGAGGGCGAAAGGAGGAAATCTATGACACGCTACTTTGAGGATTTTCAGGTAGGGGATACCTTTAACTTAGGCAGCACTTCGGCGACGCAGGAGGAGATCATTGCTTTTGCGCGGCAATTTGATCCCCAGCCATTTCACACAGACCCGGAGCGTGCAAAAGATTCGTTCTTTGGCGAACTGATCGCCAGTGGCTGGCATACAACCGCGCTCTTCATGCGCCTGCTGGTGGATGGGCTGATCAGTGAGACTGTGAGCATGGGCTCGCCTGGTGTGGACGAGGTGCGCTGGATACGACCCGTCCGCCCAGATGAAGTATTGCTCGGACGCTTCACCGTTCTGGACAGCAAAGCTTCTAAAAGCAGGGCCAATCTTGGCATCATCCGCTCAAAATGCGAACTGCTGAATTCAACTGGCGAGGTGGTTATGAGCTTGCAGGGAACACATTTCTTTGGCCGAAGACCGAACACTTCCACAGGGTCATGAAGCACCCGTCAGTGGATAAAGCGTAAGCATAAAAAGATGTCGGAGCGGTGTTGCCCGCATCCGACATCTGAGGTAAGCGCGTCTACTTTGACTCATATTTGGTCTTCCAGCGCGGCAGATGGCTGCTCGAATTGCTTCAGCCATGCTCCTGCCTTCAAAAGCAGCAGGCCAAGCTTACCGGCTGCTCGCCTGCCCATGCTCTGCCGGGGCAGCCGTGCCAGCAAGCGTCTCCCTTCCATCTCGAGCCGAAGATCCTGGTAATATGCTTCACGTGCCTTCTCATAGAGGTACATGTTGTAACCCATTTGGTTTTCTCCTTATTTTATTCAATGCCTATCTGAATTCTGTTTATCTATATGTTCATACCCTACCAGGCCTGCTACGAGTACTTCGGTCGTTTTCCCTTTTAGTCGCCTGGGTGCAGGTCAGTTCGTTGCTTCCTCTGGCGCAACCTGCTGTCCAGTGAGGACGGAGGTGATGCCGCCTGCAAGGAGTCGCCCGATGACGGTACGCCTCACACGTGAGATTTCCTGCCAATCACTGAACTCCTGTGGGCATAAGCGGACAATGTCCATGGGCTGGAGACCACAGTAAAAGAGCAGGTACGCCGCTCGCTGTTCGCGTTCGGTGGGCAGCATCTCGCGTATGCGTTCCCACCATGCTCGACTGTCCTCATGCTGCTCCTCCACGGCCTTCCCTACCCTCGTGGACCCAGACGAAGGGCTTGTGGTTGTATGCGCGTACGTCCGCAATGTGTCCAGAATCACGCTATTGAGGCAGGCGCGTGCATATGCTAGGGCCGTAGAAAGCCGGTTGTTTGCCAGTTTCTGTTGTACGATTGCTTGCCAGAACCGTTCACAGGTCTGCGCTACATAATATGCTTCGCTCTCCAGGCGGCATGCTAACTCCTTCTGAGGATGACAACCTAGCCACGCTTCTACAACCTGACCGAGGTGATGCCACACCATCTGACGGGCGGCACCCTCGCGTTGCACTGTCGCACGGCGCAGCAACTCAAGCCAGTGCCGGTCATCGTGCGCCTCTCCAGAACGAGCGGCGCTGATCTCACGCATGCACTGCTCTGCCAGTGCCACCAGACTTATATTCCTTGGATGTTCTTCCATTTCGATGCTCATCAGTCTTGACTTCCCTTTTCACAGTCGATACAACTCTTCCGTGCAATGTACAAAGGACAACAAAAAACCGTGGAACTTGCAGATTGCTGCCAGTGTCCACGGCTGAGGAAGTCTTCTCCTCTGTTTTCTCTTATGCTGAAGAGGGAGGAACTTCCCCAGAGATGGGCACACGCAGGCTATATGCAACGCGGAAGGTGTGCAGTAGAATACACATGGTTCCGAGCTTACCGTGCAGGCAAGAAGACATTGCGCAGATGCTGACAGCATCCTTATAATGTCCGTGGGGCAGATCCTGCCACTGTCCTGTAATTGCCATTGGTGCCTCTCCTTTCGTGATTGATGTATCTTGAGCACCGCTGATCCTCTATGAAAGACCGCGATGGGTGAAACAAAAATGCGACCTGCATTTTCCTTGCTCGTCTAGATAGACGAGAGCAGATGTGATTTTTGGGGAATGACTTTTAGGGTTTGTAGCACAAGGAACAATAAACGCTACAGCAGGATGATAGAAGAAACACTGAGACTAATCACCCTTCTTCTCTGTCGACTCAAACTTTGTCACCGCCAGATTACGTCTCTGCTGCTTTACTGCTTTGTAGCTCAGTTTCATATTCTTTGGCCTTCTGTTGGAGGCCTTTAATGACCAGGTTCGGAGTTATACCAAAGACGGCAGCAGTAAACAGGAGCCGTGGATCAAGAGAGAAAAGCGTTGATAATGCAATGGCTTTATCCGAGGTAGATCCGATCAATACTGATCCACCCAATGTGGCAAACATCTCAGCAACCAGTACGCCGCCAATACCAGCCAATCCAGAGAGCAGCGGAATAGCGATCAGGCGAGTTGTGGAAAGCCCAAAATCATCTACAGATGTACCGCCCTGTGACTCGTAGTAAAACCTTACGAATAATCCTGCAATTGCCCCCACCATATAGAACATGGTTGCCGCTATGATGCCAGCCTGGACCGGTGTCCATGCTGTAAATTGCTGATGAGCTACAGCTACAGGCGGTGCATTGGTCAAGATGGTAATACAAAGCAAAGCATGCGTCACGATTCCTGTAACCGCTATCGCCGTTAGGAGCCGACTACGCTGTTGCACAATCCCCTCCCAGCGTTTATCACGGAAGTCATTGAGCGTACTCCTCACTTCACGCAGCGTCACTCTTGCCGCAGCCTCAGCCTTAATTTGTGCATCAGAGTCTGCTCCGTTCTTGTTGGATGTATGACCAGAGAGAGATGATACAGATGATTGATCATTGAACTTATTGAGAATCTGTACGAGTTGACTAAGTGCTATGCTGCTCTTACCTGGCTGATGCTCTTTAAAGTAGACCAATGCTTCTGGTTTAAGCACGGTTACTGCCTGAACCAGGTCATCAAGCAGTTCATCTTGCCCATTAATCTGAGAGTCCTGAATGGCCAGAAAATCGTGTTTTGCCCCACGAACCACCGTCTCAACATCCGCAACTTCAATCATTACTTCTTCGGCATGATGAAGTAGTGCCCATGCGCTGCTGTATCCTGTGCCAATTATCCAGGGTAGACCAGTAGAAAATTTGTATAACTTTCGGCTAATATCAATACAGCAGGCGTAAGCTTCTTTCAATACTTCCCGTTTATGCTCGCTGCAATGGTTGAATCCCGCGTCATCCATTACTATTTTAATCTCGTCGATCTCCTCGTATGCGTCGTCATCATAGTCTTTCAGATTAAGGCTCGCCTTCAATTGATGCAGGCGGCTTCTAAGTAGATTGTAATTGCGCGGGTTTGCACCTCTGGCTGTACTAAAGTAGCAATAAGGGAAGGCAGCCACCAGCCATAAAATCCCTGTCAGGATGCTGCTATACACCAATGTATACCATTGTGAGTCTGGTTGGATGCCTAGCAGCGGTGGAAGCGGTGAGTTCGGGAGCGTAAGGTAGAGCGTCGCTGCTACGAGCGAGGCAACAACAGGTATGATTACTCCTACCGTTAAAAAGGACGCGCTATAGGCTTTCATATACATGCCAAAAGTTTCGCGGCGATTACGCTTCACTTTCTTTGTGGCTTCATTATTAATCAAGGGCGATGACTTCCGAGGCGAAGCAGTGCTACCTGCCGGAGACACTCCATTAGTGGATGCGGGTGCATTTGGTGTATTGATGGATGAATTACTCATCTTTTGCTACTCCTGGCTTATTCACTTGCATACAGCGATACATAGAACTCTTACGCGTCGTCTATACTTGTTACTGCTATAAATAGGCTACAAAACGTTTTTGCTGCAAGAAGGATGCAGGAAAAGACTTCATTTCGATAGACGATGGGAAAAGAGGATTTTATCAGATGAATGTTGGAGAGAAAAATTCAGCAGAATCTGTTAGTGGAGTATGGTTGCAGGAGGTGTCGCTGCCATCGGCAGCGACACCTCCTGCAACCATACTCCACTAACAGAAGAAAATCAGTTATTGTAGATTGTGATTGAGGATAATAGCAATGGCGATGACCACAATAATCAGCACAGCTACGGCGATCAAGAAATAGGTATTTCTGCGGCCCAACGTAATTTTGCGCGGGCCACTGGCCGCCACCTTCTTCACCTCTTGCCTGCGCTCCTCAATGCGTTTTTTTCTTTTCTCAATGCGTTTTTTTCGTTGATCCTGCACGTTACTACTCGAATCTGGGCCGGTACCCAGATTGTTCATGCGGCGACGCATATCACGGTTATAGCTCTCGGCCTGCTGCTGCTGAGGATTGGTCGAGGTGATCTCTTTGGGCTGGGTGGATTTTGCTCCTGGTACGGCGGTGCCGCCAATACGGGGACGGCTACTTTTAATGTTTTGTTTGCCTTTATTTGTCACGTCTGTTGGTGCGACCGCCTGCTCTTTCGCTCCGGCTCCTGTGCCTGTTTTTTTCGTCTCGGCAGGCTTTGGAGTGGTGGTTTTCGTTTCTGGTTTTTGAGACCCTTGTTTGCTCGTTTTCGCCATGGTTGTCTCCTTGTTTGTGGATTATCTTCAGCTATGAATTACTCAGTATCTTCCAGGAGTGTGCGGGCGATTCTAGCTGCCTCTTCTTTATCATCGGGTGAGAGTACGCCATCTATCACCAGGCCAAGTAAATGGTCTTTAATGGGACGCAGCCACGGCCCGGGGCTGCGATTAAAAAGGGCCATCAGTTCGTTGCCATCCAGAGGGCTTTTCAATGGCACGCGCTCCGCTTCTTCTTTGAGGCGTTGGCAGCGTTCTTCGAGTTCCGCCACGCGAGCGGCGGCCCGTGAGATTTTGTCGGCTCGATAGCTGGTAATATCGGCGCGGGAGAGGTCAAGCAGGTCGGGCAACACGTCTCCACTGTCCAGCATCAGGCGGCGCACCGCTCCATCAGTCCAGTCGGTGGTATAGGCGTTTGCTCGCATGTGCAGGCGTACTATCCTTGAGACACTTTCAATGAAGTCGCGATCAAAGTGCAGGTGTTTGAGAATATCGCGTGCCATGTATGCCCCAACATCCTCGTGACCAAAGAAATGAATTTTATTCTCTTCGACGCTGCGGGTGCGGGGTTTGGCGATATCGTGGAGCAAGGCACTCCAGCGTGTGGCTAAACGGGGAGACGAACGCTCCACCACGCGCAGCACATGGGCATAGACATCCTTCGAGGAGACTGAGCGCACCTGTTGCTGGCTCACGCCGCGCAATTCCAGTACCTCCGGCACGATCCACGTCATCAATCCCAACTCGACGAGCAGGTCGAGTCCTTTGGCGGGATGTGGGGAGAGCAGCAGCTTGTTCATCTCGTCGCGGATACGTTCGCGGCTGATCTTTTGCAGTTTTGGAGCCTGGTGTATAATCGAACGTCTCGTTTCCGACTCAATGGTGAAGTCGAGTTGGGCGGCAAAACGCACCGCACGCAGCAGGCGCAGCGGGTCTTCATCAAAACGCTTATCCGGCTGGTTGCCAACCGCTCGTAAGATGTGGTCCTCAAGGTCTTGTCGGCCGTTGAAAAGGTCGATGATATGCCCGTTGAGGGGATCGCGTGCCAGCGCGTTAATGGTGAAGTCGCGCCTCAGCAGGTCGTCTTCTAATGTTGTGCCAAAGCACACTTCTGGCTTGCGTGATTCCGGATTATAACGCTCGGTGCGAAATGTGGTGATCTCAAGAATGTCGCTGCCATAAAGCAGGCGCACGGTACCGAATCGCTCGCCCACCAGGACAACCGCACTGGGGTGCGTGGGCGCGACCAGGCGTTTGATTTCTTCAGGCCGCGCATCGGTTGCCAGATCTGCGTCGGTAGAATTCTCGCGATGGAGCAGCACGTCCCGTACCGTTCCACCCACCATATATAGTTGTTTATGCTGTGCGCGAAAGGCTTCCGCCAGCGTGATGATGATATCTAGCATAGAAATGCATGTATCCGCTTCGGATGATGGGCGCAATTTATTGCGCCCCTACACCGATTCTTCCTAATCTGGTAATGGGAGTATTGTATCATGGCCTGTGCGTGTTGGCTAGACAGTATGTAGTGTGGCCAGCGCTAATCAAAAGTCGCCAGAGTGAGCGTGTTGTGGCTGGCTTAGCCAGCCACAACACGCTCACTCTGGCGACTTTTGATTAGCCCCATAATCCATCCCCAAAAACTATTGACACGTATCTATGCATGTAGTATATTTAGAAAAAACGTTCTACGTTCCTGGAATGGAGGAGACTGTCATGGGCGCGACGGAGGCGAGGCAGCAGCTTGACTATGATGTCGGCGATGACGCCCTGTACAATACACGGAGTCCCAGTAGCGCGCGAAGATATCGTCAGCCGGCACAACATGATACGCTCGATGACCCGCTGTTACAAAAGGGGCCATCGATTTCACGTCGTCGCGCCAGCATGACGACAAAGGGTACCGGCAATAGTAATAGTAACGGTATGGCCTCAAAGGCAGTTCCCTTTCCCATCGCGAGCATAAGAGGCAGGCGTTTTTCTTTGATCGCGGTTCTCATTGGAATGCTTGTGATGGCTCTGCTGGCGGTTGGATTAACTGCTTTTGGCTCATGGTGGCGGGTACACATGGACGATATGCAATATGGTCGTCCCCGCACTTTTCAGCTTGATGCTGTGGTCGGGCATGGTGGAGACAGCCTGGCTAATCTCACACATTTTATCTTTATAAACCTGAACCGGCATGTAGAGATCATCGAGCTGCCCGCGGGCGATGCGGCTAATGCCCGCATTTATCAAGGTCCGGTGCTATTTGGCGATGGCCAGGATTTAACGCCCGTGACTGGCGAAATTCGCGATGTAAACGGTGATGGCAAACCCGATCTCATCGTCCACATTCAAGATCAACAAATTGTGTTTATCAATGACGGTACACAGTTTCGTCCACTCCGCCCAGGTGAACATGTAAATATCAATTAATAAGCGCAACAGCAGGGCGAGGACAAGCCATCGCCCCTACTATGGACGCCCTCCATAGGCTGATTGAGCGTAGGCATAGTAGGGGCGATGGCTTGTCCTCGCCCTGCACCTTGACTTTTAAATCACACTGTTGCGCTTATTGATTGAGATGCTCTATCGCCTCTTTCAGTTTCGCGTAGACAACATCCAGGTGTTCTGGTATAACCTTGATATCGGCAATCACCGGCATGAAATTGGTGTCGCCTTGCCAGCGCGGCACAATATGAAAGTGCATATGTTCGTCAAAGCCCGCACCCGCGACTTTCCCTTCGTTAATGCCCATATTGAAGCCATGCGGATCCATGACGAGACGTAAGGTGCGCAGCGCAAGCTGCGCCTGGGCCATTAGCTCCGCCAGCGTCTCAGCATCGAGCTTCTCAATTGTTTCCACGTGCTGATACGGAGCAATCATCAGGTGCCCGTTGTTGTATGGGTAGAGGTTCAGCATCATGAAGCAGTGCGCGCCGCGATAAAGAATGTGGTTCTCCACGTCGCGGTGCTCGGCTGGTTGGGTGCAAAAAATACACCCTGGCGAATGTGGTGTTTTTGGCGCGATAAAAGCCATGCGCCAGGGAGCCCATAGATTTTCCATGCAAGAATTATAGCACAATCGGAAGGCTAAACCATTGTAGATTCCGGCATTGGAACCCATTGTTCAGCCCATTTATGAATGGCGTTCACAACCGGCTCAAGTGCTCGTCCCTTCTCGGTCAGCTTGTACTCGACGCGCACGGGAATTTGAGGATAGACCACGCGCTCGACGATAACCTCGACTTCGAGTTCACGCAGTCGATCACTGAGAACCCGGTCTGAGAGACCTTCTACGGTGGAGGTTAGCTCGCAAAAACGTTGCGGGCCATCCAAAAGGGCATACAAAAGTAGTCCCGTCCAACGTTTGCCGAGTAACTGGATGGCATGCTCGTATCGTGGGCAGATGCTTCCGGTTGATGAGATTTGTGTCATTGCTATTTCTACTGTTGGCTTCGTTGCCATGTTCTGCCTGCCTTTTCTGGCCATGTATCGAAAGACCAGATCAGGATATTAATAACATTATGTATACTCCAGTATAGCATGTTTTTCTTTCTAAGGCAAGTACCGCTACTTACTTTTTACAAGCATAGGTATTTCTCACCATTCCAGCAGTCGGCGTGCGAGTAGAGACTGCTCAGCGCGGTTCTGCGTGAGTTCCAATGCCCGCAGCGCGGAGGCTCGTGCCTGCTCACGGTAGCTCAGTTCCAGCAGTAACTCGCCGCGGATGGCGTGGAAGAGGTGGTAGTGTTCGAGGTCGCGCTCAAGCGCGTTCACCTCTGCCAGGGCTGCCTCTGGACCGGCGACCTGTCGCAAGGCCACTGCCCGGTTGAGCCGCACCACAGGTGAGGGCAACATTTGCAGCAGCAGGTCGTAGAGCATCACGATCTGCCGCTAGTCGGTGGCGGACCAGGACTGTGCCTCGGCATGGCAGGCAACAATCGCGGCCTCTAACTGGTACGGCCCTGGCCGGTGCAGCGCCGCAGCCTGCTCGATCAGGGCCACACCCTCCGCGATCATCGCTTGGTTCCAGCGCGAGCGATCCTGGTCGGGGAGCAGGACAAGTTCTCCGGTGCCGGTGAAGCGTGCTTCGGCCCTGGCCAGGTGCAAGCGCATGAGGGCCAGCAGGCCAAGCGGCTCTGGCTCTCCTGGCAGGAAGCGTGTGACCAGGGCCGTCAGCCAGGCGGCGTCTTCGGCGAGGTCGCGACGGGTTGGGGCCGCGCCGCCACTGGCCAGGTAGCCCTCGTTGAACATCAAATAAAGGACAGCCAACACTTCCCCCAGCCGCTCGCCCAATTCGTCGTCGCCGGGCATGCGGTAGGGAATGTTGGCGGCGACGATCTTGCGCCGCGCCCGCACCAGCCGCTGGGCCACAGCTGTTTCCGAGGCCAGGAAGGCGCGCACAATCTCGGCGGTGGTGAAGCCGCAGACCGCCCGCAGCGTCAGTGCCACCTGTGCCGCACGGGAGAGTGCTGGGTGGCAACAGATGAACATCAGCCGCAGTCGATCATCCGGCTCTCGTGGGAGCGGCCGCTCCAGTTGCGCCAGTTTGGCGCGATAGTGAGCGTCGCGGCTCAACTGGTTGAGTGCGCGGTTCCGGGCCACGGTCATCAGCCAGGCACCTGGCCGGTCGGGAATCCCATCGACCGGCCAGCGTTCCAGAGCCACCAACAACGCATCCTGGACGATTTCCTCCGCGACATCGAAGTCGCCCAGGATGCGAACCAATGCAGTGGTGAGCCGCCCCGCCTCCTCTCGAAAGACGGCGGCAAGGGCGGCATGCGTGGCGTGAGTAGCGTGTGTGGCGTGTGTGGCGTTCGTCTCGTCGGTGGCTACTGGTCTACCTCCATCACCGGTCGGACTTCGACGGCACCACCAGCGGGCCAGGACCTGGCCAGGCGCAGTGCCTCGTCAAGGTCGGCCACGTTGATCTCGACGTAGCCGCCAATCACCTCATTGCCCTCAATGAAGGGGCCATCGTGGATGATTGGCTCTCCCTTGCCCTGGAAGCGCACGGTAGTTGCGGTAGAGGGCGGCTGGAGTTGGTTGCCAGGGCCGAGCTTAGCACCATGCTCCGCGAACCAGCGGCCCACTTCGGCATATTGCGCGCTGCGGGCCTCCTCGGTCAGGTCTATCCAGGCCTGCTGCAGTTCGCGAGTCCCACAAAACAGAAGAACGTACTTCATTGCTCATACCTCCTAACTATAACGACAAACAGGAAAGCCGCAAATCGACATCAACCTGGTCGACTTTGCAGAGCCAGGAGAGATCCACTTCTCTCCCGTACCAGATCATTTGCGTTATGAAATAAAAGTGACCTTTTTTGTGTTGTGAGTGCTGAAAATGGTAACTAACTCCATTCAGGTCTCATTTCCTCTTGAATCCTCACTGCCTTCGGCAGTTCGCAACAGTTTTTGTTGATGCAAGGTTGTGCTGCCGTAGGCAGCACAACCTTGCATCAACATGAATCGACGAGTCGCCGCAGGCGACGAGAAAACCTGAATAGTTACGAAAAATGATTGTTTGACGTGATTGTACCACAGCCATTACAATGCTTCTGCCTGTGAAGAAGAGTACCACCTTGAAGAAGCGAGGAAGTTCTATGCGTGCTGATATTGAGGCTGCCAGCAAACGGATAGCTGGCTATGTACGAACAACACCGATTATACATCTGGAGACGGGGGCGTGGGGACTTGACGCGCACCTGGTACTCAAGCTTGAACAACTCCAACATACTGGCTCCTTCAAGCCGCGTGGGGCCTTCAACCGCATCCTGTCCCAGCGCGTCCCAGCGGCAGGGGTCATCGCGGCATCAGGGGGCAATCATGGCGTGGCCGTGGCCTATGTTGCACGGCAGCTGGGGTATCGAGCAGAAATTTTTGTGCCGGAACAGTGTCCGCCTGTGAAAGTGGAGCGTCTGCGCAACTACGGCGCACATGTGAGCCTGGTGGGAGCCGCCTATGCCGACGCATTGTTGGCAAGTGAAGC
>WNFH01002635.1_pt1 | contig 21389 bp, 19 predicted proteins | sample 5400411 | NCBI WGS metagenome assembly WNFH01 (sample SAMN13153347, study PRJNA577476) | soil metagenome | isolation source: 200 cm saprolite under Douglas fir tree site 2 hole 3 | place: USA:California | collected 2015-04-18
TATTGACGGAGCGCAATACTTCTACTATCATTTGCCCGCCCTCGCAACTATGATCGGTTTTGATTTTCCGTTAGCGGTTCCCGGTTAACGATCTTCCGGCTAACGGTTCTCGAAACGGACAGGCTGGTCCCGAGCCTGCGACTGTAACCGCCGCATCCCTCTCGCTCCAGCTTGATTTGAGGATACACAGTAAGCAGCGCAATTATTGCGTTGTTCGATACTTCAAGGAGTACCCCATGAAGAAAAAAACCAGAAAAGCCTCTCAGCCGCGAAAACTCGCCGCTGACGCCGAGCGAGGCGAGTTGTCCGTGAAGTTTGAGTCGCGAGGTCCTGAACCATCCAGAATCGACAGGGTGATGCAAGGTTTGGTTGACCATCCTTCGGTGCAAGAGTTCCTTGGAAAAACTCGAAATCGAATGCTCTCGTTCGAGTTGATCGAGCCCGAGGTGGAGGTTAAGCCTGCCCGGCCTTCACCGCCGCCGGATCTTTACCGAGCTACATTTTATGACTACACGAACAACCGGACGATCTTAGTTGATGGCAGCGTCAAAGTTTCGGAATCCGGTTTTCAACCGCTCCCCAGCAACGGAGAGTTTCAAGAGGCGGTGAAGATCCTCGAGAAGGACGAGAATTTCGGTAAGGCCATCCGCGAACGACAGCTCCAACCATCGCCGGCGATGCCTCCAATTATTGAGGTCGAGTCGCCTCACGGCCGCAGTGAGCGAACTATTGGGGTGGGGTTGCTGCCACTCGTTGCCGGCGCGCCGCATGAGATTGTGGGCGTTAACCTGGTTCGGCGATCAGTCGTGCGCTTTGACGAACGCGCACCACTTGGGTCGGTGGCGCATAACCCGATCTGCGGCATTCCTTACGTCCAGCAGGCCACGGCAAACAAAGGCGACGCGGGACAGGTCTGGATCACAGTCAGCCAGGGGAACACGGTGCTGTGGAAGTTTCTGGCAGTCAGGCCCGCCGCTTCTTCGGGGACGCGCTCTTCCGGAGTCGAGTTGCGTTACGTGGATTATCGCGGCAAGCGCGTGCTCTATCGCGCGCACGTGCCGATCCTCAATGTTCATTACGACAACAACGCCTGTGGTCCTTACCGCGACTGGCAATGGCAGGAAGGAATGATTCAGGCAAACGGCGTCGATGTCGCCCCGGGATTCCGTCTTTGTAACGCTCCCGCCACGACGATTCTCGACACTGGCTCGGATGCGGGAAACTTTCTCGGCGTAGCGATCTATGTCCAGGGACAGGAAGTCGTCCTGGTAAGCGAGCTGGAGGCCAGTTGGTATCGCTACATCAGCGAGTGGCGGCTTCACGCGAATGGCACGATTCGGCCGCGCTTTGGTTTCTCTGCCCGGACAAACTCGTGCGTCTGCAACGTACATCATCATCACCCGTACTGGCGATTCGATTTCGACATTCGCACGCCGGGGAACAACCGTGTGCGGGAATATAACAATCCACCGCTGATTGGCAAATCAAACTGGCACACCAAAACGTTCGAGATCAGACGTCCGCGCGATCCCGCGCGCAATCGCAAATGGAGAGTGGAGAATACGGTGTCGGGTGAAGGTTACGACATCATTCCGGGACCCGACGATGGCGTCGCGACGCTTTCGCCGGATTGGCCCTATCCGCGCGGCGATGTCTGGTTTCTCCGTTATCACGCGTCAGAGCTTGACGACGGCGTCAATTGCACCACGGGTGGATTTGGCTGCGTGACCGAGGCAAACATCGACGGCTTTGTGAACGGCGAACCGATCAGCGACCACGACGTGGTCGTCTGGTATGCCGGACACGTGACGCACGACGTCGGCGCCGAACCGCCGGGAGTGTTCGGCCATATCTGCGGGCCGGATTTGAAGCCGGTGAATTGGTAAGTGATTGCTGAAGAGTTAAGTTTTTATTAGCCTTCGGTCGGGCTTTCGGTCGAGAAGAGCACGATGTGACCACGCTCAAGCCGCGAGTCGATCACCGCCGCGTGTTGCGCGATGTTAAGAGATAATATGCCGTCGGATGGTTCTCGGCTCAGGATCAAATACTAACGGCGCAGGCATCGTAATTGAAAACCGCACGAAATAAGCGTTCAGTCAGTCCTTTGGGAGCCGATGAAAGGATCAGGCCACGCGCCTGCACCGCCCAGCGGTTCTCCCATTGGCCGACGACGCCATAGAGTCGCGAGTAGCGGGCGATAGCGGCTGTGCGCGCGAAGCGTAGCCTCTCGAATCTTCGCAGCGCGACCGAAACTGGGGAGAGTGCAAGCTCACTTCCTCCTTCAGTTGGGCCGGCATCCGATGCATATTTCTTAAGACATCGGGCCAGGACCGCGGCGTCTTCGATAGCCAAGCATCCACCTTGTCCCAGATTTGGAGTAGTCGGGTGGATCGCGTCGCCGATCAAAGTCATATAACCTGCACCCCATTTTCTAACGGGCCGGCGATCGAACACAGCATTCCTGACTAATGAAGTTAACGCCGTTGCTTGAATCAACTCAAGGACCGGCTCGCACCAACCATCGAACAGCCGCAACAACTCTCGGCGGCTCGTCAGGCCGTCTTCGGATGCAATCGATTTTTCCCGTGGAGCGTCCGCGCTCCTGCTCGCGCCTTCGCCGCTTCGGTTCGTCTCAGCATTCTTCTTTCGATCTGGCGAGAGGTCGGCAGTTTTGTTAGCGGTTGCCCACCAACCAACTTTGCCGGAACCGACCGGACCGATACCGAATCGTTGACCGCGCCCGTAAATCTCCATGGCGGTTGCCGGTGTTAACGAGTCCGGCGTGTAGGGTATAACTCCGCGCCACGCAGTGTAGCCACGATCAGTCGGTGGGCCGTCATTCAGCAGTTGCGCGCGCGCACGCGAATGAAGACCATCGGCGCCAATCAACACGTCGCATTCAAACGGCGGGCCGTCGCGGAAATGCGCGACGATTCTGTCGGGCTGTTGTTCGTAGGCTTCGAAAACATAACCCAGATGGATCGAATCTTGAGGAAGAGAGTGTAGCAATGCATGCTGTAGATCAGCACGGTGAATCGCGACGGCCGGCGCGTCTATCTTTGGCAACCAGACATGGTTTAGCAGCTTTCCATCCCGGTTGAGCCAGAGAGTTTGTTCTACGACGCCGCCATGCTGACGAACGCTCTCGGCTAACCCAAGTCGATGCAAAAGTCGCATCGCATTAGGCCACATTAGTATGGCCGCTCCGACTTCCAGCAGCTCGGGCGCCTGCTCAAAGACTTCCGGCGCGAAACCGATTTGCCTCAGCGCCAGCGCAGCGGTCAAGCCGCCAATGCCGCCACCGATTATAGCGATTCGCATCAGGTCTATTCGCGTTCAGTTCACTTCTCATCCAGTTTTCTTCCCGCGTTCAAACTATCGAAGTTCAAAATCGCATTGAAGACCAGGAAGTAACTACCCGAAGTCTGGCCGCGCCAGAACGGATTGTTTGAGAAGAGCACGACGTGGCCGCGCTCAAGCGGCGAGTCGATCACCGCGGCATGTTGCGCGATTTCGTCGCCGCCATCCAGCAATCCCGAAACCAGCAAGTCGCGCGCATCGCCCCAACTCTTCATTAATCGGCGCGGCTTCCCAAACTTCAGCGTTCGGCTGTTCGGGAACCTCTGTTGGCGGCCGGCCTTGGACGACATCCGGATCATCAAGGGTGCCGCGGCCCGTCGGTCGATCAGTTCCACGGGGCCCGCGGCGTCCACCGCCGCCACCACCACCGGCAACGCTACTGACATTGAAGATTGGCCCCTGGAAGCAATAGACGGAGAGCGAATCTCCGTAGCCATAAGCAATTGGACTGGTTGAATCGACAAATCTTGTGCGCAACGCGTCGCCGATGGCGCGCAAGCGCTGCGCGCGTTGAATCGAAACGCCGGGCGTGAACCCGTAAGAGACGGCGAGGTCGGCGGTATCCATCGTGCCGATGAATACCCCACCATGCTTCACAAAGTTTTGCAGGTTCGCCAGACCCGTCAACCCGAGTCCGGGTCGCATGTCGTCAGTCGAAGCAAAGCCGCCCAGGTTCGGGGTCAATTCCGTCTTCTTCCATGGCAAGGGATTGCCGTACATCGGCCGGCCCTGGATGATCGCGCTCGAGTTGCCGGCCCCGGGAGCAAAGATGATCACGTCGTACTTCCGGTTCAAATCGGAATCCTTCGCGACGTCCTGCGTGCTGATGTAATCGTAAGGAATCTGCATCTGATCGAACGCCAGACGCCACCAGCCTTCATCCTGCGTACTGAGCCAGGTGTGCAACAGCGCGACGCGCGGTACTTTGATCGCATGCGTCTTCACGGTCGGCGCTTGCGCGACCGCGTAAGCCTGCAGGCCGAGTTCGTTCGTGACCTTGTTGACGTCGTCTGCGGAAGCATTCCGGACGATAAACGAGCCCCGGTTGAATTTTTTCCCGCCGGCTTCGAAAGGTTCTTCGGCGGCTTCGAACGACGCTTTCTTCAAGCTGTAACGCAAAGTGATCAGGCTGTTGTCGGCGTTGTGATTCACGATAAAGATCTGGCCGGCGCCGATTACCCCGCCCGGTGAACGCACTTCACCGCTGACGCGTTGCATCGCCGCGTCGAGTACTTTCACGTCGGTGACACGCACGACAGAGACGTTGCCGAGTTCGCCGAACGTCCAGCCCGTGTCGTCGTAAACATTCTGTTGCGGGTCGCGCGGGCTCCAGTATTGATAGTCGAGCAGAGCGTCGGCGACGCGGCTGTATGGCTGATCCATGCGCACGATGTAACTACCGGCCGGGAAGGTGCGGGACTCGGTGTCCTCCATCTTCTTTTCCGGAGAGGCAGTGGCCGATGGTGTTGCGGAGCCTCGATTGGCTGGACCCGGTCGCGCCGAGGCTTTCTTTTTCACAGTCACTGTAAACGGCGCAGTCGCGCGAGAAATCTCGCAACCCTGACCCTGCAAAATGCGCAGCAGTTCAGCCTGTCCACCCGGGCGGGAATCGTCGCCGGGAAAGACGTACGCCGCCGGGCCTTCATTCTTCGGCTTCTCGACTGAGCGCTTGGCTTTCAAATAAAAGTTCTTGAGAAAGAGTTTGCTGTTGTGGTTGAAAAAGTCGAGCGAGATCAGCAGCGCCGTCTCTTCATAATTGTTGTTGTTGCGCTGAGACCATTTCGTGCGCGGCAACGGCGGGTTCTGCTTGTACCACGTGCGCGAGTATTCATCCGGCGAAAGCGTGCGCACCAGCGTGTCCGCGCCGCCGTTACCGAACGTTTCGTAGAGGCGGCTGATGCCGTTGTGCGTCGCCGCGATGAACATCAAATAGCCGGGCGACCACGTATCGAACGTGCCGTGCGTGAACACGCCGGGCATGCCGAACTTGGTCATCTCGGAAACATTCTTCCATCCGATCATCTGCCATTCGTCAGTCAGAATCGGATCGAGCCAGGCGTTGTATGGGCCGTCGCCGACTGTATTGTCGTAGAGATACGGCACCGACTCGTGCAGATCGTGCAGCACCTGCGCTTTCCATCCCACGTATGTATTCAAAACGTTGCGCGTGAGTTTCAGCGACAGACCCATCGCGTCGCGATTGTTATCGTGCGCGACGTAGTGGCCCCAGTACACGAGCCCCGGCCAGTTCTGGCCCGGATGCGCCAGGTGCCAGTTGTATATGTCAACCATGCGATCGCGGCCATCGACTTCGACGACCGGGGTGATCAAAGTGACCATGCCATCGCGAATCGATTTGATGTACGGACTGTCATCGACCGCGAGCCGATAAGCTAGTTCCATCAAGGCTGTCGGAGCGCCGGTTTCCGGCGAGTGAATCGTGCCGGTGATGTAGTAAATCGGAAACGACTGATCGACCAGACGATCGGCTTCGGCGTCGTTCATGCCGATCGTGCGCGGATCGGCGAGTTTCGCCAGGCGCGCGCGGTTGTCATCGAGCTTTGCGAGCAGAGACTCGGAAGCAATCGCTACCGCAATCATCTCGCGGCCTTCTTCGGTCGTGCCGATCGAGAAGACTTTCACCCGCGGGCTCGCTTTTTCGAGCAGGCGCATGTAGCGATAGACCTCTTCGGCGTACGGCAGCTTGCCGGGCGCGCCGGCCACGTCGCCCAAAACGGCCTTCGGCGTCGGCACGTTTGGCGACGCCGGCAAGTAATCAGTCAGCGGCGAATTGAAAAAAGATTCGGTGGTGTACTCGCGAATCTTCTTCGTGTATTCATCGTCAACCGGCTGATTCGCGTCGCGGCTATACCCGTTTTGCGCGCGAGCGGAAAACGCGCCGGCGCTGATAAGAAGGCAGCTTGCGACGAGCAAGCGATTAAGCCGTTGGAGATTCATCTTTTGAGTCCTCGCAAAACTGGCGGTTTGAAGTCTTACTATCGATCCGGAAAACTGATTCGTCGAGAAGGAAGCTTTTATGCTAATCACAGTGCCAAGTCAATGATAAAGCCAGGGTATCCCGACCGTCGGGAAGGGCGTCGCATTTGCGCTGGCAGGAATACACCCTCCCTCACGGTTGGGCTATTGCCCCGCTTGCTAACTACGGTTCTTTGCAAAATTCGAGTCCGGTTCTAGAATCAAACATTAATCGATGGCGAGCGAGATTAGCAGTGACTGAGACTACAAAAAAGATGGTTGTGTCAGCTTCGTCTGACGAGCAGCCTTCGTCGCTTCCGGAAGCGCAGCCGCCGGAAGAATCAGCGCCGCCGGTCGTAAGACCGATAAGAAAAGTCGCCGGTGGGGTGACGGCGGCGGTCATCGCAGCGAAGTATGCATTCACCGAGATGGGCGTCGGGCGTGGCACGCGGACGCTTTTGCAGTTGAACCAGAAAGACGGCGTTGATTGTCCCGGCTGCGCCTGGCCCGAGCCGGACGGCGAGCGTTCGCACTTTGAATTCTGCGAAGAAGGCGCCAAGCATGTCGCCGACGAGGCAACGACAAAGCGCGTCACGCCGGAATTCTTCAAACAATGGAGCGTCGCTGCTCTTTCACGTCAATCCGATCAGTGGCTCAACGCGCAGGGACGCATCGCGCATCCGATGGTCTTGCGTGAGGGCAGCGAACACTACGAACCGATCGCTTGGGACGAGGCGTTCGGTCTGGTCGCAAACGAATTGAATTCTTTAGGATCGCCGGATGAAGCCGTTTTTTACACCTCTGGCCGCACCAGCAACGAAGCCGCGTTTCTCTACCAGCTCTTCGTGCGGCAGTTTGGGACGAACAATCTGCCGGACTGCTCGAACATGTGCCACGAATCCAGCGGCACGGGAATGAAAGAAGCGATCGGTTTTGGCAAAGGCACCGTCACGCTCGAAGATTTCGATCTGGCGGACGCGATTTTTGTCATCGGACAGAATCCGGGGACGAACCATCCGCGGATGTTGACCTCGCTGCTGCACGCGAAACGGCGCGGCTGCAAAATCGTGCACATCAATCCGCTGCCCGAAACCGGACTGACGCGCTTCAAACATCCACAGGAAGTTTGGACCTGGCTCGGGAGCGGAACCAAGCTCGCTGATCTTTTTCTGCAAGTACGCGTCAACGGCGATGTGGCCTTGCTTAAAGGAATCATGAAAGAGATTCTCGACGCCGAAGATCGGCGCCCGGGCAAGGTTCTCGATCAGGACTTCATAAAAAAATATACGAGCGGTTTTGATGAATTCGCGGCGGCACTGCGCCAGGCCCATTGGGGCGACGTCCTCGAACAGTCGGGTGTCACGAAAGTCAAAATTGAAGATGCCGGACGCATCTTCATTGAATCGGAGCGCGTGATCTTCTGTTGGGCGATGGGCCTGACGCAGCACAAGAATGCTGTCGCTAACATTCAGGAGATCGTCAACCTGATGCTTTTGCGCGGGCAGATCGGCAAGCCAGGCAGCGGGTTGTGTCCGGTGCGCGGCCACAGCAACGTGCAGGGCGATCGCACCATGGGAATTTGGGAACAACCAAGCGAAGAGTTTTTGAATAAGCTTGGCGCAGAATTCCGTTTCGAGCCGCCGCGCGCGCACGGTTACGACACGGTGCACGCGATCCAGGCGATGCACGAGCGTAAGGCAAAAGTACTCTTTGCCCTGGGCGGCAACTTTCTTTCGGCCACACCCGACACCGAATACACAGCTGACGCGCTGCGTCTTTGCCGACTGACCGCTCATGTTTCGACCAAGCTGAATCGCGCGCACCTGATCACCGGCCGCCAGGCGCTGATCCTGCCTTGTCTTGGCCGGACCGAAATTGATGCGCAGGCTGACGGTCCTCAATTCGTCACGACGGAAAATTCAATGGCGGTGGTCGAAACTTCGCAAGGACGTTTGAGACCCGCCTCGGAGCATTTGCTGAGCGAGCCGTCGATTGTTGCCGGAATGGCGAAGGCCGTCCTGTCAGATCGATCCGTTGTTGATTGGGATCGCCTGAGTGCGAACTACGACCGTATTCGCGATCACATCGAGCGCGTCGTGCCCGGATTTGAGAACTACAACCAGCGTGTGCGCCAACCGGGCGGATTCTATCTGCCGAATCCGATTCGCAGACGCGAATTCAAAACACCGGACGGGCGCGCGCATTTCACTATCAACGAGATGGCGCGGATTGACCTGAAGCCGGGGCAATTTCTGATGATGACGATGCGCAGCCACGATCAATTCAATACGACGATTTACGGACTGGACGATCGCTATCGCGGGATTCGTAACGGCCGGCGCGTCGTCTTTCTGAATCCGGAAGATATCAGCCGGAGCGGTTTGCAAGACGGCCAGACCGTCGATCTCACGAGTCACTTTGAAGGTGAAGAGCGCGTCGCGCGCCGTTTTGTCGTCGTGCCGTATAGTATTCCGCGGCGCTGCGCCGCGACTTATTTTCCCGAAACGAACGTGCTCGTGCCGGTGCGCAACTTTGCCGACAAGAGTCACACGCCGGCATCAAAGTCGGTGGTGATTAGTATCGGTGATTAGTATCGAGCCGTCGGAAACTTTCACCACAGAGGACACGGAGAAATCAAAAAAATAGAGAAAAGCCCTGTGATCCTCCGTGACCTCTGTGGTTGATTATCGCAAGATGACGATGCAACTTACGCCGAAACACGAACTCTACGACGAGGTCGCTGCGCAGCTTTCCAGTTTGCTTGCCGGCGAGCGCGATCTGGTTGCGAACGCCGCGAACTTCGCGGCGCTCGTGTTCCATTCGCTGCCTGATTTGAACTGGGCCGGGTTCTATTTCGTGAAGGACGGAGAATTGGTGCTCGGTCCATTTCAGGGCCAGCCCGCCTGTATGCGGATCGCGTTCGGCCGGGGGGTGTGCGGCGCCGCAGCCGCAAAGTGCGTTACAACAATCGTGCCGAACGTGCACGACTTTCCCGGCCACATCGCCTGCGACATGGAATCGAATTCTGAGATTGTGATCCCGCTGATGAAGAATGAACATTTCATCGGTGTGCTCGATCTCGACAGCCCATTGGTGGCGCGGTTCGACGAAGCGGACGCCGCTGGGCTGGAAACACTTGTGAAGATTCTGCTCGCGTCAACGGGAACCGATGTCAGTTAAAAAACCAATCATCGTCGCCGTCAGCGGCTTGTCATCGAACACCGGCAAAACAACGCTCGTTTGCGAATTGTTGAAGCGGCTGCCGGGATGGGAAGCGATCAAGCTGACGCGCGGCCATTATCGATCATGCGGCAAGGACCCAAACGGCTGTTGCGTCAGCGATCTTCTGCGTGACGAGCCTTTGATACGTTCCGGCCGTGAAGAGAATTACGAAGCGGGCAAAGACACCGGCCGTTTCTGGGATGCCGGCGCGGCGAACGTGCATTGGGTAATTGTCGGAGAAGATCAGGTCGAGGACGGGATCAAACAGGCGTTGTCACGAGTGGCTGCGCCCGGCGTCGTGGTTGAAGGGAATAGTTTTCTGGACTATGTCAATGCTGATTTTTCGATCATGTGCGCGCGGGCGGGAGCGAACAAACTGAAAGCTTCGGCGCGGCGAACCCTCGAAAAAGCTGACGCGCTTTATCTCTCGACCATTGACGATTGCGATGGCGCAACTGCGCGCGCGCGGTTTGACGAATGGCGTGACAGTCTGGCGATCGATCTCGACTTTGCCGTGCCGGTTCTCACACGCGAGGGCATTCTACAACTGATCGAGCGGGTTCGCGGGAAACATGAGTGTCTCTGCGCCACCTCTGCGTTCTCTGCGTCTCCGCGGTGAACGCCGCAAGCAGGAAAAGACTCACCGCAGAGACGCGGAGAACGCAGAGAACGCAGAGAAAGACGCAGAGAAGAAATGATTACTATTCGCAAATCAGCAGAACGCGGCCACTTTAATCTCGGGTGGCTGGATACTTATCACACCTTCTCGTTCGATCAGTATTACGATCCGGCGCACGTGCACTGGCGCAGTCTCCGCGTCATCAACGAAGATCGCGTCGCGCCGGGTCAGGGATTTCCCACGCACTCGCATCGCGACATGGAAATCATTACGTACATTCTGTCGGGCGCGCTGGAGCATCGCGACAGCATGGGCAGCGGCTCAGTAATTCGGCCCGGCGATGTGCAGCGCATGTCGGCCGGCAGGGGCGTGTCGCACAGCGAGTTCAACCCTTCGGACTCTGAGTCCGTTCATCTGCTGCAAATCTGGATTCTGCCGCAAAGCCCCGGCCTGACCCCGAGCTATGAGGAGAAATCTTTTTCCGAAGATGAAAGGCGCGGGCGTTTGCGTCTGGTTGCTTCGAAAGACGGTCGTGAAGGCTCAGTAACCATTCAGCAGGACGCGCGCCTGTACGCAGCGATCCTTGATGCGGGCGCGTCGGTTGAGCACACGCTCGGCGCGAATCGTTACGCGTGGCTGCAAGTCGCGCGCGGGGCGGTAAGGCTAAACGAATTCGATTTACAGCCGGGTGATGGCGCGGCGGTTAGCAACGAAACCGCGCTCAAGACCGTGGCTCAAGAGTCAGCGGAGATTTTGCTCTTCGACCTGGCGTAGATCAGCCTCGCACTATTCATCAGCGCGATTCACAGCAGCCACCGGCGTCTGAACGTCGCGCAATTCACTCCCGATCTTCTCGATCCGCTTGGCCAGCTCTTCAATGATTTGCACGCGCCCGCGCGTCTTGTCGCTCAGCTCCTCGCGCAGCAACAGTTGCGCCTGGCCCAGCAAACCGGCCAGCGGATTGTTGATTTCATGTCTGACCCGCGCGACCAGTGTCGCCGCGTCAATCAGCTTCGTTTCATATTCGGCGACCATCGCGCGCAGACGCGCCAGCTCGCTCGTTTCGGCAGACGAATGTTCTTCGCTCATTTGCTCCTGAAGGTCCGGATTGACTGAAGACCAATAACAGGGAGGGTTGCTGGCGCCGTCCACTGCTGGAGCCGTCAGCGCGCGTATTCTGCTTTGATTAGAGTCAGGAAGCAAGACAATTTTGAAATCGCCGCACGCCTTCCGTTTGCTTTGTGACAAGAGGGAGTCGCCGATGCTGGCCCGCGAAACGACCCGGTTGACATTCGCGGGGCGACTTACGTAAATTCGAGTTCGCTGCTGGGAGGTCGTCCAATGGTAGGACACCAGACTCTGAATCTGGCTATCGGGGTTCGAGTCCCTGCCTCCCAGCCATTCATTCCCTCGTCCCATTTAACTACTACTACTCCAGATAGCGAGATAGCGAGTGAACGCCGGGGCAGGTAAGTCGCATCGAAGTGAGGGCGCATGAAAGCCGGCGTTAAGTGCTTCGGGGCTGGCTGCGGCGGTGCAACATGAAACTCATCGGCACACTAATATTGATCGTCGGAATGGTTTGGGTCGCTCTTGGCTCGCTGCCGCTGGTTCGATCGAAAGCGCTTTCGGTAAGCCAGAACGATAGCCTTCCAGCGGGGGCGATTGCTTTTGTGGGCGGCCCGGTAAGCGTCGGTAGCGGTTCCACGCGCGTAACGCTCGAGCCGGTTGCGGAATCAACCATCAAACAGACAACTCTCGGTGCGCGAATTGGAACACTCGCGCGGGGCCGGCATATCTACCTGGTCGTTCGAGACCTGCAGGTAGTAGGACAACCGGGCGTTTTGTTTCGTTTGTATCTTGATTTGCCATCTGGAGCTAAACCAATCCGGACCGATCCACATTACGTGGGTGCCCTCAACTTTTATAACGCCGCTGAGGCTGGCAGATTCGACACTCCGAACGAGAAGAACCCGATGTTCGTGAGCTATAACATCACCCGAGTGCTAAGGAACCTTCGGGCACAGAAACTTTTGACCGATCAGACTACCCTCACGATTATCCCGTCAGGAACTCCCGCCATCCAGTCCGACCCCAGGATCGGCCGCATAGAAATCGTCGAGCAGTGAGCGCTCGAGCTGTTCCCATCTTTAGTCGCCTTTGACGTCACGAACCCCGAGGCTTGATCCGCAATGCCTGTTGCAATCTCCCAAAACAGGCCTATTTTCAGTGTTTATTCTTGACAAAGGATTCGGAGGTGATATGCTGCCGCGCACTCAACGCTGGCTTGCGCTGAAAACCCACACTCAGGAGGCATGTCATGTCTAAGTTCCCACGTCGCACGTTTATTGCCGGTCTCTCCACGATTCCGTTTGCGCTGTGGTTCGAAAAATACGCCGCCGCACAAACCAGGGCACACATCCGTTACAACGTGACGTCCGTCAACGGGCTGAAGATGCTCAATATCTATCGAGCCACGGTCGGCACGATGATGAGCACAGCAGAACCAAGTCCGATTGGCTGGCTTTTTCAATGGTACACGCACAATGTCCGCGGCGACCGGACGAAGGCGGCCGAGTTGGCGCGCGTCTATCCGGCCCCCAGCGCGCAGAAGACCCTGGCGACGGCCATGTGGAACACGTGTCAGGCCCACCACGCCGGCGACGTTGAGGACTACTTCCTGCCCTGGCACCGAATGTACGTTTACTTTCTGGAGCGCATCATCCGAAAAGTCAGCGGCCATGCAGAGTTCACCCTGCCCTATTGGAACTATTCGAATCCGGCGGTCCCTTCAGGGCCACGAGTGCCGAAGGCCTTTAGAGCGCCGGCCGCGGCGACCAACCCTCTGTATCGCCCGCAGCGCAACGCGGGCGCGAACGCTGGATCTCCGATCGATGCGAGCGATCCCGGCGCCCTCGATTTGACGGCGCTGGCTGAGTGTACTTACTCGCCCAGCGGCGTGCACCCCGGCTTTAACTCCGATCTGGACGGAGGTCTGCACGGTAGCGTCCACGTGCTGGTGGGAAACGCCTCGAGGGGGATGGGCAGCATCCCGTGGGCCGCCAACGACCCAATCTTCTGGATGCATCACTGCAACATCGATCGCCTGTGGGAGAGCTGGAATCGTGCTGGTCGTCTGAATCCGACAACTGCTTCCTGGCTGACGCATCAGTTTGTCTTCGCGGATGAAAACGGGAATCAAGTTATCGGCACGATCCAGGATTTTAAGAGAGTCGCGCCTTTGAAATACGCGTACGACCATTACGAACCGGTGCCGGCCTGCCCCGCCGCGAAGATGGGACCGGAAGCGGCGGCCGAACCGCAACAAACTCGGGCAATCGCGCCCGCCGGTGCCGTCGAACTTAGCGGCGCGCCGGTGCAGGTGAACTTCGAAGCGCCGCCGGGACCGGAGGCAGAACAGCTTCCGCTCAGCCAGCGTATTAAGCAACTCAAAACCGGGCGTCGTCTTTATGTCGTCGCCAGGAATCTGCGCGCGGACGTGCAGCCAGGTGTTCTCTATCACGTCTACTTCGATTTGCCGGCGGGCACAACGCCAAAGCCGGGCAAACGTGATCCTCATTACGTGGGCACGCTCAACTTTTTCGACGCCCATGATCACGAAGGTGGCGCAGAAGCAGCCGGGACGGCGAAGTTCAGAAGTTTTGACGTTACGCGAGTCGCAAAGAACTTGCAGGCCACTAAGCGTCTGAGCACAAAACCTGGGCTGACCATCGCTCCTGCCAATCAGCCCGAGGCTGACGCCAAACCGGTGGTCGGCGAAATCACTGTCGTCGAACAGTGATGAGCCAGCAGCAGGAACCCTTTTCACTAAACACGGCCGGTGCTGACCTCGACAGTGCCGGCCGCATCATCTGACAAAAAGATTTCGCGTGATTACGGCGTGCTGATCGAGGATCGCGGAATCGCGCTGCGCGGACTGTTCGTGATCGATCCCAAAGTTGTTGAAGCTTTGCTCACCGGACCAATCAAGAGAAAGAGAAAATCAAAATGGCTTCCGAAGAGAATCTGGTTCGCGCGCTCGACTTAATGACCATCGCGCCCAAAGGCAAAATGGCCAGCTTGTCAGCCGGGGCCCGTTCGCACGTGAGCCACATGCGTCGCGTCGTCGACACCAACAACGTGGTCGCGGTGGGAATCAGTGAGAAAATCACGCAAGGGAAACGCACCGGCACGCTGGCCCTTACTTTTTACGTCAACCGCAAGAAACCTCTCAACAAGTTGGGCGCGCATGTGGCGGTGCCGCCGGCTGTGCCGGAAGCCATCAGCGGTCCGGAGGCGATCCCCACCGATGTCGTGGCGATCGGCCGGGCGCGTCTTGAGGTGGACGATCTCCCGAACCCGCTTGCGACTCGCAATCCCATACAGCCGGGCTACAGCATCGGGCACGTGGATGTTACCGCCGGCACACTCGGCGCGATGGTTACCAGGGACGGCAAGACTCTAATCTTGAGCAACAGCCACGTTCTGGCCAACAGCGGTTTGGGTAAGAAAGGTGATGGGATTCTCTATCCCGCCTCTCTTGATGACGGGAAGGCTCCTAAGGACCTGGTAGCGAAGCTCTATGACTTTGTACAATTCAAGGTGGGCGACGACTTTCTCAATCATGTCGATTGCGCCGTCGCTCTGCCGATCGCCAAACGCATGGGAGATCTTCAATCAGAGATCAAAGACCTCTTCATCCCGCGCGGCACAATCAAGCCCGCGCGTGACATGGAAATCGTAAAAGTGGGACGCACCACCGGCGAAACTGTGGGCACCGTCAAGGACATACATTTTCGTTTCATTACCGAATATGAAGGTGTGGGCAAGGTCGGTTTTCTTGATCAGGTATTCTGCACCCGCTACTCAAATGGCGGCGATTCAGGATCGTTGGTGCTCGATCGCAAAACCAAAAAGGCCGTCGGCCTGCATTTCGCCGGGTTCCCTGATAAGAAGGGCGTGATGGGCAGCGTCTTCAATCCCATCGACCAGGTGCTGGAAGCATTGGGGGTGACCCTGGTGACCAAAGCAATCAGCTAGAACCGCCGATACGGATGGCTACCGAAGCAGAAGCGCACCGGGCGCGCGAACAACACTCTGATTACCTGAAAGATTCGGGCGCGCACGCGATTGCGGTTGACAAGATCCAGCGCGGCGGCGAGGACACGTTTGGCGTCATCGCCTTTTACGAAAAAGAACCACCCGGCCCGCTTCCGGATTCCCTCGAGATCGAGCAGGACGGCAAGAGTCAGAGCGTACCGCTCGTGACCATGATTACCCCGCGAGCGACGCTGGAATGATTCCATTTCGAAACTTCCAGGATGAACACACGACCTCAGCGAACGGTGTTATTCAATCAAGGCCCCTGATAGGATAGGCTCAAGAGAATGAGCCGTAGTGCGATCAGAAGCGCGCTGAATCGGGTTGGCTCAGCGCGCCTGCGTCATTTCTTTCACGATCTCGGCCCCGGCCTGATTACCGGCGCGGCTGATGACGATCCGTCCGGCATCTCGACATACTCCGTAGCCGGCGCAGCTTTCGGTTATGCGCAACTTTGGATAGCGCTCGTCTCGTTCCCGTTGATGGCCGCCGTGCAATTGATGTGCGCACGGCTGGGCATGGTGACCGGTCTCGGTCTGGCCAGCGTGGTCCGCCGGCGTTATTCGCGCGCCGTGCTCTGGGGAGCGTGCTTACTGCTGCTGGTTGCGAATACGGTAAACGTCGGCGCCGATCTCGGCGGCATGGCCGAAGCGATGCAGATGGTCTCGGGCATCAGCTCGTATTTCTGGCTCCCGCTGTTTGCGTTTCTGATCGTGGTGTTGCTGGTCTGGCTCAGCTACCGGCATATCGCCCGCATTTTCAAGTGGCTGACGCTGGCGCTGTTTGCTTATGTAATTACCGCCTTCCTTGCTCGTCCACATTGGCGTGAAGTCTTGACCGGAACATTCTTCCCACACATTGAATGGACGGCCGGGTATCTCGCGACTGTGCTCGGCGTGTTGGGGACGACGATCTCGCCTTATCTGTTTTTCTGGCAGGCCGCGCAGGAAGTAGAAGAAGAACGCAGCATGGGTCGCAAGACGGTGCGCGCGCGACGCGGCGCGACTGATGAAGAGTTGAGGTCGGCGCGAACCGACGTGATGACGGGAATGGCGTTTTCTAATCTAGTCATGTATTTCATCATTCTCGCCACCGGCGCGACGCTTTACGTCTCTGGCCACCGCGACATTGAAACGGCGCGCCAGGCGGCCGAAGCGCTACGGCCGCTGGCCGGTCCCGGCGCATATTGGTTGTTTACCCTCGGCCTCATCGGCACGGGAATGCTGGGCGTGCCGGTGCTTGCCGGTTCGGCGGCCTACGCAGTAGCGGAAGCAATGCACTGGCGTGGTTCGCTCGAAGACCGGCCCCGCCGCGCGCCAAAATTCTATGCGGTCCTGGCGGTGGCGGTGTTGCTGGGACTGGTCCTGAACTATCTGAAACTGAATGCAGTGCGCATGCTCTTCTGGGCGGCGGTGCTAAACGGGATGCTCGCGGCGCCATTGATTATTCTGGTCACCTTACTCTGCAGCGATCGCTCGGTGATGGGCGCGCGCGTCAACCCATTCATCCTGACCATCCTCGGCTGGTTGACGGCCGCAGTCATGCTGGCCGCAACGTTGATGATGTTTGTGACGTGGGGCCGGTGATCGTCGGACGCCTGAAACTCGCGTTGCCGTTACAGCATCAACTGGCCGCCGTTTATCTCGATCGTTTCGCCGACGATGTAGCTTGCCGCGTCAGAAGCAAGAAACGCGATTACTCGGGCGCACTCCGCCGGCGTCCCAATTCGTCCGAGCGGAATGCTGGCGACGAAGCCACGAATCATTTCCGGAGTTGAAAACACTTCATGGAAAGGTGTGTCAATCACTCCCGGTGAAATCGCGTTCACGCGAATGCCGTGTGGCGCGAGTTCTTTCGCCTGCGCCTTCGTCAAAGCGATCAGCCCGGCCTTCGCCGTAGCGTAAGCTCCCGCGCCCGGTCCACCACCGGTTCGCCCCGCGATTGAAACGACGTTGACGATAGCGCCTGCCTTGCGCTCGATCATCGAATCCGCGACCGCCTGCGAGCACAGCATCGCGCTCTTCAAATTGAGATTCATCACTTCGTCCCAGCGTTCTTCGGTGATTGCCGTCGTTTGCTGTCGTTCGATCAGCGAGCCGGCATTGTTAACCAGAATATCGATGGGGCCGAGTTTCTTGATCGCGCGCTCGACCATCGCGTGAATCTCATCGGCACGTCGCACGTCGGCACGAATCGCAATCGCTTTCCCGCCGGCGCGAGCGATCTTCTCGCACACTTGCGCGGCACCTGACTCGTTGTGGTGATAGCCAATCGCCACGCGCGCGCCTAAATCGGCGAACACCTCAGCGGTCGCGGCGCCAATGCCCGAGGATCCGCCGGTAATCAAAGCAGCCTTGCCGGTTAGATCGAGATGGTTTTGCATGTTCGTTAAGGCGTCTTCTTCGCAATCACATCAATCTCGCTGTAGAAAGTATTGCCCGCATCGTCGTCGGTTTCGGTCGCCACAAAACTAAATAGGAGATAGCGGTACTTGCCCAGAATGCCGTGCGGCGCGGTGATGCTGACGCCGTATTGGCCGCCATCTCCTGATTTGCGGGTATCGACCGTCGTGATCAGCTTCCAGCCACAGCTATTTGGATCGGTGTTGGCATTCGGCTCAGCGTTGAAGCCGATCTCCGCGCCGTCGCTGGCGTAAAGCAGATAGACCTGCGGCGCGCCGGCGCCCGTATGCCACGAGTAAGAATTGACCTGTTTGATTTCAATCGCTGCGCCGAAATCCATACGCACTCGCCCGCCGCCAGAGCCCGAGGCGAAGTAAAAGTTTGATTTCGGCTCGTCTGCTTTCGCCGGCAACAGTCCGTCGGTGAGCACGCTGATGTCTCCGCCCGCGGGATCGCTTTCACCAACCAGGAGCGTGACGGCAGCTTTCGTGGCGGCGTCATCCTTAGCCGGCGCCGGCACGTTCTTAAACTTGAATTCTTTGGTGGCCGCCTTGCCGGTGTTGCGTTCTACAGTGACCCGTACCTGGGCATGTGCTGAAGCGGAAATGACAATGAGCGCTGCTATCGCCAGGCTGGCGTTCGCAAATCGAGCGTTACAGAACCGGGAGCGGGCCGGGGTCCCCGCGCGGGCAGCCCGCGTGGGGTGGAGGATGCGACCGGATCCTACACTCAAGGTGAGTGTTCGCATCCGCTCGCTACCGCTTGATGCGGTTCTGTAACAGGCTGCAGTCGCTTCGCGCACCCGACTCTAGTCTCCTTTGACTCACTCGCTCCGGGCTTTCCAAAAGCTCAATCTCAAAATGGACTCTATGGTTGCTTGTAAAGCGCGCCGCCTTTCATCACGAAGCGCACGCGCCGCAGCGCCGAGATGTCATGCGTGGGATCGCCTTCGACCGCGATCAGATCAGCAAATAATCCGGTCTTCACTGCTCCAATCCTGTCAGCCATGTGCAGCACGCGCGCGTCGATCGAGGTTGCGGAGCGCAGCGCGTCCATGATTGGCATTCCCCACGCCACCATCGTTTCGATCTCGCGCGCGTTGTCGCCGTGCGCAAAGACGCCGACGTCGCTGCCGCTGGCGATCGTTACTCCGGCTTCGAGCGCCTGTTTGAAAACGATCTTCTTCTTGTCGATGGCAGGACCGCTCGCGACCGAAAGCGTCGGGCACAGCGCGATGCCGCGTTCTTTCATCAGGCGAAAGAGTTCCGGCGTCAGACCGTCGCCATGTTCGATCGTTTCGACGCCGGCGAGAATCGCGCGCCGCGCACCTTCTGTCGAAGTTGAGTGGGCCGAAACGGGAGTGCCGGCGCTCTTCGCCACTTCAACTGCGAGCTTCAACTCTTCGAGCGTAAACGTTGCGTGCGCCGCGCCGCCCGCGCCCCAGCGATAATCGGCATAGACCTTCACCCAATCCGCGCCTTTGCCAATTTGTTCTCGCACCACGCGCGTTAAGCTGTCGATGCCGTCGGCTTCTTCGGCGCCCTGCGGCACGTTCCATTCGGGCGCGTAACCCTTCGGGCCGTAACTTCCGGTCGCGACGATCGCGCGCGTCGCGACAAACAGACGCGGTCCGGGAATGATTGCTTGCTGCACCGCTTGCTTCAGACCGACGTCTGCATAACCTGCGCCTTCGGTGCCGAGATCGCGCAGCGACGTAAATCCCGCGAGCAGGGTGCTGCGCAAATGATTCGTAGCGCGCGCGACGCGCAGGCTCAACGCCTCGCGCGCCACCTGATCGTTCCAAACAGTTTCGCTGTACGGATGCAGCAGGACGTGCGAGTGCGCATCGATCAGCCCGGGCATCAAAGTCATGCCTGGCAAATCAATGACCTTGGCGTCGGTTGGCGCTTTGACTTCACTGGCCGAGCCTACCGCTTCGATCTTCTCGCCGCGCACGAGCACGACCCAACCATCGTGCAACTGCGCCGACTCGCCATCGAAGACGTGCGCCGGCTTGAGCAGATACACCCCGTCAGGCGGCCTGGTTGCGGGCGATGGTGTTTGCGCCGATTGGGTCATTTGAGTGAAAGGATAAGCAAGAATGAAGCAGAGCGAGAACAGAATCACGGGGCGCATATCATGGTCCTTTCGACGCTCGATCTGGTAGCGGCGTGAGTATAGCAGCGCACGCATAAGCCGCGTAGCGGCTAGATGTTTATAGTATATAGCGAGACTAAATATTCACCGCTCCGTTAGGAGCGGAATGTTTCTGTCGCCCATAAATGGGCTCATGAAGTAAGTGGAGGGGCCCCGTTTCTATAAATATTTCGTCCCTACGGGACTAAGGAGGAATGAACTCGTTGAGTTCTGATTTAGCCATTGCCGCCATTATCTGAACCACTCAAGGCTACTCCCTCAAGGTATAAAGTCTCCGGGCTGATGTCCTGCTCGTGCGGCCATTGGACTGTGCCGAAGGCGAGATCTACCTGTTTGAAATAGCTCAGGTCCTTCAGTTCACGAAAGACTTCGTAATCCAGATAAGGCTTGGTATCGAATCTCTTGACACTGCCATCATTGAACTTCAAGTCCAGGGAGAAATCGTCGTTTGCTGTCACAGCGATGACTTTATTCATGCTCGGTGACTCGCGCGGCCTCAGGCAACCGACACAATATACTCTGTTGGGAGAGAGCGTCTGCCCCTTGCATGTTTGGCTGGTTCAATCAATTCACGGACGGTGTCGATCAGTTGATCGACTGTTTCAGGCGTAAAAGAGGCTTCACCATCCTGCGGGCAAACCCACGCGTAAATGTTGGGCACTCGAATCGAAACGCCATCTTCACCGTATTCAAAAGTAGTCGGGCGCCACTCCTTCGAGATGTGATGCTCACCACAGACTGGAACAAACTCGTTCGTCATAATCACTTCTTCTTTCTTTCGCGGCGTCGGAATGGTGGGCTTTCCCATTCTTGTTCATCTGGAATATAGGCGGTTACAAACTCAATGTAAACAGCGTCCGCATATTCGCAAACGACGTGCAAATAGATATCAACATTCGGCGACAGACTTGTCTTCCCACATATTAACGCCCTTCGGCCGTCTAAGTAATCCTCGATAATTGTTCCGGAGAGCACCGCCTCAACCATGTGCCGGCGATCGAATCCTTCTTTTAACGCGTGAACGACAGCATGGCTCTTGATTAGATAATGGTCGTCGAGTAGCTGCTGACGAATAATCTCAATTTCCACAAGCGCCATTCCTTACATGATTGAGAGCTGGAACGCTACTGTGAGTATAGCAGCGTCGTCTGCGCGGTCGCGACTGATGGTTGATGCAGTTGCGTGCGGGATCGATGAGTCGCTGTTCTGATAGCTCAACTCATCTCCTTCTGATAGAATCCGGCCTCGCAGAAAAGAAGGGCCGCCGCAGGAGGTCTCTATATGCTAAAGAGGACGTTCGCTTTCGCCGCCGCGTTCATCGTCACCGCATCAACGATTCAATTTGCGCAGACGCGCCAGCCGCCGCCGCGCTATCTGACGCCGCCGAAACAAATCATCGATGCGTTTGATGCTCCATCGTTGCCGCTGGCAAGCCTGAGTCCGTCGAAACAAGTCATCGCGCTCTCTTATCGCCGGAACTATCCAACCATCGCCGAGCTTTCGCAGCCGATACTGCGACTGGCCGGCGCGCGCGTCAATCCGAAGACGAACGG
>WNFH01000727.1_pt1 | contig 21379 bp, 13 predicted proteins | sample 5400411 | NCBI WGS metagenome assembly WNFH01 (sample SAMN13153347, study PRJNA577476) | soil metagenome | isolation source: 200 cm saprolite under Douglas fir tree site 2 hole 3 | place: USA:California | collected 2015-04-18
AGTTATCTATCTGCACAGACTACGCATCGCGCCAATGACGAACTATCGCGATATCATCACCGTCGAACCCGGCAAGCGCGGCGGGAAGCCCTGTATCCGCGGCATGCGGATCACGGTTTACGATATTCTGGACTATCTCACCTCAGGAATGACCCAGGAGGAAATCCTGCGGGACTTTCCGTATCTGACCGCTGAAGACATCCAGGCCTGCCTGAGCTACGCCGCCGACCGCGAACGCCGTTCGCTGGTATCGAATGCGTGGTGAGGCTGCTACTCGATCAAAGGTGGTCTGGATACGACGCGGCAACTGCTCAACCCAGCAGATTGAACAGATGCTGCGCGGCCACGCCGACGATGTCCGCGCGCTTGCGACGAACGGCAACTTCTCTTATTTTGATTTGGCCAAACCGCTATTCTCTTCCGAACACCTCCAACCCGAAGTGGCAGCCGAAACCGAGTACCAGCGGGCCGCTGACGCATGGTGGATTCACCTGTTCAAAGGGTGCTTAAGGGATCGAATAGTTATGTAATACGGTATGCAAACACATTTAGTTCGTCAGACTACTTAGGCGCTTCCGCGGCCGTTTTGCCTGCGGCCATCAGGACTTCCGCTTTTGCAGTTTGCTGGTGGCTTGTTTCGCCGTAGATTTCTTCGGCATTGCCCTCTCCGTTCCAACCGGAAGATTGTCTCTCAATCGATTTGGTATTAAAAATGTCTGACCGACTAATATGCCACGCCATGCCTCCGACCAGTCCCAGCACCGCGCCCCAGACGACATCGATTGCCAGGTGCTGTCGAATTGCAATCGTAGAAAGTATAATTATCAATGCCCATGTCCAGGCGACACTGCGCAGGATGACGTTTCTCCGAAAGCGAACCAGCCAGTCATGTATCATGACTGCGGCAAATAGCGTAAAGGCGACGTGTAATGAGGGACACGCATTGCCTGTCTGGTCGTTGGCAATAATAAAGGCATAGGGTTGAACCGGAATCGCGGGACGTACCGGGACTGAAGTTGGATGAATCAGAAACACGATATTCCCGATCAATCCCATACCCGCCATGATCCAGCAACAGCGCCAAAGGTCCTTCCTCTTCACGAGCATCAACCCCGCGAATGCGAGATACAGCCAGAGGGATAAATAGGGCCACGCGGCAATCGGCGTAAATGGAATCGCACGATCCAGCCAGGTCTCCTGATAGATCGTAACCGGCAGCAATGGCCAGCGTTCAATTACTAGAAAGGATCCAAAAATCGTTATCAGAAGGGATGTTACGATCATCACTTTCAGTTTAAGATGCCGGCGCAACCGCGCCGCGAGTATAACGAATGAAAACGGGATCTTGTTTGCGTGCAGCGCCGCATTCTTAAGCATCACCGCACTGAAAGTATTCGGTTTCTGCATTGGTTACCCCATTTCTTGAACTGAGTTTGAGACTTCGAGATGGTCGATCACCGTATAAGCCAAAGCCGCGGCTTTCATATCGATTTCAGGACTTAGATAATAGTGATCCAGCCCCAGTTCGACTACGGTAATTGCATCCGGGACCAGCTCATCACTGAGCAGAGACAGACCATCATTCGGACCGTGGATTCGCAGAGCTCGATAATTGTTCTGCGCCCTCTTGGTAATATGACCGGAAAGAGGGAGACCGACATAATTGATTACCAAAATATGCTTGGGAATTTGCCATCGGCAAAAGCGCTCGCGGCTTCTCGCTGTCGTCAAGCTTCCGGCACCCTGAGTGCCCCATCCTTTGAATGCAAATAAGAGCTGAACAAACCATCGCTTCGGCCAACGCAAAGCCCAATCCGCCAGATAGGTTCCTTGCAGTAACCCACCGATATTAATCCATGCCTTGACGTGCTCCGCCTCGCGCGCGCCAAGCACCAGGCCCAGGGCCTGTGCGGTTTCCGGGCCTGACTTGCTGGCGCTTACTAGAATAATATTTGCAGATCCGCGCGAGTGCTTGCGGATGTTTTCCGCAATTAATATCGCGTTCCCTTCCACTGTTCCATTCTCATCAGTTTCAACCAAGGCATTTTTTAACCCCATTTGCGTAAGAATCTGTCGCGGCTTGGAAAAATCAGCGCCCGTCTGTGGAAAGCTCTTGTAGTGCATGCCCGGTAGAAATAATACGAGATAACGTCCGGCCGGCAGCGGCGCATTGCCTCCTTTGGCCTTTAAGGCTTTTAGGCTCGTAAACTGTTCTTGCAATGCCGACTGGAAATGACGGTTGAGCTCGCTTCTAAACAGATGCTCGGCCAAATGCAAAGCCGCGACGTCAGGCGAAAACGCCTTTGCCACTTGCGCGAGATAATCGCGTGAAATAGCAAACGAGCCGGACTCCGGGCGCAGCGCATCGACCCGTGCGTAGAGTTTCTGATCTCCGTATGAAGGTAGCCTCTCGCGTTTCAAATAATACCTTGCCGCTTCGGAATCTACGGTCGTCTCGACCTTCTGTCCCGCGGCCACCCCCGCCGCCTTGATGCGAGGAACCGCGCTATTGTGTCCACTAAGAGCCAAGGAACTTCTCTCGACAAACCGGACTACCGCGTCTGTAAACATCTGTTTATCTCTGGCCGTTAACTATGATTGCGAAACTGAGCGCGTTTATCGCCCACCTGCCGCCCCATCTAAAAGCTGTTCTTTAATGAGATAAGACAGGTATATGTCAAACAGGTTTTCATCCATCGCCGGGCACCGGATGGACGTATCTTCGAGCGCTCTCACGGTGTTAGTGCAGTCGTATCGAGGCATCCTTATTTCAGAAAGAGCAAGGCCTATCGAGTTTCGTATCTCGCTATTCAGCTCGCCCATGAGAGAGACAAAGGGATAAAGGGCGTTGTTTCGGAGCTCCCCGCCAAGAGAGAATAGGCTGGCAAGCCAGTGTTCGAATGAAATCTGACGAAGCGGGTATCCGCGGGCGTTTATCCACGCGACAAGCTCTCTGGTTTCGATGACGCGCGGGTTCGAGAGATGAAACACCTTGCCCTGTAAATGGCGCTGCCTGGAGATGGCGACAATCGCCGCGCTGACATAATCCACGGGTGTCATTTCGATTGGGGTGCTCAGGATCGGGGCGGCGCCTAATTGCATACATCCCTTCAAAATCGCCGACATGAAATCGTTTGCATTCCATACCCCTGTCCTGCTATGGCCGCTGATCATCCCGGGCCGATAGACCGTCACCGGCAACCCTCTCGACTGAGCGATAGTGACCAGTCCTTCAGCCACCCATTTGCTCTGCGCGTAGCCGCCCAGCACGTGTTCCACCCGTTTGATATCATCGTCCTCGCGAACCACGTTATCGGGGCCGCCTGTCAACGGGCAGACGGCGAGACTCGAAACGTAGTGCAGGGATTTGGCATGTCCGTGACACGCAAGCCTTAGAACTTCCTCTGTTCCTAAAACGTTCGTGGCCTTCAGCGCCTGATAGGGAAGCACGAAGCTGACCGAGGCGCCACTATGGTAAATAGTGTCGATTTGACCGGCGAGGGAGAAAAACTGTTCAGGCGATTGGCCCAACAGAGGCTTGGCCAGGTCTCCCGCTATAATGTGAACGCGCCGTTTGAGCTTCCCATGAACAAGCCCATAGGATTTCAGGCTTCGCTGTATTTTTTGCATACCTTCTTGCGGACTTTGGGTGCGAACGAGGCAGTACAGATCCGCCTCGGTCTCGTTAAGCAGTTCAAACAGCAAATGTGACCCTAGAAATCCGGTCGCACCGGTGATCAGCGTCTTACCGGATCCGTTCGCAGCCGGCGCAGAGAAAGTCTGAGGTGTGATTGCCGGATCCAAAATCACGTCGGCTTTCAGGTTTGCAACACTCGTTATGCTTGCGCCGGCGGTCTTTTGTTGGGTTGAACCGCCGACCAATTCGGCAAGGCCCGCCACAGTTGGATTCTCGAAGAAACCACGTACGGATATGTCCTTTTGAAAAATATCCCGCACGCGGAACAGAAGCTGAATGGCTAGTAGCGAGTGACCGCCGAGTTCGAAGAAATTGTCGAACACGCCTACCCGCTCCATATTCAAAAGGCTCGCCCACAGTTCCGTCAAGCGTCTTTCGCTATCGCTACGAGGGCTCACGAAAGTGGCGTCCAGCTCGGGCCGGACGCCATCCGGGGCCGGCAATGCGTCTCGGTCGATCTTTCCGGTAGCGCCGCGCGGTAAAGTTTCCAGGAAGACGAAGGCCGAAGGCACCATGTAGTGGGGTAATCTCTCCTTAAGAGCGCTGCGCAGTTCGTTGACGGTCGGCGCCGGCTTCACCTTTGCAACAATGTAGGCGATGAGACGATTGGCGTCGGGGGACGTTCCTATCGCCACGACGACGACTTCGCCTACGTTCGCCTGCCGCGCGAGGACGCTTTCTATCTCTTGAAGCTCGATACGGTGCCCGCGCACCTTGACTTGCGAATCCACGCGACCCAGGAATTCAAGTGCCCCATCATCGAGAACCCGGGCCCAGTCGCCCGTCTTGTATAGATGTCCGTTCGACTCTTGTGAAAATGGATCGGCAATGAAGGCGGCGGCGGTTCGATCCGGGTCGTTAAGGTACCCGCGCCCGACACCCGGCCCGCCTACGTATAATTCGCCCGGCACTCCAATCGGTACGGGCTCAAGGCATTTGTCCAATACGTAAACCTGCATATTCGCGATGGGGCGGCCAATGGGCATACGGACCAGGTCTTCATCCGGGGCCTGCAGGATGCGATGATGAGTTACGTCATCCGAGCATTCGGTCGGCCCGTAGGCGTTAAGGAGGGGCTTATGCGGATAGTAGCTGAACCATAGGCGACATAGCTCCGGCGGCAAATCTTCGCCGGTCGCGAGAAACCAGCGCAGGCTCTGAAGACGAGGACGATTGACTCCCGAAACCGCCAAGCCCCGGAGCATCTCTGCAATCAAAGAAGGAACACTTTCAAGAATGGAGATGCCCTTATCATCGACATACCGGAGCAGGCGCAGCGGATCCGCGGCCGTGTCTCCGTCAACGATGTGGGTCTGGCCTCCCACGAGCAATGCCGCCAGATATTGCCACACCGAGATGTCGAAGCATTGAGACGCCGTTTGCGCGATAACATCGGCAACGGTCAGCTCCAACTCGGATATCTTTGCGCACAAATGATTCAGCATTCCCCGCTGCTCGATCATCGCTCCTTTGGGCATTCCGGTGGAACCGGACGTGTAAATGACGTAAGCAAGGTGCTCGAGCCTGGACTTGGGAGGCAGGTTTTCCGACAATTGATTCTCCCGTAGGAGGCCCTCAATCGTCAGCACGACCGGCCTCTCGCCCGACGAAATGCCGGATAACACTTCCGAAAGGGCGGGAACGAGAGCGCTTTCTGCCAGGACAAGCCGGACACCGCTGTGCGCCAGCATCTGCGTTATGCGCTGCGCGGGATAAATTGGGTCAATGGGCAGATACGCGCCGCCCGCTTTGAAAATCGCCAATATTGCGGTCAGGAGATCGACGCCGCGCCGCGAAAATAGGGCGACGACTACATCCGGACCCACTTGTCGTTCCACCAGAATTCGAGCAAGCCGGTTGGCCCTTGCATTGAGTTCCCCGTAGCTTAACGCTTGTGTTTCCGAGGCGACAGCGATGTTGTCCGGCGCGCGCGCCGCCTGCGCCTCAAATAGTTCATGAAAACACCGATGGGGAACTTCGCCGACCTTATTATTCCATTCGGCGAGTAACCGATGCTTTTCCTGTTTCGTCAACAACGGTAATTCCATAATACTCCGGCCTGGATCGGCAATGATGCCCTTGAGGAGCGTATGGAAACAGGCCGCCATTCTGGAAACATCTGCGACATCGAACAAACCGGCGTTGTATTGCCATTGAGCGGAAATGACGTCCTCCACCTCATAGGTGGTCAGCGTCAAGTCAAAATGGGCGGCCCGCTGCTCGAGCGAAAACGACTCCATATCGAGTCCGCCAAAATGCATCCGTCCTCCGGCGTCTCCTAAAAAGATCCGTGCCGCTCCTGACTGTTCGAAACTTCGCGGTTGGACGTGGTTGAACATGACTTGAAATAAGGCCGAGTAATTAGCATGCCGGCTGGGATGCAGGCGCTCGACCAAGGCCGGAAATGGATAGTCTTGATGGGCAAATGCGTCCAATGCGGTATGACGCACCTGCGCGAGAAACGCCCTAAATGTCAGCCCTTCGTTAAGGCTTGTCTTTAGGACAATCGTGTTGACGAAATAGCCCACAACACTTTCGAATTTCGCCAGGCTTCGGCCGGCTACCGGGGACCCTACCGGGATCAGTTCTTGACCTGTATGGCGATAAAGAAGGACCTGGAAGGCCGCTAACAGAACCATAAAAAGCGTCGATCCTTCCGCCGCCGCAAGCGCCCGCAACGGCTTGGTTGTATGCCTGTCCATCTTGTAAATGAAAACGCCGCCACGATCCGCGAGGGAGGCCGGACGCCGCCGGCTGGATGGAAACTTTAACACCGGCAGCTCGCCGCTCAATTGCTCCTGCCAGTACTTGAAGAGCGCTTCGCCTTCCCTGTCCGCCAACAGCGCCCGTTCCCACTCGACGTAGTCCTTGAACTGCGCGGGCACAGCCGGAAGGGCCGGCTCCAAGCCGCTGTTTTTCGCTTCGTATATGGAAACAAACTCCTGCATCAAAACCGACATGGACCAAAAGTCGACGACGATATGGTTCATCACCAATAAGAGGATAAAATCTTCCGGTGACTGAACGTACAGGTTCACCCTCAATAAGGGGCCTCGCTCCAGATCAAACGGCCGATGAGCCTCATCGACAAGACCGCGATACAAGTCCTCCCAGGGCCATGCCGCGACGTTATTCTCTATGTAACTAAAGGAGCTTTTAGCGTGAACGGTCTGAACCGGCTCACCACCTTCATTGAGCGAAAAAGTCGTTCTGAGGCCGGGATGGCGATCGACCAGAGCTTGTATAGTGGATCGCAATACCGCGAGGTTAAGTCTTCCCTTGATTCGCATGGCGCTCGCAACATTGTAGGCTGAAGTGTCAGGCACAAGCTGGTGGAAAAACCAAAGCGCTTTTTGACCGTAAGATAGCGGAAAGCTGCGTTCTTCCTCGTCTATACGTTCTGCCAGGAGTTGCGCGAGTAACTTGCGCTTATCCGCGGGTGATAGTTCCGCCGCGGGTTTGAGGACGTCGTTCATACGTTACTTGTCTTGGACGCCATTAGCTTGTTGAGTAAGACATCCACCTCCTCGTCCGACATCTTCTCGACCTCGGCTTGCGCGCGCGCGCTTTCTTTCGGGTCGACCGGAGCCGTTTGCGTGGAGGGCATGGAAGGTCTTGCATGCGAATGCTCCGCACCAAAAAGCTCGGAGAGATAAGTGGCGAGCTCCGCGATGCTCGGACCGTGGAGGAGTTTAACGATCGGAACGCGTACCCCCATGTCGACTTGGATTCTGTTTCTCAACTCCAAAGCAATGAGAGAATCGAGTCCAAGGTTCGTTACCGGTTGATCTACGTCCAGTTTTGAGGCGGGCAACCTCAGAGATCTGGAGATGGTATCGCACAGGTACGCCTGCATGAGGCCCGCTCTTTGAGACTCCTGCGTCGAAAGCAATGTACGTTCAAACTCGCTGCCGCGATGCTGGTCCGCGCGTTCCATCCCATCATCGGATGATTGCTGGAATAGATCGCGCGCCCATGGCATCCGGGCGATCTGCGGGAATGAGTTTCTTAACGCGTTCCAATCTATCTTCATCACGCCAACCTGGGGCCTCCCCTCAAACAGAACCAGGTTGAGAGTGTCAAGGACGTGACTCACGGCGATTCGCTGGATGCCCTGGCTTTCCCAGAATTCATGGACCTTGAGGCCCTCGGAAGAAGCCCCGAAGCCTGCCCCGGAAATGGCCCCCCAGTTGATACTCAACGCGGGCTTGCCCTCGGCGCGTAACCGATGGGCAAGGGCGTCGAGAAACGCTCCCGCCGCCGCGTAATTGGCTTGACCTGCGGAGCCGCAAATAGAAGCGGCGGACGAAAAGAAAACCATAAAATCATACTCGATATGAGAGAGATGGCGCTGTAGAAGCCAACTACCCGTTACCTTCGGTCGAAATACCTGCTCGAAGGCGGAGGCATCGAGGTGGAGCAGAGCGCGAACGAGAGATTTGCCTTCCTGGTTTTCCCACACCGAGGCGGCGTGCATAATCCCGCGGATCGCCGGACGAGTGGATGAATGTAATTCCGCGAAAAAATTACCCAGGCCCGTCTCGTCCGCTACATCCACCGAGAAATATTCGACCTTTGCGCCCTCCTTTTCCAAATCTTTCAGTCTTGCAATACGCTCCGGCCAGGGGCTGTCTTTTTCCAGCTTGTCCCAGCTCTCCCGGGGCGGAAGCTGCTTGCGTCCGAGAAGAATAAGGTGTTTCGCCCCCTTTGCAACCATCCAGCGCGCGACCTCGAATCCGACGCCGTCGAGGCCGCCCGTCACGAGATAGCTACCGTCAGGTCGCAAAGTAACATCGGGTTGAACGGGGGCTTTGCAGCGGACAAGCCGGGCCACCAACGGAGTTCCTTTGCGCAGTGCAATTTGATCCTCATCCCCTTGTTGATAGAGGATGTCCTGCAACTGCGCGGCGGTATCGTCTGTCGTTCCCGCGGGATCCACATCGACGAGCCCTCCCCAGAGCTCCGGATGTTCTATCGAGCAGCTCCTGCCGAACCCCCAGATTGGCGACTGGTTCACAGCAACGGGGTGATTCATTACACCTGCCGGCTGCGCTCCCTGCGTGACGAGCCATAGCCGTGGCAACGCTTGCCAATCAAGCCGGGCCAACACCTGGACCAGGGATAACGCACTGCCGCAACCCAAGGCTTGCGCCGTCTGCCGGAAGTTCGGTGTGATTTCTTCCGAAGGAACATCAAGGCTCCAGAGGTGAACGACGCCACGGCAGGCGTGGTTCGGTTCACGGATTGCCTCGAACAACCGCCCCATGTCTTCGGGTCGCTCGGGGCGTATCCGGAAGTGCGCCTGGTCTAAACGTTCGTAAGCATCACCCGGAGAGACGAGAACACACTTCCCGCCCCGGGTTTCCAACAGTTTCGCCAACGCACCGCCGACGCCACATTTGTCGGCAAAGATCAGCCAGATCCCAGGGTAGGCCGGCTGAACGGCCGGTGAAGGCTGCCCGTTGTCCGATAAAGCTTTGGGCTGCCATTGTAGTTCATAAAACAAGTTGGCAAGCTCCGGTTGCATCTTTCGCGGCGGCGCGACACGTTCAGTCTGCTGTAACCGCATGCCGATGGCCTCTAACAGTATCTTTCCATCCTCGTCGAAAAGCCGCACATCTCCTTCAAACACATCCACCTTCCCGCCGCGGCCGGCGCGCAGCTGCGCGTGACTCCAAACCTTCGTGCCGGGCCGACGATGGATCTGCACGCTGCGCAGACCTGCCGGCAGGTAAAGCGATTTTCCGTTTTGGGACATGGTCTCGGCCGGTAGCGCCGCTATCAGTACCTGGAAACAAGCATCCAGGAAGGCGGGATGGAACTGGTATAAATGGGATTCCGGTTGCAGTGTGAAGGCGAGCCGTACCAATCCCAAAGCCTCGCCATCGCCTCGCCACAAGCGCTCGATCCCACGGAGCGTAGAACCAAAGTGAATGCCCCAGTCACGTAGTCCGTTGTAGAACTCCTGGGCGGGCACCTCCCACACACAGCGAGCCCGAATATCCTCTAGTCGGTCCTTCTGGTGCGCGCGCGCTCCGGGCTCTGAAAGGCTCGGGGGTGGTTGCGTGGGAGCCTCCGCCGGTTGAACGACATCCATAGAACCGTTATGCGCGCGGGTAACGGAACGCCGAATGAATAAATCGGATTGGCACTGCTCTCTTAGTCGATTTAAGTGGGGCAGGCTTTTCAGCACAAGATCCACATCCACGCCAAAGTCTAATTGACAGGCGATCTCGGTGACCCCGATTGCTTGCAATCGCGTAATCGTTTCGAGGCATATCTCCGGAGTCCCGAACAGAACCCTTCTTTCCGAAAGCAGACGGTCGAACACGAAGTGTACATAGTCATCGATGTCTGTTTCCGACAGTGTGGCGAGATCCACGCGCTTGCCTCTGTGATAGGCAATCGCGTCAAGGAGATACGAGGCGGACTTGAGATATTGACAAAAACTCCCCTCGATCCGATCGTGGAGAATATCAAAATGATCGTCGACAAACGTATGCAGCATCAACGACACTTCTCCCGCGTCAGGGTCATGTCCGTGCTGCGCGAGCGAGTCGCGATAGAGCTTAATCTTCTGCGCCAATTCGTCTACGGTCTGATTGAACATATGCGTCAGCACGTTGGCGCCGATCTCACCGGCCTTTGCAAAGGTTTGTGGACTACCGGCGGCGGTAATCCAAATAGGCAACTTCGGCTGAATCGGCGTGGGATAGATCCTGATCTCAACCAGTTTCCCCACCCCGCCTTTGACCGCGATCGATTCGCCTCGCCACAGTTTCTGCAGCACAGCGATGCCTCGAAACATCTCTTCGTGGCGGTTCGCGTATCTCTCCGGAAAGAACACGAAATCATTGGGGTGCCAACCGGAGGCACAGGAAAGCCCCACCCTGCCACCGGACAGGTTATCAACCATCGCCCACTCTTCGGCGACCCTGATCGGATCGTGCAACGGCATCACGACACTGCCTGCCAGCAGGCGAATTTGTCTGGTTTCCCGCGCCAGTGCAGCCTGCAATACAGCAGGGTTTGGATAGAGCCACCCGTCTTTTGTGAAATGACGTTCCGGGATCCACACAGACGAAAAGCCGGCACGATCTGCGAACTTCGCGCTTTCGAATAGCAGATGATATTTGTCCCCGCCGACAGCGGCTTCACTGCTCGAGAAAAAGATCAAGCCAAAACGCATACCCTCGTCACTCCTCCTGTTATTTTTTTGTTACTCTACGTTTAGTTATTCTGCCGTATGGAGATCAAGCCATTCCGGATTGGTGACGAATCTTTCCCGTCGCGTGGAGCGTCCACTGCTGCTGTGCCCCGCCCGGATGGCTGTAGCAGCCGAAATTCGTTTCGCCGCCGGCGCCTGGAGAAAAGACCATTTGCACCATCTGCGAACCCTCGTCGGGCAAGAAAAGCACTTTCTTGAACTCCAACTCCGTCAGAACGTGAGGCCCGTCCCCGAAGACTTCGGCGGTAGCGGCTTCCGCCAGCTCGATGTATACGGCAACAGGCACCACGGCGATGTCCTGCACGCGATGATCGCCTAGGTAAGAGAAGCGCTGCTTGTCCAACTCGATCTCCCAAATGTGGCTTCCTGCCGGATTAGCCAGTTTCGTATACGCGCCCAAAAGCGGATTTGTCTGCGTGCCGCCTGTCACCCGTGGCACTCGCTGCCGGCGGGAAACCGCATCTGCCTCCGCCGCCTCTATCCAGCAACGCTCTCGTTCAAAGGGATAGGTCGGCAGCGGCATTCGACGGCGCGCATAATCACGATGAAATCCCTCCCAGTCCAGATCCGCGCCTTTAATATACAGGGCGGCAACACTGTCTAAAAGCACACGCCAGTCGTCCTGGTCCTTCTTCAAGCACGGCAGCCACGTGCCGCCGTGTTGCGGCAGACAATCCCTCCCCAGCGCGAGCAGCGTCGCGGCGGGACCGACTTCGATGAATGTATCGTAACCCTCCTCCGCCAGCGCCTGCATACTTGCCCAAAACTTGACCGGCGCGCGCGCATGGCGACGCCAATAGCCGGCATTAAGCGTTTCCCCGGGCTTTAGCATGCGGCCGGTCAGATTGGAAAGCAGGCGTATTTGTAACGCTTCGAATTTCATCTCCCCTGCCGTCCGCTCGAATTCATCGAGCATGGGATCCATCAGCGGCGAATGAAAGGCGTGGGACACCTTCAACCGGCGGGCGGATATCCCTTCCGACTCCAGGCGTTGGCGCACCGCCTGCAATGCCTCGCGCTCGCCGCTAATCACGGTATTGGCGGGACCGTTGCTGGCGGCAATTGCCAGGCGGCCATGGTAAGTTGAAAGCGCAGCAGCCACACGCTCCTCGTCGGCGAATACCGCCGCCATCTCGCCTTTCTGCGGCAAGGCTTGCATGAGCCGGCCGCGCTCCGCTATCAGCTTGAGGCCTTGTTCGAGACTGAACGCGCCTGCGATACAGGCCGCGACATATTCGCCGACGCTGTGCCCCAACACCACCGCAGGCTCAATGCCCCACGACCGCCACAGTTGCGCGAGCGCATATTCCACCGCAAACAAGGCCGGTTGTGCGTAGGCCGTTTCGTTAAGCGGCGTGGAAGCCTCGGGTGGGGGATAGAGCACTTTAAGCAGCGGCTGCTCCAGGCAGGGGCGCAGAATCTGATCGCACCGGTCGAGCCACTTCCGGAAGGTCGGTTGCGTTTCATACAGCGTTCGTGCCATGCCGGGGTACTGCGATCCTTGGCCGGTGAACAAGAATGCCACTTTGGGCCGCTCGCGGTTGCGTGCCTGTCCCACGTGCAATCCCTGTGTGTCGCGTCCGGAAACAAAGGCAGCCAGGCGCTCGCGTAATTGCGCTGAAGAGCCGGCCGCGACTGCAAGACGGTGGAGGAAGTGTGAGCGTCCCACGTTGGCGGTGAAACACACGTCCGCGACCGAAGCCTGGCGATGAATCGCTAAGAATTTTTCGTAACGGCGCGCCAGCTCCTTCAGAGCATTCTCACTGTGCGCCGACAGGGTCAATATGTGCAGGGCGCGTTCGAAATCGCGGCGGGCGGGTTTAAGCGGAGGGGCTTCCTCCAGCACTACGTGCGCGTTGGTGCCGCCGAAACCAAACGAACTCACGCCGGCAATCCGGCGCCCTTCGCCTCGCGGCCAAGGCTGTCGCTCAGTCGGGATTAGAAATGAGCTGCCTTCCAGAGAAATATGTGGATTAGGCTTTTTAAGGTGCAGATGTGGCGGTATCTCTTCGTGCTGTAAAGCCAACACCACCTTGATGAGACCCGCGATCCCGGCTGCGGCTTCTGTGTGTCCGATGTTGGTCTTGACCGAGCCTATTGCACACAGCTGTCCTTGCGGACGATGTCGCATCAATACTGCTTTTAGAGACTCGAACTCGATCGGGTCGCCAAGGGGAGTGCCGGTGCCGTGGGCTTCGATATAACTGATTTCAGCCGGCGCCACCTTCGCGTTCTGCAAGGCCTGACGGATGACTGCCTCCTGCGCGGGGCCGTTCGGCGCCGTCAGCCCATTGCTGCGGCCATCCTGGTTGACCGCCGAACCCCGCAGCAAAGCCAGGATCGGGTCTGCATCTCTAAGCGCGTCGGATAAACGCTTGAGCACCACAATGCCGCAGCCCTCTCCCCGCACATAGCCGTCAGCATCTGCATCGAAGGTCTTGCAGCGGCCATCGGGAGACATCATCCGTGCCTGCGAGAAGGCGATGTTCAACTCCGGCGACAGGATCAAGTTCACCCCTCCCGCCAGCGCCAGGTCGCACTCACCGCTGCGCAAACTCTGGCACGCCAAGTGAACCGCGACCAGGGACGAGGAACAGGCGGTGTCGATTGCCATACTCGGTCCACGCAGGTCCAATACGTATGACAGGCGGTTGGCGGCAATACTGTGCGCATTGCCGGTGCCGGTGTAGGCGTTGATCCGAGCGAAATCATCGAAATACAGTCGGGAATAGTCGCTGGTGCTGATGCCGATAAACGCGCCGCACTGGCTGCCAGAGAGTTTGTCAGGCGCGTGTCCCGCGCTTTCCAAAGCCTCCCAACTTACCTCCAAGAGTAACCGTTGCTGCGGATCAATGTTCTCGGTTTCGCGCGGCGAAATGCTGAAGAAACGGGGGTCAAACTGATCCACCTGGTCCAGGAAGCCGCCCCAGCGCGTATTCATTTTGCCCGATATCTCGGGGTTTGGGTCGTAGAAAGCACGCAGGTCCCAGCGCTCCTTGGGAATCTCCGTGATGGCATCCACACCATCGCGCAGCAGTTGCCAGAAATCTTCCGGATCCCTGGCCCCGGGAAAGCGGCAGCCCATGCCGATGATGGCGATCGGCTCGGTTTCCGACCACCCGCGTGCGGACGTGGAATCGGCAACGTCGAATTCTTCCGCCAAATGGCGGGCCATGGCTTCTACGTTGGGATAATCGTATACCAGGGTGGGAGAAAGTTTACGTCCAAGCCAATCTCCCAATTCCCCTGAAATGCTGACCGCCTGAAGCGAACCCAGACCATAGCTGGTGAAGGGCTCGCGAAGATCGATGGAATCGGGTGTTATTTGGAGTATCTCGGAGAGCTTCGAAACCAACCACGCTCGAATAGCGTCGGCGGTTTGAGGCTTCGCTCCATTATTTTGGTCACATTGTAACGTCATTGCCCTTCCACCAGTTCCAGGTTTCCGGCTAAAAAAGCGGCTCGGCACGCATGGCGTTGAATCTTACCACTGGAAGTCTTGGGAATCCTACCGGTCTTGAGCAACGCCACGTTATGAACCTGCACATCGTGATATTCCGCTACCGCCCGCCGAATGGCCCGCACCACCGCATCCAGGTCTATATCGCGGTGGTGCCGTTCCAGTTCCTGCACGACTACCAGGCGCTCTTCGCCGCTCGCGTTTATGGAGAATGTCGCCCCGCAGCCGGGTCGTAACGCCGGATGGCTTTGTTCCACCGTCTGCTCGATATCTTGGGGATAAAGGTTGCGGCCCGCAATAATGATCAAATCCTTAAGCCGAGCGACGACGAACAGCTCCCCGCCCTTTAAAAATCCCAGATCGCCAGTACGGAGAAAAGGCCCCTCCCCGGTCGGCGCTAACGACGCCTGGAAGGCCTGCTCCGTCTCCTCGGGCCGATTCCAGTACCCTTGCGCAACGCTCGGGCCGTGCACCCAAATCTCTCCTACCCGGCCCGGCTGGCACGGGGTTAAGGTTTGCGGGTCGGCGATTACAATCCTTTGGTCCTGCAAGGCCTGACCACACCCCACCAATGTTTGCGCACCCTCCTGTTCGGCAGAGACTTCGACTACCCGCTTTTGCGTCAGGGCTTCGCTTTGAAATGTACGGAAAACCGGAGAGGCTTCCTTTTCGCCTCCGGAAACGATGAGGGTTGCCTCGGCCAGGCCATAGCAGGGATAAAAGGCTTCTCGACGGAAGCCACAGCACTCGAAAGCCGCTGTGAAACGCTCCAAAGTGGCGGCACGAATCGGCTCAGCGCCGTTAAATGCTACCTCCCAACAGCTCAGGTTGAGGGTCGCGCGCTGTTCGGGACTGATCCTGCGAACGCAAAGGTCGTAGGCGAAATCCGGTCCCCCGCTGGTGGTGGCGCGGTAACGGGAGATGGCTTGGAGCCAATTGAAAGGTCGCTGCAGAAAAGACACTGGCGACATCAACGTGCACGAAAATCCTGCATAGAGGGGCTGCAACACCCCGCCGATCAGCCCCATGTCGTGGTAAGGCGGCAACCAGATCACACCCCGGCTCTCGGACGTGTGCTTAAAGTACCGGCGGATCAGGGCAGAATTGTGCAACAGATTATTGTGCGTGAGCATCACGCCCTTCGGCGCAGACGTGGAGCCCGAGGTGTATTGTAAAAGCACTAAGGAGTCCCCGGTCACCGCAGGCTGCTTCCATCTATCCTCGATACCATCTGCTACTTTATCAGTAGCCAGCCAGCGTAAGTCCTCAAGCTCCGCCGCTTGCAAAAGCAAGCGACTGATCATGGGTAACATCGATGACGTGGTCAATGCAACCGCGGGTCGCACATCGTTGGCAATGGCTTTAAATCTGGGCAGGCTCCGATTCAATTGAGACGGATTGGGTGGATAAACCGGGACAGCTGCCACGCCGGCATAGAGGCATCCAAAAAACGCCGCGATGTATTCCACGCCCGGCGGATACAGCAGCAAGACTCGCTCTCCGGCTGCCCCCATGTGCTGCAGCCAAGCACCGATCGCACGGGCCTTCAGATCCATCTCGCTATACGTGATATGGATCTCTTCCGCGTCTCCATCCGTCAGGAAGGTGAAAGCCAAGCTCTCAGGTTGGTAAAGCGCCCGCCAGTGAAGTAGCTCAACCAGCGTAGAACACTCGGCAGTCGGATCAAAAAGTCCTTTGCTCATCCTGATGATCTGTTTGCATAACAATCCTATGAAAACCCTTCTCTGTCAAGTCGGTGTGGAGCACACATGACCGGCCTTCAACGTCACCCATAAGAAAAGCAGGCCGGATCGATGATTTATAGCCACGCAGGTTGGAGTTTTTCCATTCCGTTGCAGGCTATTACCGGCTGTTGCCGCGCCTCGCCCTTAAATTATCGTTACTATAAACTATTTGATGTAGGACTAAGACCTTGCAAACGACTGTTGTATAAAATAGGATGCCATTTCTATGTATCACAGAGGTGATGAACAGCGGCTGCAGACGCCTCAATTAAGCCGCTGCCGGTTGCCTACTGCTAAATAAAAAGCTACTTAGCCGACGCTATGGCTCATGAACGATCAAAAAGGGAGGCCTCATTGCTGACGAGCCAGGATTTACCAAGTAAGACGAGTTCAAAGAATCGCACTATGTTAGCCATAGGGGACGGTATCCTATCCGTGATTGGCAACACTCCTTTGGTTCGGTTGACTAAAGCTATAACAGACACCCCTCTTAGCGTTTATGCGAAGCTCGAGTGTTTGAATCCGGGCGGAAGTGTAAAGGATAGGACCGCATACAACATCATCGCGAAGGCCATCGAAGCCAAGATTATAAGGCCCGATACCGTTATTATTGAGTCTAGTAGCGGGAATATGGGTATCGGCTTGGCGCAGGTATGTGCGTACTTCGGACTACGCTTCATCTGCGTAGTGGATCCAAAAACGACGGTACAGAACATCAGCATTCTTAAAACGTACGGCGCGGAATTGGAATATGTGACCGAGCCACACCCTAAGACAAACGAATACCTTCAGAGCCGGCTGGATCGCGTCCATGAACTTCTTTCCACCATAAAAAACAGTTACTGGCCCAACCAGCATGCCAACCGGTCAAATCCTGATGCTCACTACAGTACGACTTTTCCGGAGATCGTATCCCTCCTGGGCGATAACATCGATTACTTGTTCTGTGCCACCAGCACTTGCGGAACAATTTCCGGCTGTGCAAAGTACGTCCGGCAACATAGACTAGGAACAAAGATAATCGCGGTAGACGCGGTCGGCAGCGTCATCTTTGGCGGTGTGAGTGGAAAGAGGCTAATCCCGGGGCACGGCGCCGCGGTAGTGCCGGCCCTTCTTGAGCCGGACTTAATCGATCAGTGTGTGCGCGTATCGGATCTCGATTGCGTGGTGGGTTGTCGTCGCCTGGTGCGTCGGGAAGCGATCTTGGTCGGAGGGTCTTCGGGTGGCGTCTTTATGGCGCTTGAACGGTTGAAGAAGAGCCTTCCGCCCCATGCCACATGCGTTCTAATTTTTGCCGATCGGGGCGAGCGATATCTGGACACCATATACTCCGATGAGTGGGTCGAGAAGGAATTGGGCGATGTTTCACACTTATGGAAAGAGAGGAAGGCGGATACATAATGCGGGAAGAGGATTTGCTCGTCCTGACGACCCACGAAGTCGAACAACTTCTTCGTGGCCAAGAAAGAGCCCTCATTGATTTAATTCGATCCGCCTATGTGGCCCACGCTACGGGCAAAACATCCCTGCCCCACTCTGTGTTCCTGCGCTTCCCGAATAATTTAAAAAATAGAATTATTGCATTGCCGGCGTTTCTTGGATCCGATCCTTCTATTGCGGGAATTAAATGGATCTCTTCATTCCCTGAGAATACAAATAGAGGCCTCCAGCGCGCATCGGCCGTCGCCATTCTGAACTCTACATCTACCGGCAGGGCGCAGGTGATCATGGAAGCCTCCGGCATCAGCGCCAAGCGAACTGCGGCGAGCGCCGCAGCGGCCGTTCATGCGCTGCATACAGCGGAGAAGGTGGAAAACCTTGGGCTCATCGGTTGCGGCGTTATAAATTTTAATATTCTCAAATTCATCGCAACGATATACCCCGATTTGGGAGACGTCCTGGTTTACGACATCGATCGGGCCCGGGCCGAGCGATTCGTATCCGAATGCAAAAAAATCATTCCGCATCGTAAGGTCGGCATCACCGATAGTAATGACGTGATTTTGCGCAAATCTTCCGTTGTATCCTTCGCGACGACAGCGTCGACACCGCACATCGGGGATCTTTCCGCATGTTTGCCTGGCGCGACTATACTGAATATCTCGCTTCGCGATCTTGCTCCTGAAGTGATCCTATCTTCCGACAATGTCGTCGATGATATCGATCACGTATGTCGTGCGGACACTTCAGTGCACTTGGCCTGCAAGCGTGTCGGCAACACGGACTTTATACGATGCACGTTAGGCGAGATCCTGCAGGGAAAAGCGGAGCGACGTGGAACCAAAGGCATCACGGTGTTCAGCCCCTTTGGCCTTGGAATCCTTGATCTCGTCGTGGCCCACTTCGTCTACGAGCGAGCCCAGGCACAAGGAAAGGGGGTCGTGATTAAATCATTTATGCATGACGCCTGGGGCGCCGGCGGAGATAAGGACCAGGGGATCGCGTTAAGTTAGCTGTGCAAGCTTGGTTAGAGTATATATTATGCAGGTATACTTCATTCATGCGAGAACTAGCAGGTTGTTGAAAAAGTCCATCCGTGGTCTTTTTCAACACGCAAAGCAAAAAGCGGCCGCTCCTGCGCCTCCCTGCGCTCGCGGCATTCGTGCATCCTGCACAGCATGGCCCTGTAATATAAGGGGGCTTTGCTTCATTTTTCAAACACTTAACGTGTTTGAAAAATCCGCCGGGAGCGGATTTTCGCGTCAGCCCCGTAGGGGCTTGGCGCAGGGAGGCGTCAAGCAAAAATGGCGGTACATCCCTATACCGCGACGGGCAGGAAGCCCTAGTGCCGCGTAGCGCAGGGATGCGCGAGAGCGGCCACCGCAGGGTGCTGAAAAACAAGTTTTTCAGCACCCTGCTAGACTCGGCAGAGTTACTGAAAAATGGAATCTCATTTGTCGCGGTTTCTGAACCGCTCGATTCCAATCAACTGTTCGAAGAAGAAAAGATTTATTTAGGACGCAGTAGCGAAAAGCGTTGCCAAGATTTTGCTACAGGCAGATGGTGCGCCAGGCAGGCGTTGCAATTTATCGGCGTTGATCCTGTCGCCATACCTATGGGAAAGCAACGAGAGCCGGTTTGGCCGCCCGGCCTGGTGGGAAGTATTAGCCATACCAAAAACTATTATTGCGCGGGTGTAAGCAAAACAAAAAAGGCGCTTGGAGTCGACGCTGAACGATTCAGCGGCGAATTAGATGAGCAACTTATTAAAGCAGTTTGCTCAAACGCCGAGTATGAAATAATTTTATCGTGCCCATCCGAGGTTGCTAAATATGCTCCGCATGTGATTTTTAGCGCCAAAGAGGCTTACCAGAAGGCTATTTTTCCATTTATTAAAAAGATTCTTAATTTTGATGCAGTTGAAATAAAGATCGATTGGCAAAACGGATCATTTGATGTTAAACCCTCTGAGTCGGTGAATGTCGATATTCAGCTCAATGGGCAATTCTGGATTCGCCAGGACATCGTATTAACTATGGTATGGGGAGAATCACACCATCAACACGCGTCAACTGCCTCTGGCAAAAACACAAAGAGCTGAAGAGAGTACCTGAAAGATATTATCCAAACTAGGGCGTGTTTTCTTGTCGCTGTATTCGAAACGTTTGAAATGTTTGAACTATGATGTAAATTTAATCGTTCACGGAAAACCGTCGCCAAATTAACAAGGAGGGATTGTGAAAGAAACAAACACGGTATTGTTCCTGTTGGTGGCTTTATTAACTGGGTGTGCCCCCTACTCACTCAAGGAAGGAGCCACGCCGGCCAATGCGTCCGCAGCGCCTCCTGATCCTAAACTAGTCTGTAGGCTGTTGGAGGCTTCCAGATGTGCTTATGGAGTGGAGAGGTTTGGCGTCTTAAGTGACCGGCAGGAGTTTTTGACATGTGCCAATGGTCTTCGTGACTGGAGAGCGATTGACGATCAGGATCAGCATATCAACGCGGTTTTAGTGGAACTTGCAGATGATGCGGTGATCATCGCTTATCGAGGTACGCTGCCCCCTCGCAGAGATGGGGATAGCAAGGCAACGCTGGAAGACTGGACCCAGGACATTGAGGCTGGGCAGGTCGCCGAGAATAACATCGATGGAAAAATGCATGCGGGATTCCATGGGGGATTCCAGCAGACTTGGGATTCCCTGATGGCGGCGCTTCAGGCATGGAAAGGCAAAGGCGAACTGGAGCGCAAAAAGGTCTACGTAACGGGACACAGTAAGGGCGGGGCGATGGCGGTCATCTCCGCCTTGCACCTCTATAATCAAGGCGTTAAACCGGACGCGGTTTATACGTTTGCAGCCGCCCGGGCTGGAGACCAAGCGTTCGTGACGGGCTACGGAAAAATGGAAATCGCCACATGGCGATACGAAAATAGATTCGATATTGTGCCGCACCTCCCGCCTAACATGGGTGACGTGAATGTTCTCGCGAGTCATTTCATTATTCCTGCCGCATTGCGAACCCACGAGTATCAATCAACGGGTAATCTGGTGTTTATCAATTGGGAGGGTAAATTGCAGCCAGACTCCCAGGGTTTGGAGGAAGAACGAATCAGAAGGTTTGACTCCCTTCTCGAAAAGCCAGGCGCCGCCGAAGTAATTTTAAATGCGCATTCTGCAGAAAAAACCAGGCAGTATTACCAGGCCATTTGCGCGCAAACCAACCCGTGAAAGGTAACGCCACTGCCCTCCGACGCGAATGTAGGTCTCGTCGACACGCCAGGACTTCCCGACGGGACGGGCATAACGCATGCAGCGCTTTTCGAACTCAGGCATGAAGCATGCACCCAACGGAGCACCGTCGTGTGAGCAAGCTTAACCCCGCGCGCGGCCATCGTCTCCACGAGATCCCGATAGCGCAACTTGTCGCTTAGGTACCGGCGAACGCACAAGATAATACTCTCGCGGCCGAAGTGCCGGTATTTGAATAGGGCGTTGAGGTGGCTCAAGGATTTCATGACCGGCTCCGGAGACGAACCCGATCCGTCTACGCTCCCAACTCCCCCTGATGTTGTTGCGGCAGAACCCCCTGGGGTCAATGAGGCTTCGGTCGATTCTGCTCAGACCCGATCCCCGGAAATCCCAAGTGTTTCAGCGCCCAGAATGCGACTCCCGTGACCAGGAAACCCGAAATCAAAGCATTCAGCGTTGCCGGCATGTTGTCAGAGTAATTCCATACCCAGGGCGATGCCATCAATGCCAATCCGAGCACTAGCTCGACCCATTCCTCAATTTCGCTGGGCAGGGCAAGAT
>WNFH01002107.1_pt1 | contig 21329 bp, 15 predicted proteins | sample 5400411 | NCBI WGS metagenome assembly WNFH01 (sample SAMN13153347, study PRJNA577476) | soil metagenome | isolation source: 200 cm saprolite under Douglas fir tree site 2 hole 3 | place: USA:California | collected 2015-04-18
GGGCGCTGCTGGCGATGAACCGCAGGGAAGAAGCGAGAAACGAATTGACGCTGGCGGAGCAGGAGTCGGAACAACTCCCCCTTTCCGTTATCAAAGCGTTGCCGGATAGCGGATTGCTGCGGGCGGAAATCCTGCTGCGGGAGAAGAATTGGGACAAGGCCAACGCGCTGATGGAGAAAATCGAGGAGGAGATCGTCGCGGTTCCTGGACCGGATGCCTGGAGCGAGGCGCTGTTCCGGCTTGAATCTATCGCGCGGGTGGCCAGGGAGACGGACGACTGGGAGCTTGCCGAATCAGCAGCAAAAAAGATGATCCGGCATGACCCGAGTTATGCGGGCGGGTACCGCGCACTGGGCTTGGTCGCGGAGCATCGAGGAGACGCGCCGACTGCCAAACAGGAGTATGCGACCGCCGAAAAGCTCTGGAGCAAGGCGGACGCGGAGTTGCAACGGTCGCAGATTCAAAAGCCCTAACACTTCAGCGGCAGGACGCAAGACCAGGCAAGGAGCGTGGCCGTCTGGCCGAGGTAAGAGTGCTATGCTAAGCTATAAGTGTTGCTCATGCCAGATGAATGCGCGTGAGCGTGTCGGTCGGGGCGTAGCGCAGCCTGGCTAGCGCGCCTGGTTCGGGACCAGGAGGTCGAAGGTTCAAATCCTTTCGCCCCGACCACTCTTCCCGCTGAGGTCCCTCGCTCTGTTCGGAATTTCGTCTGCGGGCCCGGACGCCCGCAAAACGGCTCGAGTCTAAATCCATCCGCCCAGACCACTTTCTGCGGAAATCTCCAAACCATCCTCGGCGTTCGAATGACAAACTAAGAATTCTTCCATTGCGCGAGTGGCGCGCAGCGGTCCGACAAATGTATGCTGTCCCGCGTTGGTTGCCAGATGGCTCTTGGATTGCGCGCACGAGAGGAAGCGCTGAGAATTTTGGGCGCGAGGCCGGCATGAAAACAACTCTTTCTCCAGCGTCGCTTCAGGACATCACGACGCGGCTCGAGAAGGCGCACAAGGCGTTTCAAAACCGCTATCCCGGCGCCGCAGGAGACCGCCAGCCGGTGCACACCGTTTATGGCGGCGCGCATCTTTTCCGCGCGGACACGGCCCGGCGGCTTGGTGAAACTGCGCTTCGCTCGCTCGATGAATTCGCGCCGGATTTTATTTCGTTCGCGAAAATAATTTCTCTTGCGGGCGCCGATCGTCTTCCGGATTCTCCTCAAGCGGCAACAGCAATAGCACAATCCATCGAAGCCGCCTCGCAGAGCGCGAGGAAAGAGAATCAAGCCGCTTGGTTTGCCCACACTTTGTACCAACGCGTCCGCGAGAAGCTGCGGCGCGAGCCGGTTGAAGATTTTCGAATCGATTTTGAGGATGGCTACGGGAACCGGCCCGATGAAGAGGAAGATGGTCACGCGGCTGCGGTGGCGGGCGAAATCGCCGCGGGAATGAACTCCGGCGAGCTTCCGCCGTTTATTGGCATCCGCATCAAGCCGTTCACAGAGGAGCTTCGCGACCGCAGCATTCGAACGATGGACATTGTCCTGACGGAGCTCACGGCAAAAACGCATGGCAAGCTTCCGGACAAGTTCTACATCACGCTACCCAAGGTCAGTTTGCCGGATGAGGTCACGGCGCTCGCGGACATTTGCGCGCGCCTCGAGCCGGCGCTGGATCTCGAGCCTGGCGCGCTGCGGCTTGAGCTCATGATCGAGACGACGCAATCCATTTTCAACGAGCACGGGCAGGTGAACCTGCTGCCGCTTGTGAGCGCGGCGCGAGGACGCTGCGTCGCGGCGCACTTTGGGACTTACGATTACACGGCCGGGCGAAATATCACCGCTGCTTATCAACAGATGACTCATCTCGCGTGCGATTTTGCGCGCGAGGTGATGCAAGTGGCGCTTGCGGGCACCGGCGTCTGGCTGTCCGATGGCGCAACGAATATCCTTCCGGTTCCCCCGCATCGCGCCGCAAAAGGCGGTTCGGCGCTGCCGCCGCGCGAGGTGGTGGAAAACTGCGCCACGGTTCATAACGCATGGAAACTTCATTTTGAGCACATCCGTCACTCCCTGGTGAACGGCTTCTATCAGGGCTGGGATCTTCATCCGGCGCAGCTTGCGACGCGCTATGCGGCGGTGTATTCATTTTTTCTGGAAGGCCTTGATGCGGCGTCGGAGCGGCTACGCAACTTCATTGCGAAAGCGGCACAAGCAACGCTGGTCGGAGAGGTTTTCGACGACGCCGCAACAGGGCAGGGACTCTTGAATTATTTTCTTCGGGCCATCAATTGCGGCGCTATTACTGCGGAAGAAGCGCAATCGCTCACGGGTTTGACGCCGGCCGATCTTCGCACTGCGTCATTCGTCAAACTTCTGGAAGGCCGCAAACGATAATCGCGCCTGCCCGCCGTGAAAAAGGCCCGTCGCTCATTCTTTTCGCAGAGTGGCTTCGATCAAACCGTGGGGCTCTTCCGCCGGCAAGAAAACTTCGGCGGGATTGTCCATCCCGAATGGGGAGAGGTCGACGAGATTGTAATGCCTGTTCGGCAGAGAGAGATGAATTTCCCGAACGTGATCGAAATTGTTGAGCACGGCTTCACCCATGGCATAGAGCGTGTGCTGCAGCGATTCGCTTTGATGTTCCGCAAAAACATCCAACATGGTATTCCGTACGCTGTGCCAGATAGGACCGAATTCGATTTTGGCGCCGGCATAGAGCCAGCTCGCGCGAATAGCGGTGGAAAGAACGCGGTTGCGGTCCTCTTTCAGCGTCGTGTAGGGATCCCGCAGGAACTTATCGAACGCGGAACCCGCCGTTTTTAGAACGACGAGACCCTCAACGCCCGCGCGAATCTCCACGCCCTTGCGGGCCCCGCTCAGCGCAGCCGTGTGTTTTTCGTCTCCCGCGCGCGTGAACGCCGACGCATGAGGCTTCTCGCCGCGCTGAAGACGCATCCACAAGTTTTCTGCGGCCTCGATTCGAACGCGAGATATTTGCGGGTTATAAGTCAGGAAGTGCTCGATCAGGTGCAAGCCAAACTTTTCTACGGTCTCTATGGGGTACTGCCGTGCGAGCGCGTAGACCGTGTTTTTCATCGTGTCCGTCGGCAGGATCTTGCGGTTGTCGCCCTTGGTGTGTGCCGTCTCAAAATCGCCCTCGAAGCGAATGGCCAGCATCATTTCTTTGACGTCGTGGCGGCCCTCCTGCCGCGTGACGCGCAGCAGCCGCACGCGCGACTTGCCGTAATTGTTTTCGCCGAGCCGAATAGTCATCTGTCAGCTCCCGCGGTAAGTGGAGTAGCCGTAAGGGCTCAAGAGCAAGGGAACGTGATGATGTTCATTTGCATTGCGGACTTCAAATACGATCGCAATTTGTGGATAAAACGATTGAACCTTTCGAGCAGCAAAATAGGCGCGCGTGTCAAACGTCAGCCGGTACGTCCCGGCCGCGAGCGAGCCCGATGCGAGCAGATCTTTCAACCTCCCGTCGGTATCGGTTGCGCCGTGGCCGAATTCTTTCCATTGGCCAGCGGCCTTCTCCAACTCAAGCACTACTGGCACGCCGACTGCGGGTTTGCCGATCGAAACGTCCAAAACGTGAGTAGTGATCAGGCTCATGACGCGAGTAATTTCTCCAAGCGCAGGCGAGTGATTTTAGCTTGCTCCTCGGCTGCGACATGCAATTCTGTCGCGGGGTCATTGGATAATCGTTGCTGCAAATCCTTCAAGATCTCTTCGCTGGTTTTTCCGGTCGCGCAGATCAGAAAGATGTGGCCGAACTTCGCGAGATATTCCTGATTCGCCGCGGCCAAAGCAGCCAGTGTCTCCCGCGAGGCCTTCTGCGCCGTGGACTGTTCCCGGCCGGACCATTGCCGGGCCTTCGCGGATTGCTTCGCTTGTGCCTGCTTCTCGCCGATTTTCGGATGACGCTGAAACGCTTCGAGCCAATCCCCGTGGCTCAATCCGGCCCACACTTTGCCGGCGGCCTCCAGCAATTGTACAGGGTTTGAATATGGCATCCGCTCGACCATCTGCGTAACCCACCTTTTTGAGCCACAGCAATCGGCCAGCGCCTTCCGCGCATTTTCCTTCGATAGTTGATTGAGTCTCTCGATGTCTCCAGGTCCAACTGTTGCAAGTTCTGGCTTGCCAAAAACCCGCAAACGCGCGACGCCTCCGTCGGGATAAATGTTGAATCGCAAATGCGTCGTGGAACCAGCATTCGGGGGCGCTTTGAATATGTGGCGGTGATCCGCCCTTAATTTTGACTTAGGCAAAAGCTCTTTCCACTCCTGCGCCACAACCGCCGCCGCGTCCATCGCTGAGTCGCCTATGTGACAGGTTTCCAGAGAGCAGCTCTCAGGAAAATTTCCTTTGAAGCGCGAAGTGTCCACCTCGACGCGGCGGATCGCACCGGGAATGCCGAGCTTCACAATCACCCAGTCATGGCCCGGGCCGCGCCTTCGCTGCGTCTCCCAGCCGTCGCCTATGTTTTTCGCGCGGCCTGGCATCAACAAATTTCGCGGCTGGCCAAAAAACTGGTCGCTCGAGGCGACCACACTACCTCCGTTCCCAACTGCGACAAGATCGGTTTCACGGCTTGAGAGTGCCTTCGCTTCAGGCGCAACCTCGCCGTAAAGGCGCAATCGCGCGACGCCGCCGTCAGGATAAATCCTAAGCCGCACATGCGTGATTCGAGCGCCGTAATCCACGCGAAACAAATTCTGCGAGTCGCCCTTGAGCGGTGTGGGCGGAAGAACGGCAACCCACTTTGTCTGCGCGGCCTGCAACAATTTCTTTTCATCCTTGTAAGGAGGCCTGCCACGCAGGCCGCAGACTTCCAGCGAAAAGTGTTCCGGATAATTGCCCTTGAAGAAGCTCGTATCCACAAGCACTCCGCGAATAATTCCCGGCAGCCCCAATCGAACGACGCACCAATCGTGGCCCGGCGTGCGCCGCCGCCGCGTTTCCCAGCCGTCCATCCATTTCCCGCGAGCGGTGTATTTTCCTTCCATAAAAACCGGCTTAGACTCCTTCAGCAAATTCTCTTTGGGGGCGAAGAATTCGTCGTTGGCCTCGAGCACGCAGCCGCCCAGCCGCTCCGATGCCAAATCCACAAGTTGCGTGAAATCGCTCATACCTTGCCCCGACGAAGGATCCTGCCGAACGGCGACGATGAGAATTCTCCTCTCCCGAATATTTGTTCACCACGAAGAAACGTCGTCTCGATCACACCAGACAATTTGCGCTCGGCATACGGCGTCAGCTTGTGGCGGTGATGAAGCAACGCGGGATCGACGCGAAATTGCCCCTCAGGATTCCAAATCACGAGATCGGCATCGCAACCCGCAGCGATTGCTCCTTTTCGTTTTCCGAGACCCGCAAGGCGCGCCGGAGCGCGGCACATCCACTTCTCCAGATGCATCAGAGCATATCCGCGCGAGCGTGCTTCCGTCCAGACTGCCGGCAAGCTGAGCTGCAAAGAAGCGATGCCGCCCCAAGCGCGGAGGAAATCTCCCTCATCGCGGAGCTTCATCCCCCGCGGACAGGGCGAATGATCGGAGGCGATGAGATCAATCGTGCCGTCGCCCAGGGCGGCCCAGAGCATTTCGCGGTTTTCTCCTTCGCGGATAGGTGGAGCACACTTGAACTCCGTCGCGCCATCGGCGACCTCCTCCGCAGTAAAGGCCAGATAGTGAGGGCATGTTTCTACGCTCACGCGCATTCCACTATCTCTTGCCTGCCGCAAGCTAAGAATCGTGTCAGAGGAAGAGAGATGCGCGATGTGAATGTGCACCTGATATTCGCGGGCGAGACGCAGGAGGAGGGCAATGGCTTCGCTCTCCGCGGCACGGGGCCGCGACGCGAGCCATGTGGAGTAATGGCGCGGCGAGGCGTTCGTGGTCCACTTCCGCAGCGCTTCCTCGATGGGCCCGGGCAATTCGGCGTGGGCCAGGAGCGGTGCACCGATTTTCGCCAGCTCAGGCAGCACTAAGCGTAAATCTTCTTCGTTCACTCGCGCGAACTCTGCGACGCCGCTGTCGACCAAGAAGCATTTGAAGCCGAAGACGCCCGCTTCCCACAAGGGGCGAAGCTCCGCGGCGTTTCCGGGCACGACGCCGCCCCAGAATCCGACGTCGACCAAAAGTTTGCCGGCGGCAGCGGAAAGTTTTTCGCGAAACCCAGCCAGGGTCATTGTCGCCGGAATGCTGTTCAGCGGCATTTCAATGAGCGTTGTGACGCCACCGGCTGCCGCCGCCAGAGTCGCCGTCGAGAATCCCTCCCATTCCGCCCGGCCGGGTTCGTTGATATGCACGTGGGTGTCGACGACCCCCGGCATGACAGCGAGATCGCCGGCTTCGTGCACCCGGCATCCTGGAGGAACGTCTTGAAATTCGGAAACGGCGGCGATCCTCCCGCCGCGAATGTGGATGGCAGCGGACCGCTCCCCCTCCGGCGTTACCACGCGACGGCCGCGAACAATCAAGTCTGGCGCGGCAATGGAATTGGCAGGAGGCGCAGACAGGTTCGGCATTTCGGGTTAGGCGGTTATTTTCTCGCAGAATTCCGCGAGCAGATTTTGTGCCACGCGACGGCGGTAGCGCGCGGTGGAGCGCATGTCATCAATCGGGGCAATCTCCTGGGCCAGCACATTCTGAGCGGCCTGGAGAACGACAGGCGTCAATTTCGTCCCGCGCAACATTTGTTCAGTTTCAACTGCGCGCAGCACAACGGGGGCAACGCTGCCGAGGGCAATTCGAATGTCAGTGACACGCCCCGCCTCGACGCAAGCGGCAGCGGCAAAGCAGACTTTGGAAATGGCCTGCGCCAGGCGCGTCCCCACCTTCCGGTAATACTCTCTCCAGCTTTTTTTGTTTCGCGGCATGCGAATGCTTCGAATCAGCTCGTCATTGCGCAGGTCCATCTGTTTATAGCCGGAGCAAAAGCCATGATATGGCACCCATCGCGATCCATTTGCGGAAACCAGTTCCAGCTCCGCATCGTACACGAAGAGTGCGGGCGGCGAATCCGCGGCGGGGGATGCATTGGCGATGTTTCCGCCAAGAGTCCCGCGATTTTGCGTCGCGATGCTTCCGGTTTCCGCCGCTGCCTGACAGAGGAGTGGAAATTCGCGCGCCAGAATATCGTGCCGCCGCACTTGCGTATACGTTGCGAGGGCCCCGAGAGTCACATGCGAGGGCGCCACTTCGATGCCGTGCAATTCGGGAAGTCTCCAGATGCTCAGGAAATTTCTATGCTGGAGTTTTCCAGCTTCGAGCAACACCATCAGGTCCGTGCCGCCGGCAAAAGGCTTCCACACTCCCCGCTCCCGTGCCATCTTCTGGAGTGCGCCCGCGAGATCGCGCGGCGCCTCTATCTCGTACGCAGGCACATACGACCTCATGCGCGTTGCCCTGTGCCTCTGCTGGCTTCGAGGACCGACTCGAAAATCTTCATATAGCCCGTGCAGCGGCAGAGATTGCCAGCGAGCCCTTCGCGGATTTCTTCTTCCGTTGGCCGCGGATTCCGCGACAGAAGATTGACCGCGGCAAGGATCATACCGGGCGTGCAGATTCCGCACTGCGCACCGCCATGAGTGACGAAGGCCTGCTGAACAGCGTCCAACTGCTCCCGGGCGGCGACGCCCTCAATCGTTCGAATCTTTGCCCCCTCCGCCTGCAATGCCGGCACGAGACAACTATTTACAAGCATGCCGTCCATCTCGATTGAACAGGCGCCACACTCGCCTTCGCCGCAGCCCTCTTTTGTGCCCGTGAGTCCGGCCTGCTCACGCAAAACGTCCAGTAGCCGCGCCATCGGATAGGCTTCGAAAGTCATGGCATGCCCGTTCACTTCGCAGCGCACAAGGATTTTGAGAGCGGGCTCAGGCATGCACGCTCTCCAGCATTTCGATCAAGGTTTCCGGCGTGATTGGAATTCGCCTGATGTCGGCCCCTGTCGCCTGCGCGATCGCATTGGCAATTGCGGGAGCTGTTCCATCCAGCGGCAGCTCGCCGATTCCTTTCGCGCCCGCGGGGCCGCGCGCATAGGGAATCTCTTCGAAGAAAACCCGGATCGGCGGAACGTCCATTGACGTGGGCATGATGTAATTGGTCATCTGCCCGTTGACCATGCGCCCTTCCTGCCACACGACATTTTCATAGAGAGCAAAGCCGATCCCTTGCGCCACGCCGCCTTCGATCTGGCCGGCAGCGAGCACGGGGTTTACGACCTTGCCGACTTCCTGCACGGCGACGAAATCGTTCACACGAATCTCGGCCGTGCGCGTATCGACGGCTACCTCCGCCACGTAAACAGCCCAGGCGTACGCACCATAGGCGTCGCCTTGGTAGCGCGCATCGTCCCAGTGAAGATCCGGCGGATGCTCGTACTTCACGAAGGATCGCAGCGGGCCCAGTTTGTCGACATATTGCCGGCAAGCGACGGAAAAATCGTTTGGGGCGTATCCCGGCCTCAGAAAATCACTTTCGTACAGCGACCGCTGCAAACCCAGCGCGGCAGACTCAACCAGTTTTCCGACGATCATGGTCGTGCGCGAGGCCACCGTGGGCCCGCTGTTGGGTACGAACGCTGTGTCGGGCTGCATGATTTCGATTTGCTCGCAATCGAGGCCAAGCGCTTCCGCGGCGATCTGCGCAAAAACGGTGTTGGTGCCTTGGCCCATTTCCGTACTGCCGGCGAGGACGCGCACCTTACCCTCCTGCGTGGCTTCGACGGCCGCTTCCGAAGCGAGGTACTCCTCACCCGAGCCGGTGAAGCCGGCTCCATGCAAGAACGCCGCGAAGCCGACGCCTTTCTTGATCGCGCTCCGCAAATTATCTTTCTGAAAACGTTCTCTCTTGGCGTGGTAGCCGCTCAATTCGAACGCACGATCCATCAGCCGGCCCATATCCACTTTCTCACGAATCACCTGGCTGACGGCGAGCGTCTGGCCTTCACGGATGAAGTTCCGCCGCCGCAACTCTTCGGGCTCGAGGCCGGCGACGGCGGCTACGCGGTCGAGATGCCTTTCCAACGCAAAGACGCTCTGCGGCGCGCCAAATCCGCGAAAAGCGCCCTGCGGCGGCGCATTGGTCGCCACCGCTCGGCTACGAATCCGCACGTTCGGACAGTTGTAAGGCCCCGCTGCGTGAATGGTTCCGCGCGAGAGCACCACCGGCGAGAGCGTTTGGTACGCGCCGCCATCGAGCGTGAAGTCCATTTCCATGGCCAGCAGTTTGCCGTCGCGTGTAACGCCCGTGCGGTGCCGAGTGCGTGAGGGGTGACGCTTCGTCGTTGCGGTCATATCTTCCGCACGGTCATAGATTATTTTCACGGGCTTGCCCGACTTCCAGGCGAGCAAAGCTGCATGACACGCGATCATCGATGGATATTCTTCCTTGCCCCCAAAACCGCCGCCGGTCTCCGTCTGCACGACACGAATACGCTCTTTCGGCAAACCAAACAGGCGCGCCAGCGCCTTGTGAACGTAGTAAGGGCATTGCAGCGAGCCCCAAACGGTGACGCCATCGGCGGGGCTCGCCTTCGCGATCATCCCCTGAGGCTCGATGTAGAGCTGTTCTTGAGCGCCGGTTTCGTATTCGCCCACGACAATGAAGTCAGCCTGGCCCCACGCGTCATCGACATTGCCCTTTTCCACGTGGAACGATTTGAAAATGTTGTCGTCACCCCAGATTATTTGCTTGCGCGTAAGGGAATCCTCGATCGTGAATATCGCGGGCAGCGGTTCGATTTCGATTCGCACCGCGCGCCGCGCCTCTTCGAGCAGATACTTGTCAGGGTGAGCCAGCAGGACAACTGGCTCTTCCGCATGATTGACTACGGTATCCGCAAGACAGGGTTGGTCTTCGATCAGAAGTGCCACACAATTCGCCGATGGAATGTCCTTCGCCGTTACAATCGTGATTTCATTCCAGGGGATGCCCACACCGAATTGAATGCCCCGAATGTGCCCGCGTGATGCAGAGCTGCGCACCGTCGCGCCGTAAATCATCTCTGGGAAAGTGAGGTCGTCCACGTAGCGAGCGCTTCCAGTGACCTTACCGCGCCCTTCCTTGCGTGGCACGGACTTTCCGATGAGGCGGTTTTCCATAGTATCCAGATTGATTGCGAGCGATTGTAGCGCAGACGCTTCAAGAAATACCCAGGAAGCGCAATAGCAGCCCGGCCAGCATTCCGCCTGCGAGCGGCCCGATCACGGGAATCGGGGCGTAGCTCCAGTCGGAACCACCCTTGCCTGCGACAGGCAGGATCGCATGCGCGATGCGCGGGCCAAGATCGCGCGCGGGATTGATGGCATAACCCGTTGTGCCGCCAAGCGAGAGGCCTACGCCCCACACCAGACTGGCGACAAGATATGCTCCCAGGCCTGCCGCCGGACCAGCTGGGGCCACGCTCTTCGAGAAAATTGTCCCAATCACGAATACCAGAACAAATGTGGCGAGGATCTCGCTGAAGAGATTTGCAAGAGTATTTCGAATGGCGGGCGCAGTGCAGAAACAGGCAAGTTTGACGGCTCGATCCGGCGTTTCTTTCCAGTGCGGGAAAAAATGAAGCCAGACCAGCGCCGCTCCCGCGGCGGCGCCCAGAAGCTGCGCGGCAAGATAGGGAGCGAACTTGATGAAACTCGCATCACGCACTGCGAATCCAAGCGTGACGGCAGGATTCAGATGCGCGTCCTTGCTGCCGCAAGCGATGGCTACAAAAACGCCAGACATGACCGCGAAGGCCCAGCCTGCGGTGATGACCATCCAGCCGCTGGCTTCTGCTTTCGAACGTTTCAGCAACACTCCAGCGACGGCGCCATCTCCGAGCAAGATAAGAATCATGGTTCCGAGAAATTCACCCAGCCATGGTGACGCCATTCAGCAATCTCCTCTACGCGCGATAGCCTTGCCTCATATCACAATTTAGCTGTGTTGCGGTGCTTTAAAGACTAGCCCGGTTGTCAAGAATCGATCCAATCGAACGAGCGCGTGACAGCTTTCTTCCACTGCCGGTAAAGGTCCGCTCGTTCTTTCTCCGCGAGGTTCGGCTTCCACGTTCGGTCGACGGCCCAGTTCGCGCGCAGTTCATCGAGTCCCGAGAAAAAGTTCACGGCCAGGCCTGCAGCGTAAGCTGCACCAAGCGCCGTCGTCTCCTGGATCATCGGACGCACGACCTCGCGATTCAAAATGTCGGACTGGAACTGCATCAGAAGTTCGTTCGAAACCATCCCCCCGTCGACGCGGAGCGAGGAGAGCGAGATGCCCGAGTCCTTTTCCATGGCCTCGACAACTTCGCGCGTCTGAAATGCGGTGGCCTCAAGAACGGCTCGCGCGAGATGGCCTTTGTTGGCGTAGCGCGTGAGTCCCGCAATCACGCCGCGAGCGTTTTCCTTCCAGTACGGCGCATAGAGACCGGAAAATGCCGGAACAAAGTAGATGCCGCCGTTGTCCTTGACGGTGCGCGCAAGCGGCTCGATGTCCGAGCTTTTCCCAATGATTCCGAGATTATCGCGCAGCCACTGCACCAGAGCCCCAGTAATCGCCACGCTGCCTTCGAGCGCGTAGCAGGCAAGCGCGTCGCCGATTTTGTAGGCAACCGTGGTGAGCAGCCCAAATTTTGAAGGCACCACACGGTCGCCTGTGTTCATCAGGAGAAAGCAGCCTGTGCCATAGGTATTCTTCACCTCGCCGGGGCGGAAACACGCTTGCCCCACCAGTGCGGCTTGTTGATCGCCGAGAATCCCGGAGAGCGGAACGCCGGCAATAGCGGGAAGTGTCGCGGAGCCATACACCTCGCTGCTCGAACGCACTTGCGGGAGCAGGGCGCGGGGAATTTCAAAAGCAGCGAGGAGCTCATTGTCCCAATCGAGCGATTTCAAGTTGAGGAGCTGCGTGCGGCTAGCGTTCGTCACGTCGGTGACGTGCACGCCGCCGCTCGGCCCGCCGGTGAGATTCCAGACAAGAAATGTGTCAATGTTTCCAAAAAGCAAATCGCCGGCGGAGGCTTTTTTTTTCGCGTTGGGAACATTTTTCAGGAGCCAGCGGAGCTTCAGACTGCTGAAATAGGTGCTGAGCGGCAAACCTGTTTGCATGCGGAAGCGGTCCTGCCCGCCCCGGCTCGCGAAGTGCCTGACATCCTCGGAGACGCGCGTGTCCTGCCAGACGATGGCGTTGGCGATTGGGCGTCCCGTGCTGCGTTCCCACACCACGGACGTCTCGCGCTGGTTGGTGATGCCAATGGCCGCAAGGTCAGCGGCGCGCAATCCGCGCTGGGCGAGCGCCTCCTCGATGACTTCTTCGGTGCGGCGCAGGATCTCCAATGCGTCATGCTCGACCCAACCGGGCCGAGGAAAGATTTGTTCGTGCTCCTTTTGCGCGACGGCAACGACCCGCGCCCCCTTATCAAACACCATAAAGCGCGTACTAGTTGTGCCCTGGTCGATGGCCCCGATGTAGCTCTTCACCGGATGGGTCCCCCCGCCGCGATGCATTCTATGACAGAAATCGCCTCGTCTCCGGTTTCGTGCACACTATTTCCCTGCGACGCGCATCTAAGGATTGGAGATGAAATAGACAAATAGAGGGAGCTAAAGTCATGCAGAAAAAGATGAAGTTTGCAGGGGCCCTGTTGTTGAGTGTATTGATGGCCGGAGCAGCGAGTTTCGCAAATGCAAAGCCCGCTGGGGCGGCCGGGGTCACGTTCACGGTTACGGCGGTAGGGAAGAAAGATACCACGCCGCGAGCCATTACGAAGGATGATGTCCAGCTTCATGTAGGGAAAGAACGAACACAAATCGCGGATTGGAAACGTGGCGAGACGCTCTATCTGGCGGTGCTTATCGACGATTCACTGGAGAGCAGCATCGCCAACCAGTGGAACGACCTTAGGGAGTTCCTGATGGCCCAGCCCGCTACGACGCACGTCGCCGTAGCCTACGCGCGCAATGGAACCGCCATGCTCGCGCAGGATTTCACCAAGGATCACGCGCTGGCCGCGAAGGCCCTGCGCATTCCCATAGGCAATGCGGGAGCGTTTTCCAGCCCGTATTTCGCCTTGCAGGACTGGATAAAACGGTGGCCCGATTCGAATGAGCGCAAGTCGATTCTGTTCTTTACTTCCGGCGTCGACCGTTTCCGCGGAGGCTTTGATATTAACAACCCCGACCTCTCCACCACAATCGAGCGCGCGCAAAAAAAGAACATCAACATCTGGACGATCTACGCGCCGGATGCAGGGCACGTCGGCCGGCAGTCGTTCCGCGCTTTCAATGCGCAATCGAACCTCAGCCGTCTCTCGGAAGAGACCGGCGCTGAGTCTTACTATCTCGGGACCGGCTCGCCCGTGACGTTCAAGCCGTACTTCGATGAAATCCAGATGCATCTGAATAACCAGTATTTGCTTTCTTTCATCGGGAGCGGAGGGAAAAAGGGGAAGTTCGAACGCGTCCGCGTAACCACTGAGCTTGCGGACACGGAATTTCTGACGCCGTCCGCAGTGTTCCTGCCCCCGGCACAATAACTAAAAACGTCCGGGGTGAAAGCACCGCAAGAATGAGGCGCAGGCCTTCGGGTCTGCGCCTTCTTGCTTTGCGGTGGGCCTTGTTTCCATTCTGCAGCGCAAGCTAAACTACGGAGCGCTCGTCTAAGCGATGAGACAGCCACCGGCCCGCTTCAACCGGCTTGATTCCGGCTGCGGTCAGGAATGCGCAGCGACTCCAGCCCAAGAGACAATGAACTTCGATCCGCGACGCGTACTTCAATTAGCTGTGCCATCCTCACGCGCTGAAAGCGAGATTGTTATGCGCGACGGCTGGGCGGTTCAGTCTTCCGCGAAGGTTAACGCCGGCGGGGAAGTGGTTTCGATCGGCGGTTACGACACTGCGGCCTGGTACAAAACCTCGGCGCCAAAGACAGTCTTCGCCGTCCTCGTGGAAAACGGGAGCTATCCGATCGGATCGCAATTCGCGAATCAGGAAATGCCTGATGACAGCCCCTACGCCGTGCCCTGGTGGTACCGCAAGGAGTTCGAAGTCCCGGCAAATTATCATGGCAAAACTGTTTGGCTCGCTTTCCGCGGCATTAACTACCGAGCGGACATCTGGATCAACGGCAAAAAAGTTGTCGGCTCTGATCAGGTTGTCGGCACGTTTCGCCGCTATGAGTTCGACGTGACCGCATTTGTGAGATCCAGCGCAAAAAATGTCGTGGCGGTGGAAGTATCCGCGCCGCGCGCGAATGAGCTGGGAATCACCTGGGTGGATTGGAACCCCACACCGCCGGACAAAGACATGGGCTTGTGGCAGGAGGTTGTGCTTTCTGCCAGCGGGTCCGTCGCTGTGCGGCGCCCAGTCGTGGAAACGAGACTCGACCAGCCAGCCAGCGACAGAGCCCGTCTGACGGTGCGCGCGGAACTGCAAAACACTTCGGACGCACCCGTGAAAGGAACGCTTCACGGAAAAATTCTGGGCGGATCCGCGCCCGTCGAGTTTTCTCAAGCTCTCCAGCTCAATGCCGGAGAGCACCGCGGTATGGCCATCACACCGGAAACCGCCGCAGGGCTGAACGTGGCAAATCCACGCCTCTGGTGGCCTTATCAGATGGGCGAGCCCTACCTTCACAAGCTGGTGCTCGAGTTCGTGGCCGGCCAAGGCCAAGTCTCCGACTCGCAGACCATCGAATTTGGCATCGTGCAAACCACTTCTGAGCTCACTCCCGAAGGCTATCGCCTCTTCCGCGTGAATGGGAAACCTGTGCTGGTGCGGGGCGGAGGCTGGGCGCCGGACATGATGCTGCGTGTGGACGAGTCGCGACGCGAAGCCGAATTTCGCTATGTAAAAGAGATGGGCCTCAACACGATTCGCCTCGAGGGAAAACTCGAAGACGACTCCTTCTTTGAGCGCGCCGACCGAGACGGCATTCTGATCATGGCGGGCTGGTGCTGCTGCGATGCCTGGGAAAAATGGGGCAAGTGGGGCGACGAGCACCGCCGCGTCTCTGTGGAATCGCTGCGTGATCAATTGCTTCGTCTGCGCTCGCATCCTAGCGTTCTTGTGTGGCTCAACGGCAGCGACAATCCTCCTCCGCCGGACCGAGAACGCGCCTATCTGGACATAGAGAAGGAGATCAATTGGCCGAAACCTGTCATCTCCTCCGCAACGGCAAAGAAAACCGACCCCACGGGCGAAACCGGCGTAAAGATGACCGGCCCGTACGATTACGTCTCGCCAAACTACTGGCTGCTCGACGCCAAGGCAGGCGGCGCTTACGGCTTCAACACCGAAACCAGCCCAGGGCCGGCGGTTCCCCCACTCGAGGAATTGCAAGCCATGTTTCCTCCGGAAAAGCTCTGGCCGGTCAATGAATTCTGGGATTTCCATTCCGGCGGCGGCCAATTCAAGAACATCAACATCTTCACGCGCGCTCTCGAAGCGCGTTACGGCCAAGCAAAGAACGCCGCGGATTTTGCGTGGAAATCGCAAGCGATGACTTACGAGAGCCAGCGGGCCATGTTCGAGGCCTATGGCCGCAACAAATACAAATCCACGGGAATTATCCAATGGATGCTCAACAACGCCTGGCCGGGTTTGATTTGGCACCTTTACGATTACCATCTTCGCCCTGCCGGCGGCTTCTTCGGGTCGAAGAAGGCGCTGGAACAAATCCACGTGCAGTTTTGCTATGACGATCGCGCTGCTGCCGTTGTGAACGGCAAACAAGAAGCGATTACCGGAGTGAAAATCATCGCCAAAGTTTACGATACGGCGATGAAAGAGCAATTTTCCCGGGAAGCGAGCGTCGATGTTGCCGCGGACGGCGTGACCAAATCTTTCTCTATCCCCGAGCCAGCCGGAATTTCCACCACTTACTTCCTCAATCTGCAGCTTTTTTCTGCTTCAGGGCAGTTGCTTGACCGCAATTTCTATTGGCTTTCGACGAAGCAGGATGTCCTCGATTTCAGCAAGACGCAGTGGTACGTCACGCCACTCCAGGGATACGCGGATTTTACGGCGCTGCAGGATCTTCCAAAAGCCACAGTGAATGCCTCGGTGAAGCTATCTAGGGTGGAAAATGAAAGTGTCGCACGCCTAGCCATCGAGAATCGCGGTCCCGGTCTGGCATTTCTTGTCCGTCTTCGTCTGCTGAAAGGAAGAGACGGCCCGGAAATTCTACCCGTCTTCTGGGAAGACAATTATGTGTTTCTCTTGCCTGGCGAAAAACGAGAGATTTCCGTCCGCGTTCGGAATCGCGAGCTCGCTGGCGCACAGCCCGTACTGGCCATCGACGGCTTCAACGTCGCGCCAGTCCTGGTTCCTTAGGTATCGTGCCCCATAACTTTACGGAAAGCTTCTTTCCAGGAATCTCGGAGGAGTGGTGAACTGCGAGATCTGTGAGGCCAGAGTTACTCGGCGGGAACATCGAACGATAGCGATTCGCGAAAGCCTTTCGTCTTCCATACACCGAACGCAATGCCTGCGGCCATCCAGATGCTGCCGAGGATCTTAGCTGGCGAGCTGAGACTCCACCACAAGCCGAGGCAAACGAAAAAGCCCACAACGGGCGGTAGGAAGTTTGTAATCTTCTTCTTCGGCTCTCGCACAAAATAGCGCATGAACGCCGCGGCATTGACGCCCATGAAGGCGATCAGCGCGCCAAAATTCAACAGCTCAATGCCTCGCCCGTAGGTCAGGAAAAAGGACCCAATGAGCACGATCGCCCCGATGAAAATGACGTTGTTTCGTGGGACGCGGTGCTTCGGGTCCACTGCTCCAAAGAAAGATTTCGGCAGTGCGTTGCTTCTTCCCATGCCATAGAGCAGGCGCGCGGCTCCAATCTGTGCTCCCAGGCCCGAACCAAAATTGGCCACCAGTAGAGTGAAACCGACGATCTTGAAGAGCGGCGCCCAAGTTCTTGCTGCCGCGTAAACATACGCAGTATCCACGTTTGGAAAAGGCTCCGAAGCCGGCCATACCAACTGCGCCACGTAAACTTCCGCGGCGGAGAGAAAGCCGATGACCACGCACGTGAGAACCGTCGCCAGCAAGATATTGCGCTTGGGATTCTCCGCCTCTTCGGAGAGCGTGGAGATGCCATCGAAGCCGATATACGTCAGCACGGCGAGAGAAGTGCATCCAAACAAGCCCTCAAACGTGATTGTCTGTGGATCGTAGAACGGCCGCGTGAAAAAACCCGCATCGCCGTGCGGGTGGCCAAGGATATAACGAATCGCGGTCACAAAAACCACCACAACCACGGCGCTCATGGCCGCGGCCATGCCCGCGTTGACACGCGCCGAGGTCTTGATGCCCTGGAGATTCAACAGCGTAAAGACCACCGCAAAAAAAATCTTCCAGCCCCAAACGGGCAGGCCGGGTGCAAACTCGTGCGCCTGCCCCGCGCACCAGATCGTACAGATGAGCGGATTCACGATGTAATCCATCACCATGCTCCAGCCGGTGATGTACCCGATGGAAGGGTGAATTTCCTGAGCGACGTAAGTAAAAGCAGAGCCAGCGCTTGGGTAGACACGCGCCATCCGGCCGTAGCTGATTGCTGTCGCGAGCATCGCCACCATGGCGATGAGAATCGCGGTCACCACATGGCCGCGGCCACGTTCGCTGAGCGCTCCGAAGGCGGACATGGGCGCGACCGGCTGAAGCACAATCACTCCGTAGAGAATCAAGTCCCACAGAGTGAGCGTGCGGCGCAGCCCCGGCGCGGAATCGGCGCGGGCTTCGTTGCTCAAGCACTTCTCCTTTTTTTCGCCTACTCGTGTCCCCGGCGTCGCGGCCGAAGAAGATCAATTTTCCGTCGAAGAATAGTGCAGAGCCCCTCAAGATGGAGCAGCTTTCTTCGGGGAGTCCTCCAGGGATCCGCTCGATCATCCGCTTTGAGAATGAATTCCCTTCAACTAAGGGCTTCTGCTGCGACTCAATTTCCGCTGCAACCCCGAACTGATGCCTGGCCCGGTCGTTCGGATGCTACTCTCGCTCGTCCACATCTGCTTTGTGAATTTCAACTGTCCTTCGGTACAGGGGAAAAAAATTCACAGCCCTTATATTTCTGCTCAATATTCTTAATATTTTGCGCAACGCCTTCTTCCACGATGTAGTCTAATTAAGTAGCGGCCCGCCTCAGTCGCTGGCGGGTACTATGGGTCAAGGAACTCCAACTATCGCGCGCCGATCGCCATACCTGCTTTTCCTCTACCACGGCGCGGGCTTCCTCGCAATCTTTCTGGCTGCAATGTGGCTCCGCACCGTTTCTCTCGAGCCCAATCCCGAACTGCAGGGCTACCTGCACGTCATCACGGGTCTGATAGCTGTTGTTCTTGTCGCCCTCGCTTTTGTGCGTTTCCAGGGCACACAAGACCGCATGTCGCTGATCCTCGGCGCGGGTTTTCTTCTTTCCGGCGCCGTCCTGAGCGCCGCGAGCGTTTTCTTCTTTCAGCTTAGTCCAGAGAGTCACACTCGCTTGCAATGGGCGCCGGTGGCCTGGTGGATCAGCAGCATGCTTCTGGCGATTCTCCTGGTTGTTGCCATCGTGGTTCAACGCTTTCTGCCGCGATCAAGGCATCCGGGTTCGGAGATTGCGGGCACTTTGTTGACGGTCGTGGGACTCACCTATGCTATCGCGGCGGCCCTGCGCCATTTACCCGCTGAAGCATCTCGTCATCCCGGCGCCGCCATACCCAACCCGCTCCAGCTTATTCCGGCGGCGCTGTTTGTGGTCGCGCTGTTCGGGTATCGCCACCGTTTGGAGCTGGGCAATTTACCGTTTGACCGCGCAATTTATCTTGCAGTCTGGGCCAATCTTGCCGCGCAGCTCGCTGCCAGTCAGTCACAGCGGCTCCTGGATGCCCCGTTTGTCTTCGCCCAGGGACTGAAGGTCTTGAGCTTCGCAATTGCCCTCGGCGGCGCATTGTTGGACAACGCGCGCCTTTTTGAAAAGGTTCGTCATCTCGCCGTCAGCGATCCCCTCACCGGCCTTGCAAACTACCGCCGCTTGCTCGACGTTCTCGAGAACGAAACCGAGCGGACCAACCGGACCGACAGGCCTTTTGCAGTTCTGCTCCTCGATCTCGACGGCTTGAAGAAAATCAACGACAATTTCGGCCATCTCGTGGGCAGCCGCGCGCTATGCCGTCTCGCCGAAACTCTCCGCATCCACTGCCGCGCCATTGACACCGCCGCGCGCTATGGCGGCGATGAGTTCGCGCTAGTACTGCCGGAATCCGATGAGCAGGAAGCGCAGCGCGTCGCCGATCGCATTCGTCAGGTCATGGCGGAAGATCCGGAAGTGCCCAGGCTCTCCGCGAGCATTGGGATCGCCGTTTACCGCGGCGACGGCGAGAGGATTGAAAAGCTGCTCTCCGAAGCAGACCAGCATCTCTATGACGAAAAGGCGCGGCGGGCAAGGCGCAACTTTTCCGTGCCGCATCCCCGGCGCCGCAACCCGAAGATCTGATCATTTCGCAGAAAGTTTTGACTTGTCTCCGGGTTCGAGCTTGGAGCGTCAGTACACCGCGCGTTTTCGCGCCGTGCCCTTGTTTGTCAGCGCAAATCGCGGCTCCGCCGGAGCGCCATCCAGCAACTGCCCCGCAACATATTCGCCCACGGCAGGGCCGTGCTTGAAGCCGTGCCCCGAGCCTCCGCCCGCGAACCACGCGTTTTCCCACTTCGGATGACGGTCAATCAGGAAGTCGCCATTTGACGTGTTTTCGTATTGGCACACTCGCGTCTCGACAATCGGCGCGTCGCATAGCGCCGGAAATCGCCGCGCCACGTATCGGCAGGCTCGCTCGGTCTCGCCCGCTGACACGATGCGTGATTGCGTGTCCGGATCAATAATCTCCCCGTGATTGTCGAACGCGATTTTCAACCCGCGGCCCTCCAGGTCGGGCATTCCGTAGGTTTCGTCTTCCTGAAACAGCCAAGTGGGCAGCGCCGGAGGCGCAAATCTTGCATCGCCTCCAGGCACTCCGAAGAAGAAAACTTCCTGCCGCGTTGGGAAAATGCGCGCCCCAAGGACCTCTGGAAAAAGTTTGCCAAGCCACGCGCCACAAGCGAACACAAACTGCCCTGCCGCGATGGACTCACCGGTGGTGCAACTCACGCTTTCCAGCCGCTCCGTCCCGCGTGGCGCAACAATCTGCGCGAGCCGGTACTCCACGCCGCGTTTCACGGCATCCTCCACTACGGCCGCCACTGCCCTCCGCGCCATCAGCACGCCGCTGTGCGGTTCGAAAATCCCTCGCGTGATTCCTTCGAACGAGACCTGCGGATAGCGCCGTTCCAGTGCCGCCCGCTCCATCTCTTCGAATGGCACAGAGCATTTCTTCAGCGTCTCTTTCGTTTGCCGAGTCCGTGAATCATCTTTCCCTGCGAGCCACAGCACTCCCGTTTCTTGAAAGAGCGCCTGCCCCGTCGCCGCAATGAACTCTTTCCATTGCGCCAGCGATTTCTGCGACCACCGCGTGTACAGCTCGTCCTGTCCGTACCCCATGCGAATGATTCGTGACTCGCCGCCCGAGCTGCTACGCGCATTCCCGCCGCCATACGCGTCGACAAGCACGACGCGCTGGCCGCGCCGCGCGAGGCGCCACGCCGTCCACGCGCCAAACACTCCCGCGCCGATCACCGCCACATCGAATCTCTGCGACGCGCTCACCCTCTCGCTCCTTCCGACGCGCCATCCTATCTCATCGCCCTCCCGAACGATAAACTCTCGCACTCTGCGCGAAAGCCATTTCCGTTAACCCGGCAATGGCCCAAGTTCCGATGTGAGCATTAGGCCGCCGAGTGGATTACTTCCGGATAGCCCGTCATACGGGAGGAACCGGTGTTGGCTTCTGGCTCACGCCCATGGCACGTTGCTTCGTGACCCTTAGGGGGTGAGAAGCGTAGGGAGAGTTGAAATTTTCGGAAAATTGAAATGGCCAACATTATGGCCGAAGCTGTATCGACCTCCGGACGTGACATAGTAGAGCAGGTTGCAGCGAAGGGCCGTCTCTCAGGCAAGAGTCATGAACAAAAGGAGAGCAGGTATGAACTCAACCAAACAGACAGCGAGGATCGCGGGCGTGCTGTACCTGGTGAACGGAGTGACTGGCTTCTTCAGCATCATCTATGTCCCCAGCAGACTGATGGTATCTGGTAACGCGGCTGCAACCGCCCAAAACATCCTCGCTTCCGAGAGGCTTTTCCGCCTCGGCATCGTCTCCGAACTGATCTGTGCGGTCGAATTTATCTGCCTGCTCTGGGTTCTGTACCGATTACTCGGCGGGGTGAACAAGACGCATGCTTCGCTGATGGTGATTCTGGGTCTGG
>WNFH01000732.1_pt1 | contig 21313 bp, 21 predicted proteins | sample 5400411 | NCBI WGS metagenome assembly WNFH01 (sample SAMN13153347, study PRJNA577476) | soil metagenome | isolation source: 200 cm saprolite under Douglas fir tree site 2 hole 3 | place: USA:California | collected 2015-04-18
AGCCGGTGCAGCGGCAGATATGGCCCGACAGCATGTCGCGGACCTCGGCTTCCTGCGGGCGCGGACGTTCTTTGAGGAAATGCGTTGCCGAGAGCAGGATCCCCGGCGTGCAGAACCCGCATTGCAGGGCATGGTGACGCGTGAAGGCCTGTTGCAACGCGTTGAGCGTGCCGGGTTCGGCGAGCCCCTCGACCGTGGTGATATGCATGCCGTCCGCCTGCACGGCGTATTGCGTGCAGCTGCGCATCGCCCGGCCTTCGACCAGCACGGTGCAGGCGCCGCAAACGCCATGCTCGCATCCGACATGCACGCCGTAGGTCTGCAACTCGTGTCGCAGGAAATCGCACAGCAGCATTCGCGGCTCGGCGAGCCCGGAACGCGCCGTGCCATTCACGCTGAGCTCGACGCGATGGCGCGCATCAGCAGCGAGGCGGAGCATGCTCATTGCAGCCGTTCCTTCCGCAGCCGGGCGTCTGCGACGGCTCGCGGCAGTACCCTTCGGATGAGCTCCCGCGACAAGGCAAGGCGAAACTCGGCGTCGGCGACGTGATCTTCCATGGCGACGACCGACTGCACCGCGTGCTCAGCGAGCGCGGCGGCCGTGCCCTCGTCCGCCACGCGGCCGACGAAGGCCTTCGTCTCGACGGCGACGGGATGATCTTCGGCCCCGCCGAGGCCTAGCGCCAGGACGGCAATGCGGCCGTCGCCATCGAGGCGGACCTGGCAGGCCGCGGCCGCGATGGCGAAATCGCCGTGGCGCTGGGCGATCTCCTCGAAGGCGTATCCGGCATCGGGCGCCGCGCGTCGCCACTCGATGGCGACTAGAAGCTCGTCGGGTCGGCGTGCGGTCGTCAGCGCGCCGAGAAAGAACTCGCGCGCCGGAACGCGGCGCTCGCGCCGCTTCGAGCGCAGCACGACCGCGCCGTCGGTGACGACGAGGCACAGAGGAATCTCCGCGCTCGGATCCGCATGGGCGACGGAGCCGCCGAGCGTGCCGCGATTGCGGGTCTGGAAATGTCCGACCCAGGGCAGCGCCAGTGCCAGCAACGGCACCTCGCGGCGAAGCACGTAGGATTCGAGTGCATCCGCCTGAACGAGCGTGGCGCCGGTCGCGACGGTGCCGCCGCGCACGTCGATCGAGTCGAGCCCGCGAATGCGCGTGACGTCGATCACGACGCGCGGCCGCGTGATCCGCAGGTTGAGCATCGGGCCGAGCGTCATTCCGCCGGCGAGCACCGCCGCTTCCTCGCGAAACTGCGCGAGCACGCCGGCCGCCTCCGCAATCGTCTCGGGGCGGCAATATTCGAACGCCACGGGCTTCACCGTTTCGCCTTCCTTGCAAAAATAGCCGCCACCCGCGACGGGAGCCATCGCCGCCACGCACGGCTCGCCGGCGGCGAGATCTGCCGCTCGAGCGAGCGGAAGAATTGCGCGATGAGCAATCGGGTCACGGTGCCCAGCATTCGCTGGCCCACCGCGGCGACCTTGCCTCCGACGCTTGCCTCGTACCGGTATCGGAGCCGGGTGCGACCGTCGGGCTCCGCGGTGAGCGTGACGAAGCTCTCGCCGGTCCCGAACCCGAGCGCCCCCGAGGCCTTTCCGACCAGCCGCAACGATCCCCCTTCGCGCTTGTCGCGCATCTCGATCCGCGCGGAATAGATTCCCCGGATGCCAGCGACGCCGATCAGCACTTCGGCGCTGTATCGATCGGGGCCGTCCTGCACCAGCCGGCGGCAACCCGGCACGATGGCGGCAAGCTCGTTCGGATCGATCAGACGCCGCCAGACCTCGGCTGCCGGCGCGGAGAGCACGATCTCCCCTGCTCCGGTCAATGCGCCGGGTTTCTGCCCCTTTGCGGCAGGCTTCGCGGCCGCCGCTTTGGCGCTGGGTGTTGCGCCGTTTGCCAGCGACCAAATGCGCTGCAAGGTCAGGGGCAGCGTCACGTCCTCGCGCCCGAGCGCGTCGGATACCGCATTGGCGATTGCGGCCGGCGTGAGCATGGAGCTGCCGTCCCCCATGCCCTTGGCGCCCAACGGATTCATTGGCGATCGTGTCACGACATGGCCGATCGTGACCGGGGGAACCTCGAACGCGGTCGGACAGAGATAATCGGCAAAGGTGCCGGAAAGGAAATTGCCCTGCTCGTCGTAGCAAAACTCTTCCATCAAGGCGGCGCCGAGCCCATGGACGAGGCCGCCGTGGATCTGGCCCTCGACGATGAGCGGGTTGAGCTGCGTGCCGACGTCGTGCACCGACACATATTTGTCGATCCTGATCGATCCCGTCTTGCGGTCGATCTCGATCGCCGCGAGGTCGACCACGAACCCGTAGGTCGCCGCCGAAGGAATGCGGTCGTCGCCGCCTGGACCAGCGAGGGCCGCAGGCGAAACCACGGCCGTCTCGTGGATCCCGGGCGAAATGTCCGGCGGTATTCCCGCCGGATTCCAGTGGGCGCGGGCCGCCACTTTGCGCAGCGGCAGGCTCCTGTTGGAGCCGACAATGCGCGCGTAGCCGTCGACCAGCTCGATCTCTTCGGGGGAAGCCTCCAGGGCCTCCGCGGCCAGCAGCTTGAGCTTCTTGGCGACCTTTTCCGCCGATTGGGCGATCGCACCGACGACAATCGCGGCAAACCGGTTGGAGTAATTTCCTGAGGCAATCGACCACGCGCTGGTCAGCGTGTCGATTTCGGTGATCACCTCGATGTCGTCGGGGTGCAGGCCGAGCGCATCGGCGACGATTTGCGCAGCGACGGTGGCATGTCCCTGCCCGTTCGGCGTGGTGCACAGTTGCAGCGTGACGTGGCCGGTCGGATCGATGGACACGATCGCGCTCGCGCTCGCCCCCGATTTCGCATCGGTGCGCGCTCGCTCTTCCGGCGTTTGCGCGAGCGAGACATAGGCCATGTTAGAGCCGGAGGGCTCGATCCCCGCCGCAAAGCCTAGCCCGTAGAGGCGGCCTTGCTTGCGCATCTCATCGCGTTGCCGGCGCAACGTATCCAGATCGGCGAGCCGCAGCAGCTCATCGAGCGCGGCCTCGTAGTCCCCCGCATCGAGAATGGATCCAGCTGGCGAGACGTAGGGAAACGCCTGCTTGGGGACGAAATTGCGACGGCGCAGCGTTTCCGGATCGAGCCTAAGGCCGCGGGCGGCGATCTCCATCAGGCGCTCCAGCGCAAAATAGAACTGCGGTCCCCCATAACCGCGGTTGAGCCCGACGGGAGTCCGATTGGTCACGACGAGCTCGTTCTCGATCGCGATGTTGCGCACGCGATAGCAGCTGCTCGATGCGCTGTGCATGCGATAGACCGATGCCGGTTCGGGCGGCCGGATATAGGCGCCCATGTCCGCGACGTTGTGAAACCGCAGCCCAGTCAATTCGCCGTCGCGGGAAAAGGCGCCGGCGACGGTGCCGATGCGATTGCTCGACGCCGAAGCCGCCGTGAGGTGCTCGACGCGATCCTCGATCCATTTGACCGGCAGGCCGAGCTTGCGGCTCACCGCCGCCAGCAGCACGATGTAGGAAAAAACCGCCTGCTTGGTGCCGAAGCTGCCGCCACTGTAGGGCGGAGTGATTAAGCGCAGGCGGTTTCCCGGCACCTTGAGCGATCCCGCCATCAGCGGGTGGAGCACGAACGGCCCCTGGAAGTTCGACCAGACGGTGAACCGGTCGGGCGCAGCCTCGAAATGCGCGATGACGCCGAACGTCTCCATCGGCGTCGACCCGTAACGGGGGTACGCATAAGAGAATTCGAACACCCGGTCCGCTTGCGCGAAGGCGCGCTCGGGATCGCCGTAACGAAAGCTGCGCCGGCTCACCACGTTGGATCCGACCTTGTCGTGCAGGATCGGCGCGCCCTCGGCTGTTGCCGCGACAAGGTCGGCGACCGCCGGCAGCGGCTCGTAGTCGACCTCGATGAGATCGCAGGCGTCTTCGGCGACGTATCTAGTCTCCGCGACGACCACGGCGACCGGCTCGCCGGCATAGCGCACCCGGTCGATTGCGAAGGGATAGTAGGCGAGCGGCGCTTTCACCACGCTCGGGATCGGGCCGACCAACGCCGCGAGCTCGCCTCCGGTCACGATGGCGATGACGCCGCGCAGCGCGCGGGCCCGCGCGACATCGATCCCGCAAATCCGGGCATGCGGATGCGGCGAGCGGACGATTGCCGCATGCTTCAATCCGGGAACGGGTGAAAGATCGTCGATGAACCGCGCCCTGCCAGTGAGCAGCGCCGGATCCTCCTTGCGCGCGACCGGCGCGCCGACCCAACCTTTCGCGACTGCAGCTGCGGTGTGCACGCAAGACTCTCCGACCGGGCGGTGGTCAACTGGCTCAAGTTTATGATCTGTCTGGGGCGTCGGAAAGGTCCGCTCCCCGGCGGGTCGAGCGGACAGAGTCACCGCGTGCTCGAATGGAGGAGATTACCCACTTCCAGGCCAGCGGAGTCGCACTCATCTACATGCTGTCCAGCGAGGTCCGTTGTCGTCATGCGGATCGTTCTCAATCTTCTCGAGTGAACGAGAGTTTACCGGATTTCATCCGGGATGTTTCATCTCGCGTTTTTTTGACCCCGCCTCGGGGAAAACCCACATGGAAATGACCATGAATACCGCCAGGATCAACACGTAAAATGATAAATCCGGCCGAATCGGCGATCTGCTCCAATAGGCGAGGAAGCCTGCGACGATTAACACGATCGCGGAGACCATGGCCTTGACGTCATTGGGCATGTCGCTTCCTCAATCGTGCGTGCAAGATGTAGCCGCTTGGCTGAGTTGATCCTAGTAACCGCCGACCGGCACGGTGGCTGCCTCATCGGGCCGCTTGGGTGTTCCACGGAGGTTTCTCTTCAGGTGGCTGGCATCATAGCCATTGAAGAGATGACCGAGGAGTCCGCGATCGAGATCAGACGTTCCGAACAGCCAATCGGCAATCGGGAAGGTCAGATTCATGTTGACCTCCATCATGAGCCGCGAGTTGTGATGGGCCGTGTGATGCCGGCGCAGAGTGTTCACGAATGGGCAGTTCCGGACGAACCAGTTCTCGTCGACGTGGCAGCAGAAGTGCATGAATTCATAGATGAGATACATGCCCGTGGTACCGCACATGAACAGCCAACCGACGTTAGGCGAGAAAATCGCGCCCAGAATGGCCGCGGACGGGATCGACATGAGTATGAACACGACCAACGCGTAGGGCGGGAACACAGTTACGCGCCAATCCTTGTGATCCCGAAACCGCATTTCCTCGTCGGTGAAGAACTGGTGATGATTGAGCGTGTGGCGCTCATAGATGGCACGCAGCCCTTTGATGTTCACCGGACGGTGCATGACGTATCGGTGGACGGCCCACTCGAACGCATTCGTGAACAGGAAAGTCAGCGGGACTGTAAGCCACTCGATCGGTGTCACATCGTGGAGATGCTCGACATAGATGAAGAAAGCCGCGGCTCCCATCGCGTAGATGATAAAAATATGAAAGTAGCCGTCGTACCACCCAACGATGCGGGATCGGTACTCCTGCCGGAATTCGGCCTGCCGTTGAGTGATCATGGGTTAACCTCTCCGGATCGCTTTCGGGCAACGGGCGACATAATACCGCCCCGCTGCGCCACCCATCGCTGATATATCACAACCCTATCACGTCTCACCTGCCCGTCAATCGGACTGCCGACCGCCCGGTCGGCGCTGCCCCGGCCACCCGCGCCACCAACGGATCCCGCCGCGCCTCCTCCGGTTTTCCGGCAAAGATGATCTCTCCCCGTTCGATCACATACAGCCGATCGGCGAACTCCGGAACATGATGCACGTTGGATTCCGCGATGAAAACCGCGTGGCCGTTAGCCCGGATCGAGGCGATTCCCGCAATGATCGACGGGACGACAGCGGGCGAAAGGCCTTCGGTTGGCTCGTCGAGCAGGAGCAGCTTCGGGCCGAGCGCAAGTGCTCGCGCGATCGAGACCATTTTGCGCTCCCCGCCCGAGAGCGCCTGTCCGCTGCGATCCCGGTACCGGTCTAGCATGGGAAAAATTCTGTAAGCCTCCGCCAGCCGGTCGGTGGGACTGCGATCCCCCGCATGCGTCCACGTCGCCATTGCCACGTTCTCTGCCACGGTCAATTCAGCAAAGACTTCACTCTCCTCCGGGGCAAACCCTACGCCCATGCGTGCAATTTCGAATGGGCGCAGCCCGACGATGTCGCGCCCGCCCAATTCGATCGATCCGGAGGTCGGCCGACGGAAGCCCATGATGGTTCGGAACGTCGTGGTTTTTCCGGCGCCGTTTCGTCCAATGAGGTACACCAGCGCCCCGGCCCCGACATCGAACGAGACGCCGCGCAGCACCCGGCTTCCTTGGATATCAACCGAGAGCTCGCGTACCGAGAGCATCAACGCCCCCTCCGCTTGCCAACGACCGTTTCTACGACCGCAGGATCGGCAAAGAATGCGTCGGGCGGCAGATCGGCGAGAACCTTTCCTTCCGCCAACGCGATGATTCGATCGGAATACGCAGCGACAAGGTCCATGTCGTGCTCGACGAGCATGATGCTCTTGACGCCGGACTTGCGGGCCGCATCGATCAGCGTATCCATGATCCGGTATTTGTCGGCAGTCGCTACCCCGGAGGTCGGTTCGTCGAGAAGGATTACTTGCGGCTCGAGTGCAAACGCCGAGGCGGCATCGAGCAGTTTCTTCTCGCCCTGCGAGAGCCCTTCCGAAATGACGTCGAGCCGATCCTCCAGTCCGAAAATTTCAGCGATGTGGCGAACGCGGTCGGCGATCGCCTGATCCGCTACCAGTCCGGACAGCAGGCGCCAGCCCTTCCTTTGCCGAGAGATCACGGCGGCTGCGATGGTTTGACTGACGGTCAGCTTGGGAAAGATTGCGATGAGCTGAAAAGCGCGGGCAAGCCCGCGGTCGGCGAGCGCCACCGGGCCGACACCGGCGATGTTGGACCCCATGAAAAAAACCTCGCCAGTTGTCGGGGCCATCAGCCCGGTGAGTAGATTAACCAGCGTCGTCTTGCCGGCCCCGTTCGGCCCGACCAGGCTCAGCAATTCCCCTGCCCGCACCTCAATGCTGACGCCCTCAAGCGCGCGAAAAGCTCCGTAGGATTTGGAAACGTTCCTGGTTTCGAGCAGAGCCGTCATGGCGCCGCCGCCTTTCGCGACAGCCGCCGCGCCAAATCCTCTCCAAGGGCAGCGATACCCCCAGGCCAGGCAACGACAAGGGCCGCCAGGATCGCGCCCAGCACAAAACGCCAGTACTGGGTCAGCGACTGCAGCTGGTCCTGCAGGAGAGTGAACACGAACGCGCCGATAATCGGGCCGAAAAAGTTGGAAAACCCGCCGAGTACCGCCATGAAGACCAACTGGCCGGAATGGGTCCAATAGACGAGCTCGGGATCCGCCAGTCCAATGCGAAACCCCAATACCGCTCCGCCGAGTGCGCCAAAGCCCGCCGAAATGAGGAAGGCGGTGAGGCGCACGCGGCGCACATGAACGCCGAGATACTCGGCTTTGCGAGCGTTGTCGCGGATCGCCTGCAGATGCAGCCCGAACGGAGAATGCACAATCCTCCACATGATGAAGCCGGTAATTAGCAGGAGGGCGAGGCAGTAGTAGTAGAACGGGCCTGCCAGGAACTCGATCTTGTTATAGTCGGCGAAATCCAGGCCCAGGATTTTCATTCGGACGATGCGCATCCCGCTGTCGCCGCCGGTCAGGTGATAGAACTTGAACAGAAAGGAATGGAACAGCATGCCAAAGGCCAGCGTGATCATACCGAAAAATATTCCCACGTAGCGCACGCAAAGCCAACCGATCGGCACGGCCACAACGATAGACCCGAGCACGACCGCCAAGAGCATGAATTCGAACTGTTTCACTCCCAGTATGCCGGTCATGATCGCGGCCCCGTAGGCGCCGAAGCCGAGAAACATCGCATGCCCAAACGACAACAGACCGCCGTATCCGAATAGCAGATTGAATCCCAGCAATGCGATCGCGTAGGCGAAGAACGGGATCATCAGCACGATGTAATAAGACGGCGCAATGGCCGGCAGGATACTCAGCGCTCCGACGCCGGCGGCGGCTATGACGATCGGCTTCGACGGCCTCATGCCGGCCGCCGTCCGAACAGACCCGAAGGCCGAACCAGCAGTACGACGATGACGATCACGTACGTCCCAAGGACCTCGAGCTCGGGATAGACCGCGATCGAAAAGGCGCCGATGAGCCCCACAATGAGCGCACCGGCGAGCGCACCCCGCATCGAGCCGAGTCCGCCGATTACGACTACCGCGAATGCCTGAATCACGAACTCGATTGCCATGTCCAGAGAGGCCGCCGCCGTCGGCACGATCAGCGCGCCGCCGGTGGTGCCGAGCACGGCGCCGGCAGTGAACACCATGGCATACATGCGGTGCACATCGACGCCCAAAGCTTCGGCCATCACGCGATTCTCGGCCGTTGCGCGCAGCAGCCGGCCGTAGTTCGTCCGCTGCACGAAGGCTCCCAGCCCCGCGGCTGCAATGATCGCCGCCGCGATCACCAGCAGGTTGTAGACGGGGACCGTGAAGTCGCCAAAGCTGATCGTGCCGTAAACGAGATAGCCGCTATCGAGCGACCTTGGATTGGGCCCCCAGACGAAACGGATGGCGTCTTCGAACATGAGGACGAGCGCGAACGTGAGGAGGAGCTGCAGGCTCTCGTCACGGCCATAGACCGCCCGCAACAACCGCTCGATCGGCGGACCGATGAAGCCGAGCGCCAGACCCGATAGCAACAATACTGGCAGCATAAACCAGCCAGACAAACCGAGCTCGGCCGCAAGTGCCACGCAAGTGATGCCGAAATATGCGCCGAGCGCGTAGAACGAACCGCAGGCGAGATTGATGATTTTCTGAACGCCGAAGACGAGCTGCAGCCCCGCGGAGACCAGGAACAAGACGGCGGCGTGGAACACGCCGCCGATCAAAATATTGGCAAAAGCTGACATGCGCCAAGGGCGTGCTGTTACATGTTGAATTGAGCCGTCTTGATCCACTCCCAGAAATTGGCGCCGGTTGGCTTCTGCAGCTCGGTGGAATACCGAGTTTCGAAGCTCCCGAGCGTCACGAAATCATATTTGTTGTTGTAGGTCGTGAAACCCTGGATGAAGGTCTGGTCAGCGATGTGGTCCTTGCGCCATCCGCCCTTGCCGCCGAGACTTTCCACCGACAGCCCTTCCATTGCGCCGATGATGTCGTCGATCGATGGCCAGCTGCCGTTTCGGGCAGCGGCGGCTCTCTCCACTGCGGCCTTGTAGGACACGATGGCGAAATAGGCGCGATCCGCCTCCCAGTTCGGGTAGTCCTGATATTTGTCGGCATACCAGGCGACGAACTCTTTCTGCAGCGCGCTCGCCTGCGGGTTATCGAAGTAAAGCGTGTTGTGGCCGAACAACATGCCCTCGGGCGTGAATTCCTTTTTCATCAGCGTGTGCTGCCAGCCAGCCGCCGGAAACACCAGTTTTGTGCCCGCCGTGAGCCCCGCTGCGTGAGCCTGCTTCATGAAAATTGGCAGGTCGGCGAACAACAAGGAAGAGAAGATCAGATCGGGTTTGGCGGCCTTCAGAGCGGCGACATGGCTCGTCAGGTCCATCGTTCCGACTTTAGGCCACTGTTCGGCAATTGCTTTGTAGTCGATGTTGAAGCGCTTGAGAACGGCATTGAAGGCCGCCCAGTTGTTGCGGCCGTAAGAGTAATCCGGATTTATGCCGGCAATCGTGACAAACTGGCCCCTCCAGTACTTGACGGCGAGCAGCGAAGACATGATCGCCTCGCATTCGTTGTCGGTGCTGCGGAAGAGATAATGGGGCTTGGGCATCGTCTCGTCGACCCCGTCCTGAGTCGTGCCATCCCAATAGATCGTCAGCGCGCGAGACTCCTCGACGACAGGTCCTAGCGCGATGCCGACGCCGGTGGAAATAATCCCCATGACGCAATCGACCTTGCTCTGCTGAACCAGCTTGCCGAAGCGCTCGATGGTGTCCTTCGGGGAGGTCTCCTCATCGATCGTGAGCTCGATTTTCCGTCCGGCGATCCCGCCCTGAGCGTTGAAGCGCTCGACGGCCCACTGCGTCGCCCGAATCCCGTTCTCGCCGGGACCCGCGGCTATTCCCGCGCGCGGCGCGAGAATGCCGATGCGCAACGGCGCGGATTGAGCAATGGCGGGCGCAGGAAAACGCCCAGGCAGCACGAGAGCACTGGCTGCTGCCGTGGACTTGAGAAGCGTGCGCCGGCTGATGGTCATGTGGTGTCCTCCCTGTTTGGCCGCCCGGAGGGCGGTTGTGTTTTCGCAGCGGACGTAGCCGCGTGCTCATCCTAAGACCGAACCGCGCCCTGCTGGACAACCGCGAAGGCGCCAGCTGGAGCCGCGCATCTTCAATTCAACTCGATGCTGCGGAGCGCCGCGTCGATATCCTCACTTCGCAACGTCCAATCGTTATCGAGGTTGGCGATAACGCGTTTCATGAACGGTTCAGATAGTCGAATTGCGCGTTCGTGATCGCCCAAGTGCTCGACCAAAAGCGCAAGTGCGAGCTGCTGTGGGCTACTGCCCTCGTATGTCCACTCGAAGCCGTATTTGGTGAAGCGCTTTACCTCATAGTGTTCCTGCAGGCGGTGGCCGTCGACCGTGACCAGGAGACCATCGATCGTGCGCTTTCCGTCGTAGGTTTTCATCTCACCGCCGGGTGGTGCTCCGCTGATATATCTCGGATATGATAGCAATCGCGCCGGACGCGCGCAACGATGCGATTGCGCGCAGGCCCGCGCCCGCAGTCATACGTCCACCGTGGCACGAGTGAAGCTTTCGACATAATCCATCAACCTATCGCTCGCTTGCGCGGCGGCCATGGGATCTCCCCGCGCGATCGCTCGCGCCTGATCAGCATGGAGCCTTGCGCACAACGGCAGATCGGCGGCCATACGGTAATGCATGTACCAAAAACGCCGGGACAGGCCTTGCAGCAACCGCATCGAACGCGCCAAATAGTTGTTATGAGCCGCAGCTACTATCAGTTGATTGAGCTCGCGGTCGAGCCGCATGAAAGCGAGATCGTCATTAGTTCTGGCAGCCCGCTCCATGCCCTGAGCAATGCGCAGGAACTGCGCCTTTTGCTCCTTGTTGGCGCGCTCAGCTCCCGTGCGGCTCAACAGTCGTTCGAGCTCGCGGCGAACTTCGAGCACGAGGAGCTGGTTGCGGGGGTTGATGTCCGATACCAGAATCCCTTTCCGCGGCAAAATCGTTATCAGCCCTTCGATCGCGAGCCGCTGCAACGCCTCGCGAATCGGCGTTCGACCGATGCCGACCGTCGTTGACAGCCGCTGCTCCGAGAGAACATCACCGGGCTTGAGCCGCAGCGTGACGATACGCTCCTCGATTTCACGATAAGCAAGCTCGGTCAGCGTTTGAGGACTTGAGGTGCTCTCCCCAAGGGGCACTCGCTTTCGCGTAGAACGCTGTTTGCGAATCACCGCCGCGCGGTCCGAGCGCCTGCCATGCATCGGTCGCTGCGAGGGACTGCCGAGAACGCGCGGCATGTTCAGATCTGCTTGCGTTTGGCGACCATCGCCGCAAACTTCTCGTATTCGGCCTCGTTCACGCCGTATGAATGTTCTTCGTCCGGAAACAATCCCTGCTTCACTTCCGTCACATATTGCCGGATTCCCGCCACCGCCACATCCGTCAGCTTGGCATAGCGCTTGGTGAACTTCGGTTTGAAATCGGTGAACACGCCAAGAAGGTCGTAGCACAGCAAGATCTGGCCATCGCATCCGACGCCTGCGCCGATCCCGATGGTCGGGATTGTGAGCTGCTCGGAGATCAGTTTGGCGATCTTGGCCGGAACTGCTTCGAATTCCAGCATGAAACATCCGGCGTCTTCAATCGCCAATGCGTCCTCCAGGATCTTCATCGCGGCTTCCGCGGTGCGTCCCTGGATCCTGAATCCGCCGAACATCGCGATGGTATGCGGCGTCAATCCAATGTGGGAGGCGGTCGGAATGCCGGCATCGACCATGCACTTGAGGATATGCGCCTGTGATTTTCCGCCCTGCGGCTTCACGGCATCGCACAACGCCTCCTGCATGAAGCGCGTTGCGTTGGTGAGGGCCCGGTCGACCGTGTTGTAGCTCTGGTATGGCATACAGCCGAGACAAAACGTGTTCGGTGCGCCTCGCCGCACCGCCTGGGAATGCAGGACCATCATGTCCATGGTGGCTGGGATAGTGCTGGGGTGGCCGTGAGCGACCATGGCGAGGCTATCGCCTACCACTGCCACGTCGATACCGGCCATTTCCGCCCATTTTGCCGCCGTATAGTCGGGGACCGACATGTAGACCATCTTTTCCCCGGTCCTTTTCGATTCGCGGATTTCGGCAATCGTGCGCTTTTGGCGTTTTGCCTCGGCTTGCACCACATCTGCAGGCTTCGCCTTGGATGAAGATCTAGCGCTGCGCCCCTCGGCCCTCCGGCTCCGGCTCCCGGACATGCATGGTCCCCACTGGGTAAGGGTGATATATGCCTCGTATGTTAGGGAGCCTTGTTTTCGCGGGTCAAGATGCTAATTGGGAGTTGCGATGGGGATTGTCGCCTGGGTCGACCTCCTGCTGTTCATGGGACTGCTGCTGTGTGTCGCGCTCTACGTTCTGGCTGCCAGCGGACACTTTCCCCATGAACACCGGCCCGCCTCCCTCAAAAGCGCCTCCGGTACCGTAATCCTATACGGATCAATGGCGGGCGCATGCGCCTGCTTCTTGATCGGACTGGCCAGTATCTGGAACTCGGTCCCATGGTACGCCGCAATTATCGGCGGGGGATTGGCGATCTTGGCGGCACCGCCAATTCTGCGGTCTTTTCCCGACGGCCTCGTCAATGGTCGTGCGGCCCTGCTGGGATTTTCGGCGCTTGCGGTCGTGATTGCCCTCGCGATGCTCGAGATTAGCTAAAGAGCGCTGACGTGTCTCTCGATCCACATTAATCCTGCCAAGCAGGCTACGGCGAAATATGCCCCTATACCTGCTATTGGGATCCGAAGCACTGTCATGGAAAGCCCAATGGAATTCGAATTGCCCTTGACAACGATTTGACCGCTCCGTTGACGGCTGCTAGCCTTACAAAAAATTTTGCTGGAGGGTGACGCCATGACTCCGGAGCAAGTGCTCTCACAGCCGCCACGCGTGCTGTCTCAGAAGCAAAGAGAGAGCTATTTCGCCAAAGGATACCTTCTCGTCGAAAACGCCGTTCCGAAGGAGTGGGTCGAGCGGATTCGGTCGGTGACCGCAGAGATGGTGGAACGCAGCCGTGAACGGACGAAGTCGGACGCGGTCTTCGATCTTGAACCGGGCCATTCCGCCGAAAAGCCGAGGCTGCGGCGCCTCTCCAGTCCTGTCGAACACCACCCGGTCTACTGGGACTTCATGGTCAAATCGCCGATTGCCGACATCGCAGCCGACCTCGTCGGACCGCACGTCAAATTCCATCATTCGAAACTCAACTTCAAATGGGCCGAAGGGGGTGAGGAAGTAAAATGGCACCAGGACATTCAGTTCTGGCCACATACCAACTACAGCCCGCTGACCATCGGAACTTATCTTTACGATTGTGGGCAAGACCAGGGACCGCTTGGCGTGGTTCCGGGCAGCCACGAGGGTCAGCTTTTCGATCAGTATAATGATCGGGGCGAATGGGTCGGCTGCCTGACCGAACGCGATCTCGTCAAAGTGGATCTCGATAAGGCCGAATATCTAATGGGACCGGCTGGCTCGATCACGATCCATAATTGCCGGACCATTCACGGGTCCAAGCCGAACTTGTCCGACATGGGTCGGCCGTTGCTCCTAAACACGCTCTCCTCGGCCGACGCTTTTCCCTATACCCACAATCCGCTAACAACGCGCTATTACGGTCAAGTCATCCGTGGCGAGCCGTCGCGATGGGCGCACCACGATCCGCGACCTTGCCTAATTCCGCCCGATTGGTCAGGGGGCTATACATCGATCTTCGCGCTGCAGCAGGAAGAGGTGTTGGACGCTGGAGAACTCGCTGACAAGGCGCGCCGGGGCGAGCGGGCCACCGCGATCTAGGAATGCTTGATCATACGCAGCGTCGGCACCGAACCTTCCCGAAGATAGCGTCCCAGTCGCCTTCGGTCGCGGCGTAGTCAAGCAGGCAGCGTAATGCCTTTGAAGGATCGGGGATCTTATACTGCTCTGCGACCCGCAGTAGCATTTCGAAGCTGTCGGGGTGGATCTCGAAGGTGACTTTGAGTTTTTTGCCGCTCAATGTGAACTCCTGCTCTGGCGACCTCTCCCAAATGACGCTTGAGGGGTAAGCGAATTTCACCCTTTGGGTCCGGAGAGATTAGGTGCCTAGATACAGCCGTTGAATCTCCGGCGATCTGGCGAGCTCCGCCGGAGAGCCCTCGAGCGAGATGCGGCCCGATTTCAACACGTAGACGCGATGCGCGACTCGCATCGCCATCGCCGCGTTTTGCTCGGCGATGAGGATTGTCATGCCGCGACCAGCCAACCTACCGATGGCAAGCTCGATTTCTTCGACAATGATCGGCGCAAGCCCCAATGTCGGCTCGTCGAGCAGCAGCAACCGTGGCTTAGCCATAAGGCCGCGTCCGATTGCGAGCATCTGCTGCTCTCCCCCTGACATTAGACCGGCCCTCTGATTGCGCCGCTCGGCAAGTTTGGGAAAAAGCTCGAAGATCGCCTGGAAATCAGCGTTGAGGCGGTCGCGATCGGCACGCTGAAACGCTCCCATCCTGAGGTTCTCGAGAACGGGGAACTTGGCGAAAATCTGCCGTCCTTCGGGAACCAGCACGATCCCAAGCCGAACGCGATCGGGAGTGGAGAGCCCTTGGATCGGGTGGGCCTCGAAGCGGATCACGCCGCTCGTGCAGTCCTTCAGACCGACCAGCGTCCGTAGCATCGTCGTCTTGCCTGCCGCGTTCGGACCGATGAGCGCTGCAACCTCGCCTTGACCGACACTGAAGCCCACGTCGTGGAGAACGTGGATCTTGCCATAGTGCACGTTGACGCCGCTAAGCTCGAGCATGCTGACGGCCAAGATAAGCTTCGATGACGCGGGGATGCTGGAGAACCTTCGCTGGCGCTCCTTCAGCGATAAGCAAACCTTGCTGCAGCGCGATTGCCCGGTCGGCAACGCGGGCGAGGAAATCGACCTTATGGTCGATGACGCACAGGGTGGTCGCGGTATCGCGCAGATCGCGCAACACCTCCTCTAGGGTGCGAATCTCATCCTCGCCAAGTCCCGATGCGGGCTCATCGAGCAGCAGCAATTCGGGCTCACACATCATGGCCATTGCCAGCCCCAACATCTTCTCTTGGCCATAGGACAGGCTCGCCGCCGTCCGGTCACGCACGCCGTCGAGGCGGCAGAGCGCAAGAATGTTGTCGATGCGTTGCACCACCTCGGCATGCCGGGCTGCGTCGCGCCAAGGCAGGAGTTCCGCGAGGCGGCGCATCCCAAATTGGCGCTGCAGTCGCAGATGGCTCGCGATTGCGACATTGTCGTAGATCGAGAGTTCCAAGAACAGCTGCGGATTCTGAAACGTCTTGACTACTCCCGCAGCCGCGATCGCATGTGGACTGAGGCCCTGGATCTCTGCCGATTTCCACAGAATGCGACCCGCGCTCGGAGCCAAAACGCCGGTAATCAGATTGAGCAGCGTGGTCTTACCCGACCCGTTCGGGCCGAAGATGCCGACGATCTCCCCCGACGTGATGGAGAACGACGCGTCCGATACGGCCGTGAGCCCACCGAAGCGCTTCGTCAGCTCGATGACCTCAAGCAGCACGGCGCCAGCCCTCAAGCGTGCCGATCACGCCTTGTGGGAGAATCAGGATGGTCAGAATCAGCACCAAGCCGTAGAGTATGGCTCGGGCCTCGCCGGAAAGGTCGATGATATGCGGAAGCCCGGTCAGCACGAAGGCGCCGGCAATGGGCCCAATGATCGAGGACCGGCCGCCCAGCAGCACCATCGAAATGATGTCCAGCGATTGATTGATGCCGAGATAATTCGGCTCGATGTAGCCCGTGTAGAATGCATAGAGACCGCCAGCTATCGCGGCAAGCGCATTCGCTAGGGTGAAGGACAACAGTTTGTAACGGAAGATGTCGATCCCGAGCGTCTGCGCCAGATCCTCGTTTAGGCGGATGGCCGCGAAGCAGCGGCCGATCCACGAGCGCAACACCAACCAGCACACAGCAACCGTCAAAATGAGAGCAGCCAAGCTGAAGAAATACCAGCATAGCGGTCCGTCAATTTTCACTAGGCCGGCGGCCGGCACCCAGACGAACGGCTTTTCGAGTACCATCAACCCGAGTGTGCCGTTCGTTACGCTGTTCCAATTAAGGATGACCAGTCGTGCGAGCTCGGAAAACGCCAGAGTCACGACAGCAAAGTAGAAGGCCTTGAGCTTGAATTTGAAGCAAATGCTGCCGATGACCAGTGAAATCACGATCGTGAAGCAGATCGCCGGTAGTAATCCCGCCCAGAACGGTACGTGAAATATCGATACGGTGAGCGAGGTGATGTACGCCGCGATTCCGAATGCAGCGGCGTGGAACATGGAAAGCTGGCCGGTGAAGCCGAAGATCAGATTGAAGCTGACCGCAGCAATTGCGAGAATGAAGCTGAAAATGAAGATCGTAAGGATGAAATTGCTCTGAACCAGAACAGGGAAGATGAAAAACGGCACCCAAAGCAAGACTTTCATCGTTCAGTTCCGAATAGGCCCGAGGGTTGGTAGAGTAGAATCGCCACTACGAACACTAGGCCATAGGCGTCGCGGAACGCGCTTGGCAGATAGATCGAGCCGATCGCTTCCGTTACGCCAAGGATAATGCCCCCGGCGAGGGATCCGATGAGCGATCCGATGCCGCCGAGAATAGCCGCCTCGACGCCCTTCAGGATATAGAGCCCGCCCATCGCCGGCTCGAGCGAGTAGAGGCTGGCATAAAGCGCGCCGCCGAAGCCGGCGAGCGCGGTCGAATACACGACCACTCCGGACTGGAGGATCTCGGTTTTGACCCCCATCAACATCGCCGCCTCGGGGTTCTGAGAGAAGGCATACGCAGCCCGGCCGATCCAGGTGCGCGAGAGCGACGCATAAGTCAGGAACATGACGGCTGCCAAAAGCGCGAACACGACGATCTTCATCCTCGGAACGCTGACGGCACCCATACGAAATGCACCGGAAAGCACGTAGCCCATGTCCTTTGGTGTCGTGGTCCACAGCAGGAGCGCTCCCGCCTCGACAATCGAGATCAGCCCAATCGAGACGAGCAGTCCGTTGATCAGGTTGTTCCGAGTAAACCGGAAGAGAAGCTGGTCGGCCACAAAACCGCATCCGGCTGCAATGGCGACCGCTGGCAAGATTGCGACCGGGTAGGGGAGACCCACAATGTCGAAGAGGTACCAAGTGACATACGCGCCGATCATCATGAATTCGCCCAACGCGAAGTTCACGATACCGGTGATCCCGAAGGTCAGCGTCACCCCGAGCGCTATGATCCCATAAAGCGTCCCGACGATGACACCGTTCAACGTCTGACCAACGAGCAGCTGCAGCATCGCCCGCGCGAGCCCATTACCTGCCGACGATCTCCGTTATTGTGCGTCGACGCTCGTGACGCTGATTTGACCGGCGCGCTTCATTCGGACGATGTCGAAGTTGAAGATCTCCTCACCCCTCTCGTCGAAGCGGATCTTCCAGAGGCCGTCATAGGTCATCGACAAAAGCTCCTTCCGGATCTTGGTCACATCGTCAACGCTTCCTGCCTTCTTCATCGCCTCGATGAGCATGAACAGGTGATCATAGCAGGAGGAGGAACAGAGCGGCGCCTGGTCGTAGGGAAAGTCGCGCTTGTAGAAGGTCTTGTAGTCGGCGACGAACTTGGCAACCTTCGGGTCGGTCTTTTCCGCCTCCTCGAAATATTTCGGGACATAGACGAAATAGTCGTCGATTTCGCCCTTGTTCTTGAGTCCTGGGCCAAGCGAACCCCGCACCAGGAAAAACTTCCGGAAATAGTTTCCCTCGGTCGCCTGCCGCACGATATCGTAAAGATGCGCGTCGCTGTAGCTCGGGAACAGGAAATCCGGGTTCGCGGCGGCGAGCTTGGCCAGCACCGCGCTGAAATCCTTGGTGCCAGGCTCGAATAGTTCGAGCTGAGCATCGATCCCCTTCTGTTTGAAGAGTGGAGTATAGATATCAACGAGCACCTTGCCGCCTTGATCATTCTGAAACAGCATGGCTATTTTCTTGGCACCCGTTTCTTTGACAAGTCTATCCACCATGAGGTTGCCGAAGCCCTTTGGGCCAGCGTCCCAGTTCCAGCTGCGCAGCAGGAAATCGTGATCGGGCGTGCCGAGGAAATCGTGGATGCGCGTCGCACCGCCCATCAGCAGAAACTTGCCATTGAATTGTTTGGCATAGGGTTCGATCGTGACGAATACGTTCGAAAGGAACGGTCCGAACACGAACTTGACCCCATCCGTCTCCAACAGCCGTTTGAGCTGAATGCTGGCTTCCTTGGGATCGCCCCTGGTGTCGGATGCTATCAATTCAATTGTGTAAGTCTTACCCCCGACCTGGAAGCCGCCGGCCTTGTTGACCTGATCAACTGCAAGCGCCAAGCCCTGCGACGACATATATCCATAGATCGCATTCGCCCCGGTCTGTGCCTCGATCTGGCCGATTTTCACGATGTTCTGGGCAGCGACCGGCGATACCATGAGCGCCGCGATGACTAACCAAATCAATCGTCTCATGCGATCCTCCCTCTATCGTTCGGCATCACCGTCGGCTTTTTAGCGTCGCCAGGTGCGCCATTGTTCAACGGGCGTCAGCCACGAATTGCGGTCGGCTCGTTGTAGCTCTTCACCTCGGTCCCACGATACAGAATTCGGGCATTGCGCTCGGCGATCTTCTTGTGCAGAGCGAGGAACTCGGGCTCAAGTTCCTGGGTGGGCCGGGGCTCCAACTCGAAATGATGAAACCGGTCTTCACCTCTAACCAATGTTGCGCTGTCCTCGCCTGCAGTCTGACGCACGCGACTCGGAATGTAACGAATGGCAAATCCGATGCGCCGGTCGCTCGACGGATTCGGCGGCGAGCCGTGCACTAAACGAACATGATGGAGCGACATCTCGCCTGGCCGCAGCGTCAATATTACCGCTTGTGCGGGATCGACTTCGACCTCAATCTCCTGCCCGCGCGTCAGTAGGTTGTGCTTGTCGAAAGTATCTCGGTGCGGAATCTGATCCATCGTGTGAGTGCCCGGGATCACTTGCATCGCCCCGTTGGCTTCATTGCTCGGCGTCAATGCCACCCAGGCGGTCACGATATCTGGCTCGCTCAGGCCCCAATAAGTCGAATCCTGATGCCAAGACACGAAAGCCGGGTTCCGGGCTTCCTTGATGAAGAAATTCGACGTCCAGCACAGCAATTCACCACCGTAAAGGTCCTCGATTGCATCCAAGATCTTCTCATTGTGCACGAGGTCGGCAAGCCAGGGGAAAAGCAGATGGGTCTTGTGCCGCAGATCGCCGCGGAGGGGACCTCCGGTGCGCGCCTCGAACTCCTCTAGCCGCTTGCGGATACCGGCGGCTTCGGCTTCCGACATCACGCAAATTGGCGAGAGATACCCTTCCTTTTGGAAGCGCCCGACCTCGCTGGACGACAGGAGCTTCGGCATCGCACTCTCCTCCTCTACCTTCCTTTAAGCGGGCCACGCTCGTTCATGCAGCCGGGCCTTGGCGGTCTGGGGTCCGGGCTCGCATGTTAATCGAGACCTGGTCGTGCCGCCAGCGGGTCTCGGGCAATTCAGCCCCGGCTCGCCCTTCTACATCCCATGCGTCTCTATCTGCGATGCGAGCCACCATCTCAAACGACTCTACATCACTTGCCCAAGCAGGAGTTGTGCGGCAGCAGCCCGCGATCGTGGAAGTTCGCCATCCCATCCTCCCCATGCAAGCCATTCGTCGGCCGTGATCCGATCCTCGGGCCGGAACTTCAATTCCGCTCCCGTCTCGACATGGCCGTTCATGAACAGCTTCTGCACAGATAGAAAGGCCGGATCATCCACCGGAACATCGACCAGCCAGGCCAAGGGAACGCCTTCAGCGAGCAGCGTTGTCTGAAAGAATTTCAAGCTCAAGCTGTCCTCGCGCACAGATCTCGGCATTATCCGTTGCCGGACCGCATAGGCCGCAAGGCTGCCGGCGGATTCTCCTATGTTCCATTCCACCGGATGCAAGCGATAACAGCCATTAGTAATATGCGTAGTTCCGATATTCTTGGACGCTGCAATGAGATTCGTTATCCGAACGGGCAGGAGCGCCCCGAGCGGGATCTGAAATGGGCGAGTTCGACAACTGACCCCGACGTCGCCTGCGACCGGATGAATGTCGATAGGGTACCAGCCTACTCCGACAGAATCCATGAAATGTGCCGAACGGGGCCCAGGCTGATGTTCTGCCGATACCTCTTGTTCGGTTATCGTCTTGACCGCATGGATTCGCCGGCCTTCCCGAATATACGGATGCTTCGACAGTCCGTCGGTGCTGCCCATGATATCAGGCCGCAACATGAGCTCGGGTGCGCCGAAACGTTCGCGGCTAGCTGGCGCTTGGGTCTGTAGCCAATACAAAAATCCAAGGCTAACTCGCTTGGCATCTTGTAGGGTCGCTGCAACCTCGGCCGGCGGTCGGTCGATGAGATCCCCATCGCGATAGTCATTGCCTGGCCAATTGATCATCGTAACGTCAGCAGGAAAGTGGTCCCCGAATTGACTGGCCGCGATCAAACGACGATACGTCCACAGACTTCCCTTGGTGCCGGGCATCGTTTCGAAAATCGTATACGAAAGCCGACCGCTGTCTTCCGAATATATTTCTCCGCCATGCACCTCGATCGTAAGGCTATACGGTTGGCGGTCGCGGAAATATTCGTATCGCTCTGGCCGCGGAATCACATGCTGTTCGTGCCGAGGCCGCCGTTCCAACGCTAATGTGTACGTGTAGCTCTGCACACACTGAGGCTTTGCCGTCTCAGGCTGCGCATGCGGCTCACCAGTGTCGTCCATGGATTCGGCACCACGGCGATATTCGGCGCCCGAAAGGGGGAGGAGATCGCCGAGGTCGGTCGCATCGAGAACAATTTTGGGATGGAAGCGCCAAGCCTCGGGGCCGATCAGTGACACCGCGACCAAGGAAATTATGCAATCGTTTTCTA
>WNFH01002155.1_pt1 | contig 21313 bp, 23 predicted proteins | sample 5400411 | NCBI WGS metagenome assembly WNFH01 (sample SAMN13153347, study PRJNA577476) | soil metagenome | isolation source: 200 cm saprolite under Douglas fir tree site 2 hole 3 | place: USA:California | collected 2015-04-18
CCGGCGTTGGATGGGGAAAAGGATGAGCCGGACACAGATGCGAAAGCGAGCCGGAGAATGGCGACGCCAGATCGGCGTCCCTCTTCTCCAGTTACACCTTCCTCATCTGCCCGGCGATCACAGCACACACACACACATACTCGCACGAGGACGCGGCCCGTTCGTTCGCGTCGTCCATTTTCGGCCAGCTTACAACAGTTGAGACGTAACCCGGCTGTGATGATCATTACCGCAATTGCACTCATCATCTTAATTATCGCTCCGATCATTACATATTTTGGTCGCAGTCATGCGACGGTTCCGGCCAGGGCGAGCAGCAGCACAAGTACGAATCAACAAACGCCAGTGGTAGGACAAGCTCCCGCGAACGCGCGCGAACTGATTATTGTGCCACGGGATACGGATCACCCACCCCCGCCCGTATTCGCAACGTCCGCGTACTTGCTCGATGCAGACACGGGCGAAACTCTTTACGCCTACAACCCTTTTATGCATTTGCCAATGCTGAGCACAACGAAATTAATGACGGCGTCTCTGGCCGTCGAGCAAGGCAATCTCGATCAGCGAATCACCATTACCGCTGCTATGTGGCGCGACATTGGCCAGTTGAGCGGTGATAGCGCGCTATTTGGCGTCAAGCAAGGAGAAACCTATACCCTGCGTGACCTGCTCTACGGCTTGCTGTTTGTTTCTGGCAACGATGCTGCCATCGCCATCGCCGATGCACTGGGGGGAAACCTGCAAAACTTTGTCGCGGAGATGAACCAGAAAGCCCGCCAGCTGGGCATGTACGACACGCACTTTATGAATCCACATGGCTTATTAGAAGCAGGGCAATATTCCAGCGCCCATGACCTGGCGTTACTGGGAAGGTACAGCATGAGCCTGCCGGTCCTGCACAAAATAAGTGGGGAAATAACCGACCATATCCCTCAAGGTGGAAACCATCCAGAACGTTTCTTAACCAATGAAAACCAATTCATGTGGTGGTATCCAGGGGTCGATGGCGGCAAGACGGGGTATGATAATCAGTCGGATTTCATACAGGTCATTTCCAGCACGCGCAACCATCATCACCTGATCGGCGTGGTTATGCACTCAAAAAACTGGTGGACGGACATGCGCGATCTGATGAACTGGGGCTTTGACTCCTTCACCTGGATTTCACCACGAGATGTCGATGCAAACCAGCATCCCATCATCTATGATTACTTATGGAACTATTTTGCCTCGGATACGCAGGATTCCACCATCCCAACCGCCGATCATGGCCATTATTACATTTATACAGGGTTCGCTATCTCCGGGCCGATCATGGCATATTTTGATAAAAATGGGGGCTTAAAGACTTTTGGCTACCCGGCGAAAATGCCCGTGGCATCCAGCGTCCCGGTAATCAGCCAGCAGTTCGAGCATGGCACCATTCAATGTATTTTGACGACAAATCGGTGCCAGACGATTTGAATCAAGGCAGCAGCAATGCAAGATTTCACTGAGGCCAACGCGATTACCATAAATAGTCAGAGAGCGCTCGGCGTGCCATATTGTGCAGATCAAGCGTCCTGGTCTTGCCTCCTTTGGCATCGGTCAAGGTAATGCTTCCGGCACGCTGATTGATGTGACACTGATCCAGATGACTGCACAAAGACCCACAGGCGCATGCCCAGGTACGAGACCAGGATCGTGCCCCCGATGGCAGCCACTTTGGAGCTATTCGTCCAGAGCGTCGGGTTGAGATGCACCGGAAGCAGGATTTTACTCATCAACCACACGATCAGGTCATTGCAGACAATCGCGGCCAGGGTCACCAGGAGAAAGCGCGCTCCTTCACGCGCTTTGGGCCGTCCTGTGCGTTGGAACGTCCAATACCCACGCGATGCGCAACGAGGTGTGACTGGTAGCAAATCAGCGGAGAAATGTGCCTCCTTGAAGAGGGTTCTCCGGCGCAACTGGTTGAAAGCAGAGTACACATTGGCACAGTGAAGAAAAAGACAGGAGTACCATATTGACAGCATGCTGTCAAGGAGACAGCATGCTGTCAATATGGTATGCTACTGCTATGGAGTCAACAGGAAAACCAAACGATCCTCTCGGCAGGTTCGCGTTAAGCATTTTTTGGATCAACGGGTTGCTTCTGCGCATCGGCGATAGACTGACGCGATCCATCGGCCAAAGCAGCGCCAGGTGGCAAGTGCTTGGTCGAGTCGGCTATCAGCCGCAGACGGCGGCGCAGATAGCGCGAGACATGGGCCATGCTCGTCAGAGCGTGCAGCGTGTTGCAGACGTTTTGGCAAAAGAAGGTCTGGTTGTCTACCAGGATAACCCGGCAAACCGGCGTGCACCGTTGCTTGAGCTGACGCCGCACGGAGCAGAAATGCTCAGGACGATCTCTTCACTCAACGAAGAGTGGGCGCGACATATCATGACCAAACTCAACCCAGAGCAATTAGACGCGGTAGCTGACGCACTGGAGGAGATTGCGCACATCCTGGAGGCTGATGAACAACAGACAAGCCAACAAGAGACGAGAAAAAATGATATTTCTCAGAATAATTGGTAATTTTCTCTCTTAAAACTTTTCAATGAAGCATGGTCCCGATACGTCACCCCAAAGATAGGGGCGGATAATCTCGCTTTGCTGGCGCGCGAATTGGAGCAGATTGCTACCGTTTTAGAACAAAATGAGTCTAACTAAGGAGACTAGCCATGGGACAGATCGCACCTATCAATAAAACTTTTAAAGCCACCATTGAAGACCGCGATGGCTGGGCGTGTGTACAGTGGCCCGAATCGGTTGTTTTCTTCGGTTCTACCAGGTCCGTCAAGGTCAGAGGTACCATGAATGGTATCGCCTTCCAAACGGCTTTTATGCCGTGGGGTGACGGTACACAATTCTTGCCCGTAAGCAAAAAATTACTTAAGGCAATGCAGGTAAAACCTGATGATGTTATTGAAGTGTACTTGGAGGAACAGCTTTGAACGATCCGTTCTTTATTGGACTAGACAGTAAGGACCCGGCGAGAGTTGTACTCGGCACGGTGTTTAAGTCGTACACCGTACAGTTACGTGACGCGTCAGTACAGTATGTATCGGGCGGTAGCGGTCCGGCGATTATTTTTCTACACGGATTCTCGCAAGACTGGTATGAGTTCGGCCAGGTTATGCGTTTGCTTGCTGACCGATACACGGTTATCGCAGTTGACTTACGGGGCATCGGAAAGTCCAAAGCTACACGAGCCGGCTATGATGCAAAAACACTGGCCATTGATATTCACGAGCTGGCCGGCCAGCTGGCCATAAACAACCCCTACATCGTCGGCCATGATATGGGCGGCATGATCGCCTATGCGTACGCCCGCCTATACCCTACCGAAACACGGGGTATTGCTGTATTGGATGGGCCGCTGCCCGGTACGTCCAGCACCGACCTCATGGTCAAGCTGCCTTTCCTCTGGCACTTCACCTTTCACCGTCTCCCCAAATTACCCGAATGGCTTATTGGCGGCCATGAATATACCTATTTTAAAATCGCATTCTTCCGCCGCTTTACAAAGGACAAGCAGGCAATGTCCGATGCAGTCATGCGGCATTACGCGAGCGCTTATACAACTCCCGAACAACTGCGAGCTGGACTTGGTTTGTACCGAACCTACCGAAAGAATCGGGCATTCATGAGAGCTCACCGCGACGAGCTGCGTGTGCCTATATTCCTCCTCGAAGGCGACTATGGCTCCGGTAAGCCCGGGCCAACAGCCAAAGAGCTAACCAAAAAGTTTGGCTGCCGCAACGTGACCGCACAGGTAGTGATAGGTTGCGGGCATTTTATGGCTGATGAACAGCCGCAGGTTATTGCCGACCTCCTCCAAAGCAAAGCATAGGATTTTTGTAAAAGTAGGCTTCCCACGACCTGACGGTCGTGGCGTTATGTGCATAGGATAAGTTACTTGCCGTAGAGGTATCTGCCAGAACATCGCGAGGAGTTCCGTTAGAAAGAAAGAACGACGATCGAAATGTCAGGGAAGCCGTCAGGATGGAACAAGCTGAGGCAATTTCGGCGTTTTGCGGACGACAGCAAAGCGCTGAGCTTTCTTCACGATTGCCCCTTTGCTCCGGCCATTCGATTTCCCGCGTGGTTGTGGTGGTCGGGCAGGGGTCCCCAAACGTGGCAACAATTTGCTGATCCCGCGTCGCACAGGGTACGCGGAGTCGGCTGGCGTTGCGTGTTTTCCCACGGACGCAGTTCGGGTTCCACCAGATCGCGAGCCAGTACCAGATGGTTATGCACAATCGCGACGATGTGGCTCCAGCGTTCAAACTGTTCTGGAGTGCGCAAGCGAGGTTCGTCCCACATCAGCGCCTGTTTGTCAAAGCGATAGCCATGCTCTTGCGCCATCCGCGCAGTGCATAGCCCAGAGCAATCTGAGCCAAATCCGCCTCCGGGTCGCCGATCCACACAAACCAACTGATGCGCGGATCACGCTCTTTGTTCGTCGCATGAGGCCGCACCACGCGCAAAACCGTGACTTCCAGCCAGCGTGCTTGTTTGACATGCATGTGCTTCCACCAGGCGACTTCCACCGGGCGATCACGGTCATCGGTTCCGCTCCACGCGCCATCCGGCTCGCCATGCGTAGTAGCATCCTTGGGTTGCAATTTAGCACCATCTTTGCAGGGTGCCCCTTTCTTCCCAGTCGGCGCAGGGGCCACCCGATACAAGCAGCGATTGTTTTTGAGGCGGCCCAGGATACCCACCCCCAAGCCACTACAGCGACACCACAACCAGGTCGCGTCGTAGCCTCGATCCAGCACCACAATGCTGGTTGCTGGCAAATGGGGGATCAGGCGAGCCAGTTGCGCCTCAGCGACCTGGATGGCTGTCGTCTCCGAAGTCACGCGTTGCTGATCCAGGATGAACGTCCAACTGCTCGGCCTTTCCGGCAAGACGACCACCGTCGAAAATTGCCAACCAAACGTGATCGGCTTCTTCCATTCGGGCAAGTTATGCACGTGTTGCGCGGTTCGATCTGCCGACGTGACCGCTTCTGGACGAGCAATGCTACTCGCATCGATGCCGATCCACAGCCATTTTGGCGGATCGGGTTTCCCCAGATACGAGGCGAAGATTGCTCGCAAGCGCTGTTCATCGATGCGTCCATCTTCAAAGGCTTCGTACAAGCTCGACCATTTCCGCTCAAACCACAGCGATTGCGAGAGTTCGGGAAACGATTTGGCTTGCGTTTCCGTCATCAACGCATCGACTGTATTGAACAGGGCGTCTTTCGCTCGCGAAAAACAGTCATAGATGTCGTGACGAAACCGCCTCAATGTGTTAATGTCCATGAAAGTAACATTCCCTTTGTACTTGATTATGGGAACGTTACTTCATGAGGCTGCCCTCCGCAAGATGGGTATGCCTTTTGTTTTGTTTAGTCCAAACGTCAATTTCGTCACCTGGCCTTCTACCTGACCGTTATTGATGGGCCGGGTGGGGTCCCGACATTTTTTCTCGGCGTTTTTCCCGGCTTTTGCAAAAAGAAAAAGAGAAGAGGACAGGAGCATTTGAGAAGAGAACGTGACGATTGAAAGCCTCTGGGGGCGGCGCAGAACCAGAGCGAAGCGGGTTGCTCTGCAAAAGGAAGAGTTTCTATTGGCCATGCGCCGTTTCTCGCACCAGGGTATCTGTTGAAATGCTTCTTTCGCGTCTTGTGCCTGAATTACTGGCTGCTTAGCGGAAAAACGCCGGAAAAAAATGTCGGGACCCCGAGATCGAAACACGCCGGACGCGCAAAGAGGAGGATGTGGCGGTGGAGTTGGGACGCCAGGCAGTAAAGAAAGTGCCTCCTGATGACAAAGACGGCTAAGCGCTTAGCCGTCTTTGTCTTTCAACCAGTGAGGCCGGGGTTTTCCCCTCTTGCACTTCTTCAAACAGGGGGGATGTGCAACCAATTGAGCCGGATCTGCCCCATTACTCCTCTGCTCTTTCAACCAGTTGCCCCGGAGAACCTTGAAGAGAAAGAACGAAGCAATTCTCAACAAGGAGGGAGATATGACCAGTATCGCTGACAATGTGGTAAATATCCAAACGACTTCGGAGTCCAATCCCTCGCCCCCTTGCTGGTTTGGCGAAGTCGTGGTGATGAGTAGCTTTCTTCGCAAGCAGAGAGTCCTCAGCAAGATCAATGAACAGGTGCGCTTTGCGCGGCGACGTTTTGGGCGTTATGAGGTCATCGATTTTTTTGCCGTGCTTTTCGGCTATGCCATCAGCGGAGAACGCACCCTGCAGGAGTTCTACGAGCGGCTCCAGCCCTTTGCGATCCCTTTCATGGCGTTGTTTGAGCGGGATCGGTTCCCTTCCCGGTCAGCGCTTTCGCGTTTTTTAACGGCGCTGACGGAGGCATCTGTTGAAGCCCTCCGCACGCTCTTTCTCGATGATCTGCTCGCTCGTCCTCTCACGCATGACAAGCAAACGGGAAGCTTGCTGGATCGAATGGGCAACTCCTGGATGGTCTTTGATATCGACGGGACGCGGGAAGCCGCCCGCCAACGCGCCTTACCCCAGGGGGAAGACTTGCCTCCGGCCTTTCGCCGATTGGATGAGGTTTGTGCGCCTGGCTACCGAGGCCGCAAACGTGGGGAGGTTGTTCGGACACGGACAACGGTGTCGCAGGCGCATAGCTATCAGTGGCTGGGCAGTTTCGGCAACCGAGGCAACGGGCGCTATCGGGAAGAATTGCGCAAGGGGCTCTCCGCCATTGGCCGGTATCTGACGGTGTATCAACTCGACACTTCACGCACGCTGCTCCGCCTTGATGGCCAATATGGCAATGGGGCCGTGCTCGCCGATGTGGCTGGGTTCGCGTTTGTGACCCGTGGGAAAGACTATCACCTGCTCGATCATCCGCTCGTTCAGGCCCGGTTGCATCTTCCGCCTGATCAGGTACAACAGCGTCCCGAAAGTCCGATGGAGCGCAGCCTCTATGATTGCCCGGAGATTCCGGTGGGACCTGATGGTGCAATACCGTTCAAATAAGAAGAATGTCAGCAAAGGAGCGGTGTTTGAGATGAAAACCCTGATCGGTGGGGCGTTTGTGGCGGAAATGGGAGGAGTGCTTGAGGACGCGCGGATTGAAGCGCAAGCGGCGTGGAGGAAGCAGCGTGGCCGGGTCGCGCAGGTCGGCCAGGACGTGCTGCCAGAAGCGCGACTGGGCGTGGGTCGGCACCAGCGGGGCCAGCAGGAGCGCATCGCTGAGCACGTGAATGGCATGGGTGAAGCTGAGGCGGTCAGGGTCCAGGTCAGCCTGAGCCGCTGAGGCGGCCATGAGGGAGCGCACCGCGTAGTGGAGCAGCAGCAGGCCGTAGAGTTCTTGCAGCACGCCCAGTGGGGTGCGACTGCGTAAGGGGTGAGCCGAGAGGCGCAGATGCATTTTGATCTCATCGATACACAGTTCGATTTCCCAGCGTTCATGGTAACACCCGATCAGATCGAGGGCGGGATAGCGCTGGGGGTCCAGCAAGGTGGTGACGAGGCGATGCACCGCCGTGGGGTCAGACGCCCGGCTGGTGGTCGAGTGTGCCAGCTGACGCATCTGCTGGGCAACGATGGGGTCCAGGGTGTACTCAAGCACCCGCAGCGTGAGGGGTTCACTCAAGCCGTGACTGGTCTGAGGCGTGAGTTCGACCAAGTAGGAGCCATCGGCGAGGCGGCGCGTCGGCTTGGTCAGCATGCCAGCTTCCAGGCGCGCCAGCCCGTGCGCCCCCTTGGCACGCACCCCGGCAAAGATGGGGCCGGAGAAGACGCCCCGATCCAGCAAGACGAGCATCTCAGCCTCGACCGAGCGCAGCAGCGCGGGCAGCAAATGATGGTCACTGGTGCCCGCTTCCGCCAGGTAGAGGCAGCGCGCTTGCGGAAAGGGACTGGCGCTTTCTCCACTGGCGACCCGCCCAAAGAAGGCGGTATTGGCGGGGGTATCAGCCACATCTTCCAGCGTGCTGTCGATGGCCATCAGGCGCAGCCCGAAGCGGAAGGCCCCAGGAGTCTCTGGCGTGGCCAGCGGGCGACAGACCTGCCGGAACAGGCGGCGCAGCACCCCGATGCCCAACGTCCCACGCCGATAGCACAGCGCCCCGGCACTGGGCAGGCACTGCTCCATCAGCTCGCTCAGCCAGTGCCAGGCCCGCAGTAGCCGTGCATAGACTTCGCGCAGCCCCAGGCGTGGGAACAGGCTCAACGCGATCACATAGTAGACCATCAGCACATGCGACAGTTTGCTCTCCCGCTGCTCCCAGCGGCGCTGCTCGGTCAGCACCTGGCAGATCAGCTCCTGCGGATACAGCTGCGTGAGCAGCTCGACCGAGACCAGCTGAGCCAACTTGTCATCGGCAGGCAACTGTGCTATCTTGAACGACATGAGAGTACTCCTTTCTGGCACATGCAAGCATTTCTACTCAAGTATGTCAGATTGAGTGTACTCTTGTCTTCTTATTTGAACGGTATTGACCTGATGGTGTGCCCTGTCGCGTGATCGTAGCCACACATCCGGCGGGGAAGAAAAAGAGCCCGATTGGGGTGACACGCGCAGGGGTCGTCTACGAACTCTTCTTTACGAATCTGCCACAACACGCCTTCACCGCACGCGATGTGGTCGAGTTGTACCTGCATCGTGGTGCCTTTGAGCCGATATTAGCAGACGAAGACATCGAGCAAGATCCCGACCGGTGGTGCTCTCATTCGGCCTGGGGACAAGAGTGTTGGCAACTGGTGGCTCAATGGGTCTGGAACCTGAGGCTGGAACTGGGGCATCAGCTGGAACCAACGCCCCCGCGCATCACCGAGTTTGCTCCTGCCATCCCAGAGCAGAACGCACAGGCTGCCACGCGTCCGACCGCACCGACTTCTGCCTCTGGATATGGCCCACCCACCACTGCCACGTCCTGGAAAACAGGTCGCTTCACGGGCCAAGATTTTCCGCTCCAGCCTGATGGAACCCTGCGCTGCCCCGCAGGCAGCACGCTCACGCTCCAGGAGCGGCGGCAAGAGGCTGAGGGGGGCCTGCGGTTGGTGTACGCCGCCAGCATTCGCTGTTGTCGTCCCTGTGAGCTGCGTGAGCAGTGCCAATGGAATGGGAGCGCCACCAAAAAGCCGCGCCAGGTGAGCGTGCTGTTGCATCCACTCGTGGTTGGAAATGAGCCGCTCCTCTGGTATGACTGGAGTCGTCGGCATCACCGACGGGCGTGCATCCAACTGCTTCGTTATCAACGCATGGACATCCAGCAGGAGCAAGGGCTCTCTGCCAGCACAGATCCTGTCCCTGCATCCCTGTCCCGTGCGCAGCGCGCACATTACCGCCTCAACTGGTCTCTTCGGCTCGCTCGCAATGCACGAGTTCCTACGGCTGGCCGGATCACGCTCACGCTGTTCGGTATCCCAGAAGCGGTGACCGCCTCGCTCGGACTGGCCACCGCTTAACACGCGCTCTGGGGTGTACAGGTTCTTTCTCCTCGGACAGACTTGCTCCTCCGAGTGCAGCCTCATGGACTCTTTTCCTGCCCTACTTCCGGCATGGCACCTAACTGCTGCAACAGGCTCAGCACGTTCATCATCAGGCGACTTTTCTTGAGCTTGCCATCCTCGTAGGTATCAAAGATCATGCAGCTTATGCTCACCCGCCTGCCTGTCGGCGCCATCCCCAGGAACTCCCCTCGATGGGTACCACTCCAGGAGTTCAGGCTCGCGACCATCTCCCCCTCAGCAACCATCTCTTCAATCCTCCAGGTCAGGTCGGGGAAAGCTGTACGCAGCCTCTCAATGCTCTCAATGAGACCTGCCCGTCCGGGGCCTGTCCAGGGAAAGGATCAAGCTCGAGAAAGTCGGGGGCCACCAGTTCAGGGGCAACGGCCATATTGCCTTGATTCACCAGTTCTTCGACGAAGCGGCGCAAAAGCGCTTTATTCGTTTCTTCCGACATGCGTCATCTTCTTTCAAAGAGGTTCTCATGAAAAAATAGTCCTTCTCCACTAGCATATCAGATCACTTCGCTCACCTGTCAACCTCGTTGCGCATCGCGTGGGCCAATACCGGTTGAAGACGAAACTATTGAGCGCACCCCAAGCGTAGGCAAGAGTATTGAAGAGCAACAGCCTGGCAGTGCCCTGCGCTGGCCAGAGCCAGAGCAGGCCATTGAGCACCAGCAGGTCGATGGTGGTATTCACACAGCCAACCAGTCCGAAACGCACGAATTGCCAGATTGTCCTGCCTCGTGTTTTTCGTTTGGAGGTGGCATGCACATATGTCTTGTTCGCTTCGCCCGGCAAAGGTGTGGGCATTGGTAATTCGATCGTTGGCATAACGCGCAAAGGCTCTCTTTCTCTCATTGGCTCAAAGCCTGTTCGGCTTTTCATGATTCTTGCCGGCTCGTTCGTTCCAATCTAGCGCGGCGAAATCGCGTCTTCCCGCCGATTTCGCAGGAAAAAATGTCGTGACCCCAACCCTGCCTGGCCTCAATCGTAATGCTTAGCCTGTGCCCAGAGCACCGCGAATGGTGCCTTCGCCTTCGGCTGCCGCAAGATCAGGATCGGAGCCTGATTCTCAAAGTCCACACAAGCATCGCAGGAAGTCCTGGCGGCCAGCGTCACCGAGCTGAACCCCCGTGCCGCGTCTTGGGGAGCAATATTGATCGTGATGACGACCTGGCCGGTACACCCTTGCGGTCCCCAGATATAGAAGGCGTTGTGTCCGCTGATCGGCGGGGGCAGATGGTAGCGCCCACCGAATTGCACGAGCGCACCAGCCTCGCCATAATTTTCGGTAAAGATGCAGGCCACCCGCTGCTCATCCAGTGGCAGGCTGTGATACACCTGAGCAATCAAGGCGACCTGCTGCTCCCAGCCAAAGCGATCCGCCAGGGCTTGCGGCAAGCCGTAGCTATCGCCTGCCTCCTGCTGCGCCCCTGAGCTGCCACTCTTGCCATACATCTGTGCATACACGGCGGGAGGCAACACCGGCATCGCCGCGGGGGCCAGCAGCACGCCACTCACGGCCAGCACCACAGGATAGACCACGACCCATCTGCGCCAGCGCACCCGCCATCCACCCAACAGCATCGCCCCACCGGCAAACAACGGCGGATAGGCCGGCGCCAAAAAATAGGATTTCCCCTGAATCGCGATGAAGAGAACAAAGAGGATGAGGTACGCCCACCCGAAGACCCGATAGCGCGCACCGCGTGCGGAGAAGAAGTACCACAGTCCTGCCACCCACAAGAGTACTGAGAAGGGATTCATGACCAGGATCTGGTTGATCAAGAAATCGAGGGGCGACCCACCGGCGCTATGATTTTGGGAATAGCTTGCCCAATACTGCACCGACGCCCAGCCATTCGTGGCATTCCAGATCAGGAACGGCAAGACGAGAGCGAAGGCGATCAGGCCCCCAAACAGCGTCCAGCGGGTGAACAGCAGGCGGCGTTGTCGGGTCAGCAGCAAGCCGACGATAGTAGCGAACCCCCAGAAGAGGATGGTCTCCTTCGTCAACAATCCCAGGCCAGCCACCAGGCCGAACGCGAGCCAATGTCGGGGACGTTCATCGCGCAGCAGGACGATGAGGATCGTGGCGGCCAGTGCCCACCAGAATGTATCGAAGACATCATAGGTGTAGGTTGAGCCGCCTGCCAGCAGGACAAGGGCCGTCGCCGATCCCAGGGCGGCGAGTCCCTGGACCCACCCCGTGCCGCCCAGGAGCCGGGCCATCAGTCCGGTCAGGATGATCGTGCCGGCACAGACCAGCGCCGAGATCACATGGATGGCCCATAAGGCATTGCCGGTGAGCAAGCGGGGAAGCAGCGTGATCCAGGGAACCAGCGGCGGGACATCCACATAGCCAAAGGCGGGATGCTGGCTCATGGCCAGCACATAGAGTTCATCGCGGAAATAGCCGTAGTTGTTCCCGACCAGGACATGGGCCAGGAACGAGATGCCGGCGATGATCAGCACGGCGGGAGCGAGGTCGGCGCGGCGATACAGGGTGGTGATGCCGGCGCGCAGTGATGAAGCAGCACGCATGGCAACCACTTTTGACGATTGAGAAACGCCTCGAAGCCGGAGTCCCATGAGAAAAGATCCTTTCGCGTAAAAACCAGTCGTTTCGTTTTTCGATAGATCCCGTCCTTCACGGGCGGTTAGTCCATCCATACCAGTTTCAGCAGGTGACCCAGGCCAGGCCGCTGCCCGTACATCAAGACGCCGTAGCGATACAGGCGCGCGGCAAACCAGGTGCAGGCGAGAATGGCAACCAGCAGCAACGCGATCGTCACGACGATCTCCCACCAGGCAACCGTGCCCAGAGCAATGCGCAGCAGCATCAACATCGGGGTCCAGAAAGGAATGTACGACAGCACTTTCATCCAGGGCACATTGGGAGAAGAAAACCCGAAAATGACCGGAATCCATCCAAGGATGATCAGCATCAGGGGAACCTGGGTCGCGCTCGTCACCTCATCCTGCCGCTTGACCATCGCACCCAGTCCGGCGAACAGGGTCGCATACAGAAAGAACGCCAGGAGAAAGTAGACCAGGAAGAGGAGGTAGAACGGCAGGAAAACGCCGGTGAAAAACAGGGCGAGCCCGCCAGCGTTTGCGCCGAACAGCACGGCTTGCAACGGGGCTTGCAGCAGCAGCGCCCCAAGGCCCACCACCACCAGGCACGCCATCTGCGAGAGTCCCGCCGCGCCAATGCCCACGATTTTGCCGACCAGCAACTGGAAGGGGGTCGCGGCATTCACCAGAATTTCCATCACCCGGCTGCTTTTCTCTTCCGCCACTCCATGCGCCACCGTCATTGCATACCCGAGCACGGCATAGAAGAGCAGGTATATCCCGGCAAAGGCCAGCACATAGCCTGCGACGATTTCGTTCGCCGGGCGAGCGCCCTGGCTCTGCTGGGTATACGCAATAGTCAGGCTGGGAGGAGCAAACAGGCTGCGTATTTGAGACAGGGTGAGACCAAGGCGATGAGCGGTATCGAGAACGGTGAGCTGCTGGGCCAGGGCCTGAATACTGGTCAGACTGCTGTCGTTGTTTGGATCGGCATTGGTGTCATAGAGCAACTGGAGGTTCCCTTGCGTGGAACGATCAAGCACGAGCAGGATATCCAACTTGCCCTGCTTGACCTGACTTTGCAGGTTGACCAGGGAAACCTGTGGCTGGCTGGTAATCGCATAAGGAGCAGGGCTGGTGGTAGTCGTCCCGTTCAGTTCCGAACTGATGTATGAGGTCAGCATCGCCTCATTCAGGCCGGCGATCGAGCCAGCGTCATTCACCACCACGACCTGGGTTTGTGAACCTGGCTGCGCAGTAATATGCTGCACAAACTGCACAATCGTCGGGATAAAGGCGGCAAGGAACACGATGACCAGGAGAATAATGCTCGTGATGATAAAGCTGCGCTGGGTCACACGATTTTTATATTCGCGCCCGATAATCAAACGGATATTGCGCGGGGTGTTCTGGGCAGCGGCGCCGCTTGAACTCACCGCTACGGCCCTGTGTTCCTGGGCGCTTCGTTCTCGCTCTGGCATTTCTACAGGTTTCTTTGCCATGGTTTCCTTCCTCCTTCTTCCGAGCAGGAACGATGCATGCACGTCTCGCTCCGCTCAACTGCTCGGATCAGTTGCCTCTTTCTCTATGCTGAGAGAGCAGATGGAGCATCGGGCAGTGCGGTCGTGCCTATCAGTTCAATGAAGATGTCGGTCAGTGAGGGCTCAACTACCTCGAAACGGCTGACAATGCCGCCATGTTGCAGCGCTGCCTCCACAATCAGATTGGGGTTGAGATTGGCCTGGAGCTGCATTTCGATATAATCCTGGCGGCGTTTGGTCACGTGTACGCCAGCGAGCGTATCAAGCCAATTGGCCTCCGGGTCGTTGTCGAGCTTGAGGCGTGCTACATTGCGCCCATGCTGGCGCTTGATCTCCTGCACGCTGCCCTGCACCACCGCTTGCCCCTTGTTGATCAGCACCATGTCCTCACACAACTCCTCGACCTGCTCCAACTGGTGGGTGGAGAAGATGATGGTCTTGCCGCGCCGGTGCATCTCCAGAAAGGCCTCTTTGAGCACCGCCGCGTTGACCGGGTCTAATCCGCTAAAGGGCTCATCCATGATCAGGATGGTCGGGTCGTGCAACATGGCAGCGAGAAACTGCACTTTCTGCTGGTTGCCTTTGGAGAGTTCTTCGATCTTCTTTCTGGCATAGACGGTGATCTGGAAACGTTCCAGCCACTCATCGAGTGCGCTCAGAGCGTCCTGTTTGGAGAGGCCGGAGAGGCGTGCCAGGAACAGCAGTTGCTCGGCGACCTCCATCCTGGGATAGAGTCCGCGTTCTTCTGGCAAATAGCCGAAAGATCGACGAGCGACCTCGCGCACCGGGGTGCCATTCCAGCTAATCTGGCCGGAGTCGGGACGGAAGAGGTCGAGGATCATGCGCATCGTCGTTGTCTTGCCCGCGCCATTGGGGCCCAGGAAGCCGAAAAGCGCCCCCTCTTCCACTTTCATGGAGAGGTCTTTGATGGCCTGGAACTGGCCAAACCATTTGTTGATGTGTTCAACTTGAAGACTCATAGGGATAACTCACTCCTTGCAGGTGGCCCGGTCGAACAGAGTCACCAGTTCCCGCGCATACAAATTGCTCCGTCGGGCATCGATCGCGCTGCTTTACCAGATCGCGGGAAGCAGCCGGGTCTGTTCTGGGAGAGATGACATGATGGATTCTTCCTTTCAGAGTATGAACAAGCTTCATTCCTCGTGCTAAGTATAGTCAGCATGAGCAGGGCGACACAAGTCCCATCAGTCACGAAGCACGGGCCTATTTCTGGCCCTGGACGCTATGACGCTGGTCATAGGTGTTCTCAACAGACCTATGACGCTGGTCATAGGTCTGTCGAGCATACCCATGACTGCAGACACTGGCGAGCGGGAAGGCCCGTGAGGTATACTACGGAAAAGAAGTGCATCTCTCACAGTCGGCGGGTACACTCATGAAATTCAAGCAAGGGCAGATCATCCAAACGCAATCCATGCCATTAACAGGCTGGTACCTGCGGTGGATCCTCTGGGTCATCTCTGGTTTCGCCTGCGTGGGCTATCTCTCCGGGGTCTTGACGACGCAGCCTCTCACCTTGCTCAGCTTGCTTCTGCTCACGGGGACCTATGGGGCCTGGCTCGTGATCTTTCATATCGGACTACGGCGGTTCGAGGTCCGCGCACATCCCTGGTGGTTGCTGGCCCTGTTCTGCCTGGCCTGCGCCTCCCAATTCATCCCCTTGCCGGGCACGAACTACTATTGGCTCCTACTGCTGCCGGTCATCACGACTGGCTTGATGACGGCGATCAAACCACGGTCTCTTGGTCTGCTCGCGGCAGGCGCCCTTTGTCTGAGTTCCTACCTCGCGCTCCGCCGCATCATCCCGAACTGGGATGATGTCAGCGGACAGCTGACCCTCCCGCTCTCGTTTCTCTCCACCTATGGATACGGGGCGATCATCCGCGAACTCGTGGTGGCCCGTGCGGCGAAGGATGCCTCCAACGCCCAGCTCGCAGCGGCCCACACGCGCCTGCAGGAGTATAGCGCCCAGGTGGAGGAACTGTCGGTCATCCGCGAGCGCAACCGGATTGCCCGTGAGATCCACGACACGCTTGGCCACGCGCTGACGCTCCTCTCGGTCCAGCTGGAAACGGCCACCCAGCTCGAAGCGCGCGGCGATCCCCGTCTGCGCGAGGAACTGCTGCAGGCACGACAGGTGGCCAAAGCCTGCCTGACGGAAGTCCGTCACTCCGTCGAGGCGCTCCGACCCGACGAAGCCTCCGCAGGTTCGTTGCAGGAGCAACTGCGGAAGCTGGTGGCGGAATTTGAAGCCACCTGCCGCCAGACTCGGATCACGCTCGATCTGGAAGAGGCGACGCACCCTCTGAACCCGGACCTGTGCCTGACGCTCTACCGCTGCGCGCAGGAGGCGCTGACCAATATTCGCAAGCATGCGCACGCCACCAAGGTGCTGCTGCGCCTCTCCACGAGCGGTGGAGAGGAGGGACAGGTGGAACTGACCGTGCTGGACAACGGCCAGGGGGGCCCGCTGGAGCACGAGCAAAGAGCGTCTGGCTTCGGCCTGCGGGGCATGCGCGAGCGCGTCGCGCTGCTGGATGGGACACTGCGGGCTGGCCCCCAACCCGGGGGCGGCTGGCGCGTCGAAGTGGTGCTCCCGCTCAAGATTCGGGGACAAGCGGAGGGCAGCGCCACGGGAGCACGCGAAACCAGGGAGAAGGTCTAGCTATGGCAGAGCGTCTCCGTGTGCTGATTGTGGATGACCAGCGCTTGCTGTGCGAGGGCTTTCGCAAGCTGATTGAGCTGGAGCCGGACCTGGAGGTGGTCGGCATGGCTGGGGATGGCGAGGAAGCGCTGGCCATGGTTGAACGCCTCTCTGCCACGCGAACGGCCCCCGATGTGGTGCTGATGGATGTGCGCATGCCGCGTCTGGATGGCATTGCCGCGACGCGTGCCATCATCGAGCGCTGGCCCGAGATCCGCGTGGTCATCCTGACGACCTTCGACGAGCGCGAGCTGATCCAGGCGGGTCTGCAAGCGGGAGCCCTGGGCTATGTGCTCAAAGACATCTCCGCCGAGCAGCTCGCCACGACCATTCGCGTGGTCGCACAGGGTCAGGTCCTCCTGCATCCAGACGTCGCACACAAAGTCATTGCCTCTTTCTCCTCTGCACCCATCGAGCCCGCAATGATCGCTCCCGCCACTCCTGCGTTCGTCGGTGTGAGCGACGTGGCGCAGTTGACCGAGCGCGAGCGGGAGATCCTGGCCTTGCTGGCGCGTGGCGCTTCCAATCGCGAGATCAGCGAGACGCTCTACATCGCCGGCGGCACCGTCAAGAATCACCTCAGCAACATCCTGGGCAAGCTGGGTGTGCGCGACCGGACGCAGGCGGCCCTGAAAGCCAGAGAACTCGGCTTGCTGTAGAAAAGCACCGTTTGCATGGTGCGCTTCCCACAGCACCTTGTATGGGTCCGACCACCAGAGACGTGCACACACGAAAGGACTTGGCGTGGGCAGCATTCGTCCGTTGGACTCCTCACGGGATCAGTGAGACACGGAGGAAATGGGGTCAAAGCATGCTCTTGCGGGACAACGTGAAAGCGGATGAACATGGCCTCTTGGTCTCTTCCGTCAGTCTTGCACTGAAAGGCCTGTGAGCTACATGTTTCTTGACGAGTGTGGCACCCGTATTGCCCGCTATTCTGCCCCTGGTGACAGCTTACGTGTGCGCTACCCCATGATCACACAGATGGTGACGAGCCCACCGGTATAGATCTGAGCTTGGGAAAGTCTTTCGTTCACACATTCGCGCAATAGATGGTATTTAGAAGAGGAGAATGTCATGGCCTTTGAACTCTGGACGCTGCTCGAGCAGGGGGGACTACAAGTGCATGAGATCACGACAGCGGTTGACGAGCGCTTCTCTGATGGACGACGCTGGCTGGGAGCGTTAGCAGCCAAACCACATCTCCCCAATGGGGTAACGTTCTAGATACAATAATACGAAACAAGCTATTGCTGGATAAAGCAGGCCCAAATGGAATAGCTCTGTTAGCAGGTATGAAGGGAAACCTGTTGCCACGGTTGGGCATCACTACTCACGAGTACTACCTTTCCGACCAGCTGAGCGAAGCGCACTCCTTACAGCTTGTCTGAGCGCAGCGCACTCCTTGCGTCTTGCCTGAGCGGAGCTAGGACGCAGTCCGTTGGCAAGACGGCTTTCAAGAAGGACGCAGTTCGTTGGCAAGATGGCTTTCAAGAAGGACGCAGTACTGCCTTTGGTCTTGCCTGACGGACGCAGTCCGTAGACGCGCAGCGTCGTCAAGAACGGTTCGGGGAACCGTTACAAGCAAGACCCATTTCAAGGCACGTTGCCGGTCGGAAAAAGATCGAGTCATTGCGGAGTATCAATCATGAGCACATCATTGTTGGTCGCTAAAGAGCGTCAGCCAGGCTCCCCATTTGGTTTAGGGCAGAAGCAAGCCAAAAAGCAAAAAAATACGGCGCAAATGCGCCACAGTTGCACCCTATTCGATGTTCTATCGATTTTTGTGTAATGCTATGCAACGAGCAAGCCAAAAAGCAAAAAAAATACGGCGCAAACGCGCCACAGTTGCGCTCTATTCGATGTTATATCGATTTTTGTGTAATGCTCTGCAACGAGACCGCGTTCAACCCGGCCCAGGCTTGGCTTTCGGGCTTTGCTGCTATGTGCCGTTCCACCACAACAGTTGGTACGGCCTCAATTCATCACGCTCAGGTTACTTGCTAAGCTTGCCCTAAATGCACTCTTTTGCTATACTGCACGCAACAAAAGCAGCGAGGTATTATGATAAAAGAAGATACACATAACAGGCCTGTCACGCCATCAGGCCTGGGAAGAGCGCGCCTTGCGCTCGCGATCTCGGCGGGGAAACTGGCGGGCGCATCGGGACGCCTGCTGGGCGTCGGCGGTGGGACCAGTTTACCAGGTTTGATCGCACGGCGCATCGATCCCAACGTACTCAAATCGGTAGTTGGGGCCAGTCAAGCCAGGAAGATAGTCATAACGGGAAGCAACGGCAAGACCACAACTGCGCGCATGACCGCAGCTATGGCCGTAAGCAACGGGAAACGGGTCTCACATAACCGGGCAGGCTCCAACATGCTGCAAGGAGTCACTGCGGTGGCTGTTAACTTTGCCGATGTCTTCGGACGGTTGAACAGCGATGTACTGCTGTTTGAAATCGACGAGGGCACAATGCCCCTGGTCATGCCCGAGATTCAACCCGATGTCGTCGTGATTACCAACATCTTTCGTGACCAGCTGGATCGCTATGGTGAGCTCTATTCGGTCGCCAGAGCACTTGACAAGACGCTTGAAGATCTACCCGAAACATCTACGATCCTCCTGAACGGCAACGACCCACAGGTTGCTAACTTTGGGCAGAAGGCCAAAGCCAAACGTCTCTTCTTTGGACTGGAATCAACCGAGGTCGGAACACCGGTTCCCGAACAATCAGCGGATATCATTCGCTGTATCCACTGCCAGGAAGATTTAGTGTATGAGGTCGCCTACATGTCGCACCTGGGCATCTATCGTTGTCCCAATTGCGGCTATACGCTCCCGCCGTTAGACATCGCGGCCACCTCGATCAAGCTGGCGCCCGACGGGGAAGGCCCGACACATGTAGAGATGCGCACACCGCAGGGCAACATGACACTGGAGATCTCACTACCAGGGATACACAATGTCTATAACGCTGCTGCGGCCATCGGAGCTTCGCTGGCGGCTGGTTTTGAGAAAGAGCAGCTACCGGCAGCACTCGTCGATATTAAACCCGCTTTTGGACGGTTGGAGAAGATACAGGCTGGCGACCAGACGATCTACCTATCCTTTGTGAAAAACCCCACGTCGTTTAACCTCATACTGCGCCTGATCGCCCAGCATCCTGGTAAGAAGCACGTGCTGTTAGCAGCAAGCCACACTATTGTGGATGGCGAAGATTTTTCCTGGCTCTGGGATATCGATGTCGAAGCAGTTGCGCAAGGTATCGCGGACGTAGTTTGCAGCGGCAACAAGCCGGAAGAACTGGCGATGCGCCTGAAATACGCAGAGATACCCGTGGATAAGATCAGCCTGGTTGAAGATCGCGAGGCGGCCCTGGATGCCGCGCTTAAAAATGCAGGACCCGGCGGCGCACTTTACATTTTGAGCAGTTATACCCCCACCAACGAGCTGCGGCGCATTATGCAGAAACGCGGTTGGGTTAAACATACCTGGCAGGAGTAATTTAGCATGAGCGAGCAGGTACGAGATACAGGCATGGTATTGAAGATCGGCCACCTCTACCCGACGCTGATGAGCGTGGCGGCGGACCGTGGCAACCTCTTTTCAATCCAGAAGCGCTGTCAGTGGAGAGGTATCGCCACCGAGGTCGAGCAGATTTATGTACGGCAGACACCTGATTTCACGAAATACGACCTGATTCTTTTCCACGGCGGGGCCGACCGCGAGATGGAACTGGCTTCACGCGATATCCAGGCCAAGGTGCCCTCGTTGATCGAGGCTGCGGAGTCAAACACTGTTTTCTTGAGCGTGTGCGCAGGTTTCCAACTCCTTGGCCATTACTATAAGCCGTTTCAAGGGCCGGAACTCAAGGGAGTAGGTCTGCTCGATTTCTATACCGAAGGTGGCAGTACACGCTTTATGACCCACATGGCGCTGGAATGCGATTTTGAGCAGACAGGCAAAAAGGTGCTGGTGGGCTACGAAAATCACAGTGGACGAACATATCTCGGGCCAAAGGCGCAGCCGCTGGGAAAGGTGATTGTCGGCTGGGGCAATAATGGCAAAGATGGCTTCGAGGGGGCCAGGTACAGGTATGTGTTTGGGACGTACCTGCACGGGCCGGTGCTGCCTAAAAATCCCTGGTTCACCGATTACCTGATCCAGCTTGCCCTGGAACGCCGCTATGGGAAAGTCGAGCTGGCACCCCTGGACGACACGATAGAAAATGCGGCGCACGATGCTGCACTGCAACTGGCGATGGAGTTCAAGGGTACGCTGTCAGCAATCGAAGCAACACCGTGGAAGAGGTAATCTTTACGTGACCCGATACACCCTGAGCAATGATTTGCGATTTTTGCCACTATGGATTATAGTTAGGACAAACACAAACTTTAGTTCAGAAAGAGCGCACTCCATAACTTTTCGCACGGTTGCTACGTGATATACAAGACTATGTCATCTAAAAACTTTATGAGATTATGTCTACTACTATGTATCTTGATAATTCCCCTATCTGCTTGCGATCTTCTTCCTCCGGTCACGGGGAATGGCACCCCTGTAACCTCACCGGCGAATGGCTCGCAATTAAACGTGTGGAGCAGAGTCGCGCCCGGGGTTGAGGTGCGTTATGAAGACTGGAAGAATCCCGGTGGCGACGATGATACGGTAACTATCGTGCGCTTCGATCTGCACAAGGTCAAATTGAGTGTTGGCTACCAACCACAACAGCCGCTGATGATGAGCCAGTGGATGCAACAGGAGCAGGCAACGGCGATTATCAATGGCGGGTACTTCGACCAGGAGGATGATGCAACGGCGCTTGTTGTCTCTAGCGGGAAAGCATTTGGAGAGTCGTATGCCGGATTCGGCGGGATGCTCTCCGTCGATGCCCGGGGACGAGTAAGCCTGCGTTCATTGAGACAACAGCCATACGATGCCAACCATGAGCAAC
>WNFH01000735.1_pt1 | contig 21282 bp, 17 predicted proteins | sample 5400411 | NCBI WGS metagenome assembly WNFH01 (sample SAMN13153347, study PRJNA577476) | soil metagenome | isolation source: 200 cm saprolite under Douglas fir tree site 2 hole 3 | place: USA:California | collected 2015-04-18
ATGCTCTGTGCCGGCGTGCCACGCCCATTACCCCGGTGAGCGATCCCGCAGTCATCGGTCGGTTGCTCCTGCGCGATCCAGCGGCCTTCCCTGTAATTCAGGCAGGTCGGCGCTCACGACTTCCCTTTCGAGGCCTGCTCGGGCTTCACACGTGTTGCGGCCCGTCGGCTCGCAGACCCACCCTTGGTGGGCCGATGTCCCGAGAGCTTCAGCGAGTCGGTTACCCTCCTCGCCGCCTCGGTAGCTACTGGGGTCCACCGACAACTCCCCAGGCAGGACTTTCACCTGCAAGAGACACGGCACCTTTTCACGGCGCGCTGAATAATCCGGGGCTAGCGACAGCCGGCGCGCGGCGCGCCGGACGCTTTCCGCGGCACGAGCGTACAGCCGAACGTCGCCGGTTGCTTCGCGTGGGCGTCGAGTGTGGCCTGGAGCCTCGCGAGCGTCCGGTCGCGCCGCGCGAGGCCGACGGCATAGATCGCGAGGTCGTTCACGAGGCGCGTGTAGAAGACGTGCTCCATGTCGCCGCCCGCGCCGACGCAGGGCGACGGCTTCTGCGCGAGCCGGAGCAGCGGGCCAAAGGCCGCCACGTATCGTTCGAGCACGGACTCGTCCCGGAGGTCACGCGGCATCTCGGGAAAGCGCGCGAGGAACTCGTCGACCGTCATCGCTCCGGTCGTCGCGCGGGCGCGGTCGTCGAGGTCGCGCGAGAGGCGGATCTGCACGGTCAGGGCCGCGGCTTGAGCTCGATCATGTGACCGTCGGGGTCGCGCAGATAGATCGACGGGCCGTCGCCCCAGGCGCCGAAGCGCTGGACGACGTCGCCTTCCAGCGCGACGCCCTTTTGGCGCAGCGACTCGGCGACCCCCTTGAGGTCGTCGCACTGGATCGACAGGCAGAAGTGATCGGGCCCGACCGGCCCCGCCTCGCCGGCCGGCAGCAGGTCGATCAGGGCCTCGCCGAACCGGAGATGGATCAGAGAGATCCTCTCGTTCAGCTTGGCGAGCGTGCAGCCCAGGACGTCCTCGTAGAACCGGCGCGAGCGCGCCTGGTCGCGAACCCTCAATACCACGTGATCGAGGCCGAGCGGCTTGTACATCGCCACCTCCACCGGGAGAAGACTACCACGTCGCGCTCATTCCTGGCGGAGCACCGACAGCGGCGCGCGACCGAGGAGCCGGACAGTCGCCAGGAGGCCGACCGCGAGCGAGCCAGCCGTCGTCAGCAGTACCCCCAGGAGTAACGTCCCGGGCTCGAGCGCCCAGGGCGTGTCGAGCACGAAGCGCAGGACGATCCAGGCGAGGACCGCCGCGAGCAGCGTCCCCCCGAGACCCGCCGTCACGCCGAGACAAGCATACTCGACCGCGAACGCGCGAGCGATCGCCCAGCGCGTGGCCCCGAGCGTCTTGAGTATGACCGTCTCGTAGAGGCGCTGGTAGCGGGTCGCCGCCAGCGCACCCGCCATGACCACGAGGCCCGCAGCGATGCTGAACGACGCCATGAACCGTACGGCGAAGGAGATCTGGTCGAGCACCTCCCCCACGCGCTCGAGGACGCCTCGCACGGGGATCGCGGTGACGTTGGGAAAGGCCGCAACCACGCGGTCCTGAAGCTCGGTCTCGACGGTGGCCGGGACACGTGCCGTCGCCATGTAGGTCGCCGGCGCGCCGTCGAGGGCCCCCGGCGAGAGAACCATGAAGAAGTTGGCGGTCAGGCTCTGCCAGTCGACTCTCCGGAGGCTCATCACCTCCGCCTCCACCGGCACGCCCTGGACGTCGAACGTGAGTGTCCCGCCCACGCCGACGCCGAAGTACCTCGCGGCCTCTTCCTCCACCGACACGCGCGGCCGGGCCGAGGCTTCGCTCGGGGTCCACCAGCGTCCGCGAACGATCAGGTTCGCGGGGGGCGGCTCGGTCGCCCAGGTCAGCACGTACTCGCGGGTGAAATACCAGATCTTGTCAGGAGCTTCCTTCTTCCGCCGGGCGATCAGCTCGCGCGTGACGGGCCCGCCGTCGATCGCCGCGAGCCGGGCGCGCACGATCGGTGTCAGCGCGGGCGCGGCGCCACCGCTGGCGGCGCCGACGAGCCGGCTGAACGCTTCGCGTTGGTCCGGCTGCACGTCGATGAAGAAGAACGCCGGGGCGTCACGCTTCTGCTCGTAGGCGAGCTGACGGCCGAGGCTCGCCTCGAGCAACGCGACGGCGACGAGGAGCATCACGCCGACGCCGAGGGCCACGACCACCCTGACCGTGTGGCCTCCGGGGCGGTCGAGGCCGGCGAGGCCCTGGCGCCAGGCCAGCCCCGGCATGCGCGGCAGCCGCCGCGCGAGCTTCACGAGCCCGCGTGAGAGGCCGAGAAGGACGGCGAGCGCGGCCAGCGCCGCACCGAGGAAGACCGCGCCGAGTCGGAGCGACCCCACCTGCCAGACGGCCAGCCCGGCCAGGCCCGCGAGGATCGGGAGCGCCGCGGCCCACGGGCGGCGCGCGCGCCCCGCACTCGCCGCGACGTCGCGCCGGAAGATCAGCGATGGGGACACCGCGCGGATGGCAAGGAGCGGCCAGAGCGCGCAGAGCAACGCCGTCAGCATGCCGAGCGCGAGCCCGCGCGCGATCGTCCCCATGTCCCACTGGACCTCGAGCCTGAACGGGGCGAACGGGGCGAGCGCGCGCACGAGCACCGGCTGGACCGCCACGCCCAGCGCCGCGCCGGCGAGGCTTCCGAGAAGGCCGAGGGCCAGCGTCTGGACCAGATAGGTGACGAGGAGCGTCCGCCAGCCCGCGCCGAGGCACTTGAGGATCGCGATCGTCGCGAACTGACGCCTGAGAAAGGTCGTCACCGAGGACGCGATCCCGACGCCGCCAACCAGCAGGCTCGCGAGCCCGACAAGGCCGAGATAGGTGGCGAGCTGCGCGAAGAAGCGCCGAAGTCCGGGCTGGGCCTCATCGAAGGCCGCGACGCGGACCGCCGGATCACCGAGCGCGCGGGCGAGGGCGACGCCGGCGGCGCGGGTCGTCACGCCAGCGGGGAGGCGCACGAGCGTCCGGTAGCGAACGCGACTGCCGACTTGAAGGAGTCCCGTCCGCTCGAGCGCCGGACCGGCGATGAGCACCCGCGGGCCCAGCGTCACCAGACCGGTCGGACGGTCCGGCTCTCTCACGAGCACGCCGGCCACGGTGAAGCCCGCGGTACCGACGACCAGCGGATCGCCCACGGAGAGGCCCAGACGCTCCAGGACCCGGGCCTCGACCACGGCGCCGCCGGCGCCGCCGTGGTCCGCGAGCAGCGCGTCGAGCGGCGCCTCCGGCATGGTCTGGACTCGCCCGTAGAGCGGATACTCGCGCTCGACCGCTCTCAGTTCCACCAGGAGCGTCGACCCGCGCGTCGGATCGCGCACCATGCCGGCCACCTCGCGGACGGCGGTCGTGACGGCACCGGCGCCCTCGAGCTCGGCGAGCGCCGCGTGTTCGGCACGATCGAGCGGTCTCGCTGAGCGGAGCTCGAGGTCACCTCCCGTGAGCGTCCTGGCCTCGCGCGCCAGCGTGCGGTCGAGATTTGCGGCGAGTGTGCCGACCGAGACCAGCGCCGCAACGCCGAGGGCGACGCAGCCGAAGAGCACGGTGAAGTGACGCCACGCGCCGCGCGTCTCGCGCCAGGCCATCCGCAGCGCAAAGGCGAGGCTCACGAGGCGCCGTTCATGATGCGGCCGTCGTGCAGCGTGACGACACGATCGGCGTGCCGCGTCAGCGCCTGGTCGTGGGTCACCAGCACGAGCGTGGACCCGCGGCGGCGCTTGAGCGCGAGCAAGAGCTCGATGATCTGGGCGCCCGTGGCGGAGTCGAGATTGCCCGTCGGCTCGTCGGCCAGGAGCAATCCGGGGTCGAGCGCGACCGCACGGGCGAGCGCGACGCGCTGCTGCTCGCCCCCCGAGAGCTGCACGGGATAGTGGTGCGCGCGGTCGCCGAGCCCGACGTCATCGAGCAGCGCACGGGCCCGGCCGAGAGCATTCGGTGCGCCGGTGATTTCGAGAGGGACGGCGACGTTCTCCACCGCCGTCAGCGTCGGGATCAGGTGGTAGGACTGGAAGACGTAGCCGAGCGTGTCCCGGCGAAACCGCGCGAGCGCGTCCTCGTCGAGCCGCGTGATCTCGACACCGGCGACGGCGATCGAGCCCGAGCTCGGGCGGTCGAGACCCGCGACGAGTCCGAGGAGTGTCGATTTGCCGCTTCCTGAGGGTCCGGTGATCGCGCACACCTCGCCCGCCCCGACGTCGAGGGTGATCCCGTCGAGGATCGTGAGGGGCCGCCCGCCGCTCGGAAGGCGCATGACGACGTCGCGGATCTGGATCATCACGAAACTCATACTACACTGGCCTCGTGAGCGGACTTCGCGGCCTCGTGTTCGCCTGCGTCGCGCTGCTGAGCCTCGTCCCGGCCGAGGCCCGCGGCGAAAGCGTCATCGTCGCGCTCGGCGACAGCCTGACCGCCGGGTGGGGCGTCGCGGCCGACGAGGCATATCCCGCGCGGCTCGAGATGCGGCTCCGGCGCGAAGGCTACACCTACCGCGTGGTCAACGCGGGCGTGAGCGGCGACACCACGGCCGGCGGTCTCCGCCGCGTCGACTGGGTGCTGCGCGCGGGCCCGGAGATCGTCATCGTCGCGCTCGGGGCCAACGACGGCCTGCGCGGCCAGAGCCCGCACGCGATGCGCGCCAACCTCGAGACGATCGTCGCACGGCTCCAGACCGCGGGGGCGCGAATATTGCTCGCGGGCATGCGCATGCCGCCGAACTACGGAGCGGAGTTCACGACGGAGTTCCAGGCGGTGTTCCCGGCGGTCGCGCGGAGCGCGAAGGTCACGCTCATGCCCTTCCTCCTCGACGGCGTCGCGGCCGACTCCCGTCTCAACCAGCCCGATGGTATTCACCCCACGGCCGCCGGTCACCAGGTGATCGCCGACCGCCTGTGGCCCTACCTGCGCCCCTTGCTCGGAGGGGGCAAATAAGGATCGAGCAGCACCGGCTGATCGATACGGGGCGCGTCTTGCGTTAGTGGCTTCGCGCGGGGCGCGCCCCAAGATGTAGACATTGCTCTCGCCCCGTCGTTATTTCCGCCGGGTTCACGTCGAACCCTCCCTAGGATGGACCGGCAATGCGTCGCTCACTCGCGCTCCTCTTCCTCATGATCTTCAGCACCGGGTGCGCGCTCATCCCGCCCACACCTCCGGATTTCGCGTACTATCCGTCGCCCCGCGAGCCGCGGACCATCAAGATCTCCCACGCGCTCTACCGCGCCGCGGAGGCGGCTGGAGACGATCCGGCCCGCTACTCGTTCGCGCTCATCCAGTCCAGCGCCGTGACGGCGTTCGCGGCCGAAGACGCCACCTTCTACTTCTCCGAGGGGCTCGCGCGCCAGCCCCAGCGCCACGTCGACGCGCTCGTGGCTCAGAAGGTGGCGCACGAGGTCCTGGGACATGCGGGCCAGCGGCGAGCCCTGTCACTCTCGATCACGGCCGGGTTCGCGCTGCTGGGCTTCTTCTGGCCGGGATTGGGTCTCGCCGATTTCGTCGTGAACCCGATCGTCGTCCGCGCCTTCTCGCGCGAGCAACAGCTGTCGGCCGACCAGAGGGCCATCGAGATCCTGAGGGCCATGGGCCACGCCTCTCCGCGCCGGGTGCTGGCGGAGGCCTTGCGCGCGGCTGCCGAGGTGAATCCTCCCGCCGCCCGATTCTTCGAACAACGCCTCCTGGCAACGGAACCCGAGCTCGACGACCGCCTCGCCGCGCTCGAGCCGCTCGAGGCCGGCCCCAGGGTCACCACGCGCGCGCCCGGGCCGCGGCGGCCGGTCGGCACCACGGCCTCTAGATCGTTGATCCCGAGCGGACAATGAACGTCCCCCGATTCTGGGCGCGCTCCACGGCGGATGTCCGGAACAAAGACGGCCGCTCTCTGGAGCTCGCCGCCTGGGGTTGGTCTTCAAACGACCGGTCCGAGGCGGAGGCCAAGGCACGGGAGCGGTTGGCGCGCCTGCGGTCACGCGTGGAGCACGGACTGGAGCTCAGCCATGGTTACGCCTACGCCGAGCGGCCGCTCCGCGAGGAGATCGTGGAGGAGTTACGCGCTCCGCGAGGCGAGGTCGTCGGCGTCGTGACGAGGAACGGCTATGGGAGTCTCGTCCTCAACGCAGATCGCGCCATGTTCGTGGACGTGGATCTACCACGAGCGTCGTTCGCATCCCGCTTTGGCGCCTGGTTCGGCGTGGCTCGACACAGGCCCGAGGCAGAGACGCTGGCGCGTCTGAAGACCGTCCTTGCCAGCGTCAGCGGATCGAGCTTCCGGATCTACCGAACCGCGGCGGGCTTCCGCGTGCTGGCGACCGATCCCGTCTTCAAGCCCGGCTCGGCCGAGGCCGAGACGCTCATGACCCAGCTCGACGCGGATCCCGCCTTCGTCCGGCTGTGCCGGGCGCAAGAGAGCTTCCGCGCTCGGCTCACGCCGAAGCCCTGGCGTTGTGGCTGCGAGCGTCCGGCGGTGCGCTTTCCCCGCGAACACGCGCACGACGAAGAAAGATTCTCCGAGTGGCGCGTGGTCGAGGAAGTCGGCTGGCACAGGGTCCACCCGGATGTGGCACCGATCCTGAGCGCCCACGACCGCGTGACCAAAGCGACCTCGACGCTCCCGCTCGCGTGAGTCCGACGCGGGCGGTTCCCAGCCCAGAGGGCTTGTCTTCCGCAGCGAAGGGTACAATGAATCCGCGGGGATTACGGGCGGCTAGAACCATGGGTGGCCGGTGCCAGAGCGCGGACCGCGCCCAGCAGCACGTCCCGTCGGCGCGCGGGCTCCTGCTCGAGCGTCGAGAGCGCCAGGAACGCCGTATCAATCCCGGCGTCGAGGTAGCGTCGGACGTGGGCGCCGATCTCGGCCATCGACCCCCGAACGATCAAGTCACTCATCACCGTCTCGGGCACCGCCGCCACGGCCGCTCTGCGATCGCCGCTCCGCCACGCGCTCCACATCGGCTCGAGCGCCTCGGCGCGGCCGAGCCACTCCTGGAACGCCCGGTAGACGGGGACGTTGAGGTAGGTGGTGACGTACCGGCGCACCGCCAGGTCGGACGCCGGGCTCGACGGATCGACGTTGACCAGGAGACGCGCCGTGATCTCGACGGCGGCGGGATCGCGCCCGGCGCGGGCGGCGGCCTCGCGGACGACGCGCACCGAATTCGGGACGTCGCTCGCCGAGAGCCAGTTGAGGATCACGCCGTCGCCCACCTCGCCCGCCACCCGTAGCATGCCCGGCCGTAACGCGGCGACATAGATCGGGATCGGCCGGGCCGGCGGCCGGCTCAGGCGGAAGCCGTCGACCGCAAAGGTCTCGCCCGTGAAGACGACGCGCTCGCCCGCGAGGGCCCGACGCAGGAACCGCGCTGTCTCGCGCACGCGAGTGGCCGGACGGTGGAACACTCCTGCGTTCCACGATTCGACGATCGGCTGGGAGCCCGCCCCGATGCCGAGGCAGAAGCGGCCCGGTGCGACCTCGGCGACTCCGGCCGCACACATCGCGAGCGTCGCCGGCCCCCGCGTGTATACGTTTGCGATGGCCGTGCCGAGGCGCATGGACGTCGCCATCCCCACGACGGCCAGCGGCGCGAAGCAGTCCACGCCATCGGCCTCGAGCGACCAGGCGTCAGTGTAGCCGAGCCGCTCCGCCTCACGCGCGATCTCGGCGTGCTCGGCCAGCGTGAAGCCGTCGAGCGGCACCGACAACGCCCAGCGTTTCTCACTCACGTGTCTCGGTCCGGGCGCGCGGCGTCGGGTGGTCGGATGCGCGCGATCGAGTCGCCGCGGCCGTGGATGGCCTCGGCGCGCGCGGCGGCCTCGGTGCTCGAGCGGCTCCGTGCGTTCACGAACGGCGAGATCAGGGCTCGGCGTAGATCCGGCGGTACTCGTCCCACGAGAGCACGACCCGCTTCACGTAGAGGCGCGTCTCGTCGAACGGGATCTGCTCGACGAACACTTCGATGTCGTCGCTACGACGCGCCGCCCACCACTGTCGGACGCGATTGGGCCCGGCATTGTAGGCGGCCAGCGCCAGGCGCGGGTCGGTGAACTCCCGCAGGAGTCCAGCGAGGAAGCGGGTGCCGAGCTGGATATTGAACACGGGATCGTCGAGATCGCCGGCCGGCGCCAGCAGCCGAGCCGTCGTCGGCATGAGCTGCATGAGCCCGCGCGCGCCGGTGCGCGACACCGCGCGCGGGTAGTAGCTCGACTCCTCGCGCACGACGGCGGCAACCAGGTATGGATCGAGCTTGACGTCCTGCGCGGCGGCCAGCACGTCGTCACGCCATCCCCACGGATAGAACATCTCCCAGAATGCGCGTGGCAGCGACGGATCGCCGGTCGCGGCCACGGCCTGGAAATGCTGGCGCATGATGCGGAGCGCCATGTGATATCGCTCCACCTCGACATACGCGCCCGCGAGCGCGTAGAGACGGACGGGATCTCCGGCCGAGCCCTGGACGACGTCCTCCAGCTCCTGGGCTGCGTCCTCCACGAGATTGATCCGCCGGAGCAGCGCGACCCGCGCGAACCCGGGATCGTCAGCAAGCGCCTCGCGCGGATCGGACGGCAGCGAGATCGGCGCGGCCACGCCGCCTTCCTGTGCGCGGCCGGTGCGCGCGCCCGCGAGCAGGCCGTAGTAGCTGCGCGGCGGCGCTTCGGCGAGGATCTGGCGGTAGAGCTCCGGGGCGTCGCCGCCCGCCTGCTCCCGCGCACGCGCCGCCCAGTAGAGCGCCGGGTACCGGTACGCACCCGCGCTCCCGAGCCCGGCGAGGCGCGTCCAGCTCCGCTGCGCGCCCTGCGCGTCCCGCTTGAGGTACTCGAGCCAGCCGAGCCACCAGAGCGACGCGGCCGCGGCCTCACGGGTCGGGTGGTTCGCGGCGACCAGGCGATAGACGGCGGTCGCCTCCGCCTCGCGCGCCATTGCCTCGGCTCCCAACCGCGCGGCCTTGAGCTCGAACTCGCGCCGCTGAGCAGGCGTCTCAGCGGCGCGCGCGCGAGCCTCGGCCGCCGTCCGTGCCTGCTCTGCCTCACGCGCCTGGGCCTCCAGCACTCGGCCTTTGAGGTACAGTGCTTCCGCCTTGTCGGCCTCGGCGCCTGTCGAGACGACCAGGTCGAGCGTGGTGAGGGCTCGTGCCCGCTCGCCGGCGCGCACGAGGAGGCGCGCCTGCTCGAGCCGGAGCGGGGGACGCCGCTCGGCAGGCGAGCGGTCGACGAGAAGTCCGAGGGTGCGCCCCGCCAGCTCGTGGCGGCCGAGCCTCCGCGCGCCGTCGGCGATGACGCGGAGGGCACGCGTCGCGATCGGGCCCCCTTTGACCTCGTCGACCAGGCGCTCGGCTTCGCTCATCGCGGTGTCGGGCACGTCAGCCCGAAGGAGCCGCTCGGCGCGTTCGGCCCGCTGCACCGGCGTGAGGGACGGCACGTGCACGCCCAGCGTCTGCAGCGCGACGATCCGGTCCTCGGCGCCGTCGGCGTAGCCACTCGCTGGCGCCAGGATCCGGATCTCGCGGTAGGCCTGGGCCGCGGCGTCGAGCTGGCCGCGCGCCTCGGCGGACAGCCCGAGCAGGTAGAGCGCGGCGGGCCGCTCGGGCGCGTCAGGGTACGTGTCGACCAACCGGACCAGTACGGTCTGCGCGGCAGCGTCCTGGCCGGCGCGCAGGTCCAGCGTCGCGGCCTGCAGCAGGGCCCGCGGCGCCAGGCGACTCGTCGGGTACTTCTCGGCGACGCTCAGCGCGGCCGTCCGCGCCCCGGCGAGATCGTCGACGCGGGCGAGGGCGTCGGCGAGAAGATAGCGGACGTGGTCGCCGATCGGACTCTCGCGGGCGGCGTCGGTCCCGAACTCGCGGATGAGCGGCTCGACCTCGCCCCTCTGGTACGCCTCCACCGCCGCCGCCCAGGCCTGCTCGGGCTCGGATGCGGTGCTCGGCGTCTCGGACCCCGCGACGCCGGCGGCAGGGACCAGGAGCACGGCGGCGAAGAGCAGCGTACGCAGGAGCTCGGCGTCGCGCGTTGCGCGCCAGGTGAAGAGGATGCGCTGGATCGCCGTGAGGTTCGCGAGGATGGCGAGCACCCACAGCGCAGGCTCGAGCCAGTCAAGGAGAGCGCCGGCGATCAGACAGATCATGCGCTCGGGACGCTCCATCATGCCCACGGTGCAGCGCACACCGATCGACTCGGCCCGGGCTCTCGTGTAGCTCACCATCATCGAGCCGATCAGCCCCGCCATCGCGACGATGGCGCCGCGCGCGTGGGGCATCTGCGCGAAGAGCACGACGATGCCGAGCAGCACGACCAGATCGGAGTACCGATCGATGACCGAGTCGAGAAACGCGCCGAACGCCGACACCTGGCCCGAGGCGCGCGCCAGCGAGCCGTCCAAGAAGTCGCAGAGACCGGCCAGGATGAGCAGGGTGCCCGCGCTCCGCGTCCGGCCCGCGCAGAACGCCGTTGCGGCCAGCAGGCTCACGCCGAGCCCGATGATGGTCAGGTGGTTCGGGCGTAGGCGGAACCGCCGATAGAGCATGAGCCCGACCGGGTCGATCCAGACGCGCACGGACTCGCGGTAGCGGCCGAGCATCGTCAGATGGGTTGCACGAGCGCTTGCTCGAGCGCCGCCCGGACGCGTCCCAGCGCGTCCGGATCCTCGATCTTGCCGCCCCGGCCGTCGTGCACGTAGAACGTGTCGACTGCCTGGTCGATCTCGGTCGCGATCCTCGCCGTCGCGATGTCCAGGCCGAGCGCCGCGAGCGTGCGCGTGACCAGGTAGAGCAGGCCCAGGCGGTCCGGGCACTTCACCTCGAGCACGGTGTAGTCATCCGAAAGGTGGTTGTCGAGCGTGATCTTGGCCGAGCCGCCGGCGAGGGTGGTGGCGCGGCCCGCCGCCCGCCGCTTCTCGAGCAGCGTCGCGACCTGCGCGTCGCCGATCAGCACGGCCCGGAGCGCGTCGAGCGTACGCGCCCAAGTCGCCGGCGACGTGACGGCTTCGCCGGTCGGCTCGTTGACCTGAAAGGTGTCGATGGCGATCCCGTCGGCTCGCGTGTGGATCTGGGCGGAGATGATGTTCACACCCTGGGAGGCGAGCGTTCCCGCGATCAGGGCAAAGAGTCCCGGGAGATCGCGGGTGACGACGACGAGATCCGATGAACGCAGGTCAGGATGGTGAAACAGCTCGGTCACGACCGACGTGTTGCTCAGTTGGTGCAACATCCGGAGATGCTCGGCCATCCGCTGCACTCCGGTCGTCGCGACGTAGCGGTCCGACATCATCGCGAGGTGCGCTTTGACCGCCTGGGCCGGCTGTTCGCCCCCGGCGGCCACGCGCAGCCGCTCGGCGAGCTGCGGCCGGCTGGGGCGCTCGGCGCGGCCGCCGGTGAGCCGGACGAGGGCGCGCCTGTACAGTTCGTGGAGGATCACCGCCTGCCAGGGAGTGAGGACGCCGGGCCCCACCGCGCGCATGTCGGCCCACGTGAGCAGGTAGAGCATCTTGAGGCGCTGGGGGTCACCGGCGATCGCCGCGAGATCCGCGACCGTCTTGGGGTCGTCGATGTCTCGCCGCTGCGCGATGTGCGACAGCGTGAGGTGGTGCGCGACGAGGAACTCGACCACCGCGCCGTCGGCGGGCTCGAGTCCCATGCGCACCACGAGCTCGCGGACCAGCGGGATACCCTTGGCCACGTGGCCGTGCCCCTTCGCCTTGCCGACGTCGTGCAGCAGCATGCCGAGCATGAGCAGCTCGGGCTTTTCCACCTCGTTGAACACCTGCGCGGCGCCCTCCGACTCCGCAGACTGGCCGGGCGCCAGCGCCTCGAGGTGCTCGACGGCGAGCAGCGAGTGCTGGTCGGCCGAGAACTTGTGGTAGACGTCGTACTGAACCAGGCACGTCAGCGCGCCGAACTCCGGCAGGTACCGCCCCAGCAGGCCGAGCTCGTGCATCTCCGAGAAGGTCTGCGCCGCCCGCCCCCACGTGCGGCAAATGTCGAGGAAGAGCTCGCGCACCGCCGGCGAGCGCTGAAACCCCCCGTCCACGAGGTAGAGGGAGTCCTCGAGCGCGCGCTCGAGGTCGAGGGACAGCTCGCAGCCCAGACGATGCAGGTGCCAGAAGACCTTCATGAGGCGCGACGGCTCGGCGCGGAGCGGACCGGGGTCGCGGTCAGCGAGATGGAGTTGTCCATCGAAGAACACGAGCCCGTCGGCCAGCGCTTGCTGGCGCTGACGCCGTTCGGCCGAGCCCCGGCGCGACAGCGTCTCCTGGCAGCGCGCGATCAGGCGGCGCGACACGCGGTGGATCACCCGGGCGTGCAAGTAGTAGTCGCGCATAAACCGCTCGACGCCGAGCGAGGTGTCGTCATTCTCGTAGCCCAGGTTCTTCGCGATCCGCGGCTGGAGGTCACGCCCGAGCACGTCGTTCTTGTGTCCCGAGAAGAAGTGCAGCTCGTTCCGAACACGCCAGAGGAAGGTCAGGGCCGCATCGGTCGCCGCCTGCTCGCGCGGCGTGATGAGCCCCTTGTCGGCCAGCTCGCGCAGGGTGCGGGCCCCGAACTTCGCGGCGCCGAGCCACATGGCGGTGTGGACATCCCGCAGCCCGCCCGCCGACTCCTTGACGTTCGGCTCGCCGATGTACGGCGAGGCGCCGTAGCGTCGATACCGTTGGTCGCGCTCGCCCAGCGTCGTCTCGAGGAACTGGGCGAAGTCGCGCCGATAGACGTTCTCGCGCAACACGCGGCGGAACCGGGCGAAGAGCCGCCGGTCGCCGGCAAGGAAACGCGCCTCTTGCATGGAGGTGCGGCTCGGGAAGTCCGTGCGCGCCATCGCCACGCAGTCGTCGAGCGAACGCAGACTGTGACCGACTTGTAATCCCAGGTCCCAGAGCGAGTAGAGCAGCTCCTGCATCGTCCGCTGGACGTACGGCGACAGCTCGCTGGCGTAGACCACCATGAGATCGATGTCGGAGAGCGGGTGGAGCTCGCTCCGCCCGTAGCCGCCGAGCGCCACCACCACCAGCGGTGTCGCGTCGAGCCGGGCACGGGCCGCGTCGGCGGCGATGAGCCGGGTGAGCGAGAAGATAACGTCGTCCATCAGGCGCGCGTGGGCGCGGACCGACTCCTGCCCCGACGCGCCCTCGGCGTGTCTCACCTTGAGGGAGTCGAATCCCTGGGTGAGCGCCTGACGGAAGAATTCGAGCCGGAAGCGGCGCCGGTCTTCGGCGCGCTCGGCTCTTGCTTCGGCGCGCCGGGCCCGGCGAAACAGCTCGACGGACATCACAAATGAGCCTAACAATCCGAGACGAAGACTGTCAAATGCGATGCAGACTTACTAGAATGACCGGGTGAGACGACTCTGGCGGTCCGTCCTCGACGCGCTCACCCCCTACGACGCGGGCCCGTCGCTCGAGAGCCTGGCCGAAGAGCTCGGGCGGCCCGACCTCGTCCGGCTCTCGGCCAACGAGAACCCCCTCGGCCCCTCGCCACGGGCCGTGGCCGCGGTCGCGCGCGAGGCGGCGCGCATGCACCTCTATCCCGACGGCGGCTCGACCGCCCTGCGCGAGGCTCTGGCGCGGCGCCTCGGCGTCCGGGCCGACCAGTTCGTCGTCGGCAACGGCGCGGACGAGCTGATCGCGCTGGTCGCGGCGGCGGCGTTCGAGCCGGGCGACGAGGTGATCGTGCCGGAGCCCTCCTTCGAGCCGTACGCGCTCGGGGCGACGCTCGCCGGCGCCCGCGTCGTGCCCAGCCCGCTCGCCGCGTATGACACTGACCTGGACGACGTGCGCCGCAAGGTGACGGATCGGACGAAGGCGGTGATGCTCTGCTCGCCGCATAACCCCGCGACGACGATCATCCGCCGCGGCGCGTTGCTCGCCTTCCTCGAGGCGCTGGGGGCGAACGCGCCCCTCGTCATCCTGGACGAGGCGTACCGCGACTTCTGCGACGCGTCCGACTACCCCGATGGCGTCACGCTGCTCGCGCGTTACCCGCGCCTCATCGTGCTCCGCACCTTCTCGAAGATCGCCGGGCTGGCCGGACTCCGCGTGGGGTACGCGGTGGCGAGCACCGAGACGATCGACCGCCTCAATCGCGTCCGCGCCCCCTACAATGTCAACCGGCTCGGCCAGGTCGCGGCGCTGGCGGCACTGGAGGACCAGGAACACCTGGAGCGCACGCGCCGGCTCGTGATCGAGGAGCGGGCCTTTCTCAGCGCGGAGCTGACGAAGCGGGGCTACTCGTTTCCGCGCTCGCACGCGAACTTCCTGCTCGTCGCCGTCCCCGACCCCGTGGCGCTTCGCGCGCGACTCCTGAAGGCGGGTATTCTGGTCCGCGACGGCGCCGGCATAGGTTTCCCCGGGCACCTCCGGTTCTCGGTCGGACTCCGCGAGACGAACGAAAAGCTCCTGTCCCTGTTCTAGTTGGACATCGGGTGGAGCGAGCGCCGCTCCCCCCGAATTCCCCCCACCGGTCACGCGGGCCGACCTCGCCCAGAATTCGATTGCGCCGGCAAAAGCCGGCGCTCGAACGGCAATGACTCCGACGCCTGTGTCGAAGTCACGCCACGACGCGGCCGGCCGCCCGCCGCCGGAGACGCTGGGCGCGGGTCGGCAGGGGTCGACCAGGACCCGTTCGCTCGTCAGCGTCGCGGGCTGCGGCCGGTTCCGAGCAACCGCTCGAGTTCCTCGAGACGCCGGATGAGCGTGTCGCGCTCGGACGTGAGCGCCGAGATCTGCCGCTCGCGGAGCGCGTGCCGCTGGTCCTGCTGCGCGATCTTCGTCTGCAGCTCCGCCTCGCGTTTGTAGAGATCCTTCAGCTCGGCTTCGAGGCTGGCGACCCGCTGCTTGGCCGGCAGGTAGCCGATGAAGAGCAGGTAGAGGACCACCAGGACGAGCACGATGCTCGCGGCGACGAGGAACCACGGGATCTTGGTGCCCGGGCGGTCCGCCACGGGCTCGGATTCTAGCAAATTTGAGAATTTGCTATCATTCCAGGTGTGGAGTTGCGCGCCTTCTTCGATCGGGCGCTCCGGGCGAGCTTCCACGACCTGGCGCTCGGCAACGATCCGGCCTCGCCGTACCTCGCCGACCTGCTGACTCGCTTCGCGCGCACCGAGAACCTCTATCCCCGCGGCCTCGTGATGCCACGGCTCGAGACCGTCGTCGATCTGCTCCTCGAGACGCAAGCGGTCTGGGAAGATCCGGCGCACTTCCAGCCGGAACACGAAGTCACGGTGTGCCGGCACGTCGGCGATTTCGCGCTGTTCATGACCGGCATCTTTCGCGAGCGTGTCGAGCGCACAGCGTCCACCGGCTACTACGTCGCCCAGGGCAAACGCGCTTACCACTTCGTGTCCGAGCACGGCCGTGCGAGCTCGCGTGCCACTGCCGCCGCGGCGCCGCTCTATCGCAGGCTCGCCGACCAGTTCGAGCGCTACGCTGGAGCCCTCGACTACGCGCGCCGGGTCTACTTCATCGATCATCCTCGGCACCCGTTCTTCCAGCTCCGCTTCGGATGACGGATCCAGTCGCGAGCCTCGACCCGGCATCGCTGCGTGGCCTGCCCGAGGACGTCCTCGACGAGCGACTCCGCGCATTCGCGAACGAGCACGGCGCGGGAGCCCTTCCGGCCCTGAGCGGGCTCGCCGAGGGCGCCGCGGACCGCGCGGTGCGCCGAGCCGCGAAGCGAGCCCTTTATCGTCTCTCACAGCGGGGCGTCATGCCGGCTCCCCCGCCGCCGCCGCCGCCCGTGGTCCAGCGTCGGGCCCCGCGCGCCGTGCGCGCCTGGCTCTCGGGCATCGACGGCAGCGGGTCGCGGGCCGCATGGATCCTGTTCGAAGGCCCGTACGGCGGCGGCGCGCTCTGCTCGCTCATCCTCAACGACGTCGTCGGAATCACCGAGGTCGCAGGCGGAGAGATCACGAAGCGGCGGCTCGAGGCGGAGCTGGCCTCGCTCCGCGCGGCACAGAAGCTCCCGTGGGTCGAGACCGAGCCCGCGCGCGCCGTCGGCCTCGTGGCCGAAGGTCTTCAGATTCATCGGGAGCGCGGGACCTCGCCGCCATCCGAGTTCGGGCGCTGGCAGCCGTTCTTCGCGGAGGTCACCGCCGCCGAGCCGCCGGCCGCGGCGGTCGCCGACCCCCTGCTCCTCGCCCGCTCGGCAGAGCTGCTCGCGCTCCCCGAGATGGCGGGCTGGTTCCTCGACCCCGAGACGGTCCAGAGCGACGCGCTCGAGATACAGGAGGCGCGCCAGAGCCGCCTCGTGGTCTCCGACCAGATCAAGGCCGAGCGGCAGGAGGCGATCCTCGCGCGCGTGGTCGAGCGCGAGTTCGCGCCCGCGGCGCGGCGTCGCTGGGCGCGGCGGCTCGCCGAGATGTCCTGGATCTTCAGCGCCACCGGCCGGCCCGAGCCAGCGGCGACCGCGTCGGCCGCGGCCGCCGCGTTCGCCGAGAGCGAAGCCGAGCCCCTCCGCCATCCGCTTGCGCGGGCGCTCGCCCAGCGCGCCCTCGAGCTGGCCTCGGAAGTCGCGGCGGGGCGGCTGAGCGCCTCCGACGTGAGCCGGAAGCCCTGATCACCGACGTCCCGGGAATCCGCGTCGGTCACGCGACGGATCTCACCGGCCTCACCGGCGTCACGGTGGTGCTGTGCGACGATCCCGCGGTCTGCGGCGTCGAGCTGCGGGGCGGCGCGAACGACGTCGTCGGACTCGACTATCTCGACCCCCGCCACCTCGTGCCGACCGTGAACGGCGTCGTCCTCGGCGGCGGCAGCCGTTTCGGCGGCGAGGCGATCTGGGGCGTGATGCGCTGGCTCGAGGCGCGCGGCCAGGGCTTCGCGGCGGGGCCGACCGTCGTGCCGCACGTCCCGGGCGCGTTCCTCTTCGACCTCAGCGTCGGTGACAGTCGTGCACGTCCCACCCGTGAGATGGGCTACGAGGCCGCCGCCAACGCGGCGGCCGGGCCCGTCGCCGAGGGCAACGTGGGGGCGGGCACGGGCGCGACCGTCGGCAAGGTGCACCGCATCGGCCGGGCCATGCGCGGCGGGATCGGGAGCGCCTCGGCGAGGCTCGGCGACGTCGTGGTCGGCGCGCTCGTGGCGGTGAACGCCGTCGGCGACGTGCGCGATCCCGACACGGGCGCGCTCATCGCCGGCGCCCGCGAGGCGCCCGACGGCCACCGGCTCATCGACTCCGCGCAGGTGCTCGCCGCCGGCGGCGCCCTCGAGCGCTTCGCCGCGCCCGGGAACACGACCATCGGTGTCGTCGCCACCAACGCGCGGCTGGCCAAGACCGAGGCTGGGAAGCTCGCGGCGCTCGGGATGCTCGGCTTCGCGCGCGCGCTGTCCCCGCCCCACACCGCGTTCGACGGTGACACCCTCTTCGCGCTGTCCGCCGGTGATCGGCGCGCTGACCTCACCCGGTTGGGTCTCGCGGCGGCGGACGCGGTCGCTCGCGCGATCGCGCGCGGCGTGCGGGCCGCGACATCGCTCGTGGGCCTCCCCGCGGCGCGCGACCTCTAATCACAGTCAGAGGGGCCTCGACGGCCCCTCCGACACCTCCCGAAGATCAGAGGGGGCCTCGACGGCCCCCTCCGACACCTCCCCGAAGACCGGAGGGGCCGCGCTCGAAGCGACCTGCAGGATTCCGAGAACCCGGCAGGCTGCTCAAAAAGGTCCGGATGCGAGGCGGCGCCCGACGGCTGCACGCGAGGCGTACTCGCTGTACGTTGAGCGTGCAGCCGGGGACGCCAACGAAGCAGATGGGCCTTTTTCAGCAGCCTGCTAGCGGCGGGCGCTCCAGCCGATGAGCGCCGCGGCCAGAAGGGCGGCGACGAGCCAGAGCCAGCGGCGGAGCGCGGCCGCGCGCTCGGGCGGGAGCGGTGAGAGCACCACCGGGTGGAGCCGGCGCGCGATGAGCGCGCCGCCGACCGCGCCGCCGATGTGGGCGCCGTTGTCGATGAATGGCTGCATGAGGCCGCCGGCGATCGAGTAGATCGCCCAGACGAGCAGCACGAAGCCGACCCGCCGGTCCCGCACGAGCAAGCGATCGCGGTGGAGCCGAAACAGCATGATCGCGGCGCCCTGCAGGCCGAAGATCGCGCCGGAGGCACCCACCGACGGCCCGACGCTGACCGCGAGGCTCACCACGGAGCCCGCCAGCCCGCTCAACACGTAGAGCAGGACGAACTGGGCGCGGCCGAACGCCGCCTCGCACAGCATGCCCAGGATGAAGAGCGCGATCCCGTTGCCGACCAGGTGGTCCACGCCGCCGTGGAGCCAGGGGGCGGTCAGGAGGCGCCAGTACTCGCCCGCGGCCACGCGCTCGCGCGCGAGCGCGCCCATCGCGACGATCGCTTCGCGCGACGCGAGCGCGCCGACCCTGACCTCCGCCAGGAAGATCACGACCAGCACCACGAGGATCACCACGGTCACCAGCGGAAGGCGCCGCATCCGCCGCTCGAAGTCGATGCGGCGCGAGAGGAGCATGTCAGGGGTGATGCGCAGCGCCTGCTCGGGCGCGGTGGCCATCAGCGGCGCTCCCCGCTGTCGAGCATGACGCCGAGCGCCAGCGCGATCCGACGGTCGAACGTCCGCCCGGCGTCCGCGGAGAGGTCGAGCACGTAGCGGTCGAGCAGCGTGAACTTGCGGTTGAACTCGCCGAAGATCTCTTCGTCCCGGCCCCGCACGAAGATGAAGTTGGTGCGGAGGAAGCCGAAGAACGGGCCGAGAACGCGCCGGAGCAGCGAGAGCACCATCGAGTCCTCGATCGCCATCGCCAGCGGCTCGCCGCCCGGGCTCGCGACGTACCAGCGCTTGCGGATGACGTTGTGCAGGTAGGTCTTCCGGAGCTTCGCGAGCCGCTCACCCGCGGCCGTCAGGACCGTGTAGGTGCGGGTCAGGAGCGCGACGCGCTGATCCTGGAGCACCCGGAGTAACGGTTCCCTCCGCGATTCGTCGCGGTAGATCGTCACGTGGCGGAGCGGGCGCAGGGACATCGACACCACGAGGAAGACGAAGGCCGCCAGGGGGAACACGAGCAGGAACAGCCGCTCGCCACCATCGCGCGCGAGGGGCGCCGTGGCCCATCCCGTGACCATCAGCGTCGCAATGATCGCGACGACGTAGGCCGCGAGGGTCCGGATCGGATAGGTCGGCCGCTCCACGTAGAGGATCGGCGTGCCGTCCTCCGCCCAGACCTCGTACTTCGAGGTGATCGTGAAGACGCGCTGGCGGAGAAGGAAGACGTCGCGGTCGAAGGCGGCATCGACGCCAGGGGCGGGCGCGCGCAACGCGCTCGGCGTCTGGCCCGCCCGGAGGTGCCGCCGGCACGACGGGCACTCGAGGAGCCGGCCCGCGTATTCCGGCCGCACTTCGTAGACCTCGCCGCACGGGCAGGCGACGACGATGCCGGTCGTCCCGCTCACGGCGCGATTGTAAGCCGGATTATACTCAGAGCCATGCCGCCACGCGGAAAGGTGATCCCTTTTCCGGAGCGCCCGGACGCCCCGCGCGGCGAGCGCGGCCTGGTCGAGGTGCGCCGGTGCGATCAGGCGGAGGCGATCGTCGTCCGGAGTCTCTTCGAGAGCGAGGGAATCCCGACACTGCTCCGGTCGCGCCTGGCCCACTCGGTCCATCCGTTCAGTGTCGGTGACCAGGGTGAGGTGGTCGTCCTCGTGCCGGCGAGCGAGGCCGCGAGGAGCCGACGCCTCCTCACGCGCATCGTCTCCGGACCGCGCGCCCCCTGACGGATCCCTACGCTACTTCCGCGACGACGGCCTCGAGCGCCCGGAGCGCCACGGCCAGCGCCGCCGGCTCGAGGGTGCTCCCGCTGTCGCGGGCCGTGTGGTAGGTGTCGAACGGCACCGGACGCCGGACCAGGTACCGGAGCGCGCTGCGCACGGGACTGAAGATGAACAGCCGCAGCGCCTCGGCCTGCGCCGCCGGCACGAGCGTCAACCCGTACGCCGGCACGCCCGCGGCCGCGAAGGCGCGGTGGTCGCTCCCGAACATCGGGATGCGTCCGACGATGTTGTAGCTCTCGTCGCGCCTGAGCCCGCAGCCCTCGAGCGCCGCGCGCACTCGACCGAGGAACGGCGTCTCGTCGGCCACGTCCCAGACCGCGACGCTGTCGCCGATGCCGCACAGCTCGAGGCTCAAGACCCCGGCCAGCTCGGCCAGGTTCGCCTCGCGCACGTATTGTCGGGCGCCGAGGTAGCCGCGCTCCTCCGCCGCGGTGAAGAGAAGCCGCACGCGCAGCGTCGGCGGGAGCGACGCGGAGAGCCGCTCCAGCAACGTCAATAAGACGCCGACGGCGGCGGCGTTGTCGTTGGCGCCGGGGCTCCCGGGCACCGCGTCGTGATGCGCGATGAGCAGGAGCACCCGGTTCCCGGAGCCCAGATCGACGCTGAAGTTCTCGCCCGGTCCCTCGCTCGACGTGAACGCGTGGCGCGCGAAGGCAACGCCGCGCGCACCGAGGTAGCGCGCCACCGCCGCCTCGCGCTCGGGGTTCGAGCGCCCTTCGAGGAGGCGCGACAGTGCCAGCGGGGAGCGCTCGCCCGCGATCACCTCGGCGAGCGGCGGCGGCACGGGCCGCGGGGTGCGGTCCCAGGCGTTGAACACCCGGCTCAGCCTGGTGCCGCGCAGGTAGAGCGCAGCGTCGTGCAGTGAGGCGCGGCGCCTCACAGCCGGAACAGGGCGCGCGCGTTCTCCGACATGCGCGCGGCGAGATCGGTCAGCGGCTCGCCGCGCAGCTCGGCGACGCGCGCCGCCGTGATCGCGACGTAGGCCGGCTCGTTGCGCTTGCCTCGGTAGGGCTGTGGTGGCAGGTACGGGCAGTCGGTCTCGACCACCAGGCGATCGGACGGAATCATCCTCGCCACCTCGGGCAGGGCGCCCGGCTTGGGGTACGTCACGGGGCCCGCGAGCGAGATGAGGAGGCCGAGGTCGAGACACCGGCGGGCGATCGCGAGGTCGCCCGAGAAGCAGTGCATGATCCCGCCAGTCTCGCGCGTGCCCTCGGCCGCCAGGAGCGACAACGTCTCCTCGTGAGCGTCCCGGCAGTGAACGAGCACGGGCTTCCCGGCCCGGCGCGCGAGCGCCAGCTGCGCGCGGAACGCGCGCGCTTGAGCGTCCCGCGGGGAGAGGTTGCGGAAGAAATCCAGACCGGTCTCGCCGATCGCGACGACGCGGGCGGCGGACGCGAGCCGCTCGATCTCGACGAGCGCCGCGTCGTCCGCGGAGGTGGCGTGGTGCGGGTGG
>WNFH01001183.1_pt1 | contig 21280 bp, 12 predicted proteins | sample 5400411 | NCBI WGS metagenome assembly WNFH01 (sample SAMN13153347, study PRJNA577476) | soil metagenome | isolation source: 200 cm saprolite under Douglas fir tree site 2 hole 3 | place: USA:California | collected 2015-04-18
AGCCCTCGTCCCAAGTAATTTGCAGCGCGCGGCGGCCTTCCATCGCCGACCAGGTGTTGTCCGCGACTACCGCCACGCCCGAGGAAATCTGCAGTATGTGCTTTACGCCACGAACGGTTTTCGCTTTCGAATCGTCGAAACTCTTTACTTTGCCGCCAAACACCGGGCAGCGCGCCACAACCGCGTGCTGGATATTTGGCAGCCGCACGTCGATGCCGAATCCGGCTTTGCCGTTCACTTTCGAGGGCGTATCGAGACGCTTCGTGGGCCTGCCGATATATTTGTAATCTTTCGGATTTTTTAGCGTGGGATTGGAGGGCGCGGAAAGTTTCGCGGCTTGTTCGACCAACGCCCCGTAACCCAATCGCTTGTTCGTGGCGTTGTGCACCACCGCACCGTTCTCCGCGTGACAAGCTGATGGTTCCACGTACCATTGCTGAGCCGCGGCGGCGATGAGCATTTCCCGCGCGGCTGCGCCGACTTTCGTCAAAGGTCCCCAGGAAGCGCGCACGCTGGTGCTTCCGCCCGTGCCCTGGACTCCAAAGAGCGGATTGAAATATGGCGGGGCGGCAGGCGCGAATTCGGTTTTAACCTTTTTCCAATCAAATTCGAGTTCCTCGGCGAGCAGCATGGCGAGCGCCGTCACGATGCCCTGGCCCATTTCTGATTTATCGATGAAGAGCGTCACGCTGTCGTCGGGCGCGATGCGCACCCAGGCGTTCAGGGTCGCAGGCTCGGCCGGCGATGTTGCTGCCGGCAACGCCTCGAATTTTCCAGGAAGGTAGAAGCCGATTACCAGCGCAGTTCCACCGGCGGCGCTTTTTTTCAGAAACTCGCGGCGCAACATCACATCGGAAGATGACACGTGTACACCTCCTGAAAATACAACACAAAATGTCCGGGCCCGCACACGACCAGACTAGGCCAAATCTTCGGATCGCACCGGAAGGCGCCGGATACGTTTCCCGGTCGCGGCGAAAATCGCGTTGCACACCGCCGGAGCGACCACCGGCAACCCGGGCTCGCCGATTCCAGTCGGTTCTTCCTTGCTCATGACCACGTGAACTTCCATCTTGGGAGTCTCGCTCATTCGCGGCATCTCATAATCGTTGAAATTAGATTGCTCCACGCGACCGCCGCTAATGGTGATGGCGTCGTGCAGAGCCGCAGAGAGGCCGTAGATGGCGGCGCTTTCAACTTGAGCGCGGATGCCGTCCGGATTAATGGGACGGCCGCAATCCACGGCATAAACGAGACGGTGCACTTTCACGGAGCCATCTTTCACGCTGGCCTCCGCAACGGCCGCGGTGTAGGACTGGAAAGAATAAAACGCGGCAATGCCTCGTCCCTGGCCCTTTGGCAAGGGTTTACCCCAGGCCGCCTTCTCGGCGGCGAGTTGCAGAACACCCTTGAGCCGCGCGGTATCGAGCGGCGGCGAATCGGGTCCTTCTCCGAATCGCGGAATCTTGCGGTCGTTGCCAATGAGTTTCAGGCGAAAAGCCAGCGGATCCTGGCCGGCGGCGGCGGCAAGCTCATCGATAAAACTTTCCATGACGAAGCCGCTGCTGGAGTGCTCGACGGAGCGCCACCAGGCGCGGGGCACGCTCGATTCTGCCAGCGTGTACTCGATGCGGAGGTTTGGTGTTGTGTAAGGAACCGTGGCGCCGGTGCCGAACTCGCCCAGCCCCGAATCATTCGCGCCTTTCTGGCTCCACTTGGCGGCGATGGAGGTTGAGGTTTGAAAGTGTTTCCAGGCCGCGAGATTTCCGTTGGCGTCCAGAGCGCCTTGCAGCTTGTGATAGGAAGCCGGCCGGTAAAAATCGTGCTGCATGTCGTCTTCGCGGGTCCAGAGAACCATGGCCGGTTTGCCGGAAGCTTTGGCGATTTGTGCCGCTTCCATGACGAAATCCGCCTGGTAACGTCGCCCGAATCCTCCGCCCATCAGCGTGGTATGCACGATCACTTTTTCAGGTGGCAGCTTGGCAGCTTCCGCGATGACGCCTTGTGCCCATTGCGGCGCCTGCGTGGGCACCCAGGCTTCCGCGCCATCGGGACGGATGTGCACGGTGCAATTCATCGGCTCCATACAAGCGTGAGGGGCAAAGGGAAGCTCGTAGGCCGCCTCGATTTTTTTCGGACTGGACCCCAGAACGGAGTCAGCATCGCCGTCGTTGCGTACGACTTTTCCGGGCTTGGCAGCATTCGCGAGAAACTGTTTGTGAAGTCCGGCCGACGATTCGTTCGCTGCTGGGCCTTCATCCCATTTTACCTTGAGAGCATTGCGGCCCTGGATCGCGGCCCAGGAATTGTCCGCAAGAACAGCGATTCCGCCGGTGGTCGAAGCGCCGCTGCCGCTGGTTTCAAACTGGATGACATCCCGAACACCAGTCACGGCTTTCGCTTTCGTGGCGTCAAACGAGGCGACTTTGCCACTAAAGACCGGACAACGAGCGACGACCGCATAAAGCATCCCAGGAACGCGCGAATCAATGCCGAACTTGGCAGAACCGGTGGCTTTATCGCGCGCTTCAAAGCGCCGCGTGTCGTGGCCGACAAGCGTGAAATCATCCGAGTTCTTGAGCAGAACCGTGTTGAGATTGGGAATGGGAAGCTTTGCGGCAGCTTCGACCAGTTCCCCGTAAGCTAGATAGCGCTTGGGATTACCGTGAACCACTTGTCCGCTCGCCGCTTTGCACGTGTCCGGACTAACTTCCCATCTCTGAGCCGCTGCGGAAACGAGCATTTCACGCGCGGCTGCTCCAGCACGGCGCAAGGGCAGCCACGATCCAGCGACGCTGCCGCTGCCACCGGTGCCGTGGTCATAAATTTTCGGATTGGTCGGCGCCTGGTCGACTTTCACTTGCTTCCAATCGACGCATAGCTCTTCCGCCAGGATCATGGGAAGCGCCGTCATAATCCCCTGGCCCATTTCGGATTTGCCCAGAATGAGCGTGACGCGATTGTCAGAAGTGATGCGAACCCAAGCGTCAAAGGGATTGGGTGGTTTCTTTTCCTGGTCCTGGGCCTGATCGGCAAGGGCGCCCGGAGAAAGGTGGAAGCCGATGATGAGCGCCACACCTCCCGCCGTACCAGTCTTCAGAAAATCACGACGATTTACAACGGAAGCTTTTTCCATGGGACACCTCGAGGCGTTTTGCGACTATCGCGGTTGAGGACGGCTTAGGCGGCAGACTTGGCCTTGCCCGCTTGCATGGATGCGGCGCGGTGAATGGCCTTGCGGATGCGTTGATACGTGCCGCAGCGGCAGATATTGCCGCTCATGGCATCGTCGATATCGGTGTCGGTAGGGTTGGGTTTCTTAGCAAGAAGAGCGACGGCGGACATGATCTGTCCGGACTGGCAGTAGCCGCACTGCGGAACGTCTTCTTCCATCCAGGCTTGCTGCACCGGATGGCTGCCATCCGCAGAGAGGCCTTCAATCGTGGTGACTTTCTTGCCCGCGACGCTGGAGATCGCGGTGACACAGGAACGCGTGGCTTCCCCGTTGATGTGCACGGTACAGGCTCCGCAGAGCGCCATGCCGCAGCCGAACTTCGTGCCAGTCATGTCGAGGGTGTCACGGAGCACCCAGAGCAGAGGCATGTCCGGGCTGACATCGACGGATTTAGGTTTGCCGTTCAAGGTGAAACTGATGGCCATGGAGTCCTCCCTTTGCAGATGGATATCCTACAACAAATGCCTGCATGGATGAAAATCCGTAGAATCCCGTTCAGGCTGAGCGCAGATCTGCCGCGCGGATCGGCAGCCGCCGGATGCGTTTTCCGGTGGCCGCGAAAATGGCATTGGCTAGCGCGGGGGCAGCCGGGGGAACGCCGGGTTCGCCGCAACCGCCCGGCGGCTCAACGCTGGGCACGATGTGGACTTCGATGACGGGCGGAGCGTCGCTCATGCGCAGGACTTCGTAGTCGTTGAAATTGCTTTGCTCCACTCGACCACGGGAAACGGTGATAGCACTTTTCAGGGCTTGCGCCAAACCGAAATTGATGGCGCCTTCCATTTGCGCTTTCACACTAAGAGGATTCACAGCTGTGCCGCAATCGACGGCGCAGACTACGCGATCAACCCGAAGAGCGCCCTTCTTTGCGTCACAGGTAACTTCAGCGACTTGCGCGACGTAACTGCCCCAGCCAAATGCGGCGGCGACGCCACGACCATGACCCGCTGTAACCGGCTCATGCCAGCTGGATTTCTCCGCGGCCAGTTCAATGACTTCGCGGCGGCGGCCACCATCGAGCGTTTCGCCATTCCCGACAGGGATTTTTCGCGCGGGGCCAAACGCCGCGAGTAGGAATTCAAGCGGATCGCGACCGGCGGCATGCGCGGCTTCGTCAAAGAAACTTGATACTACGAACTGGTTGCCGGAGGCATCGACCGAGCGCCAATAGCCGAGGGGCATGCCGGATTCGGCAACAGTGAATTCAAGACGGAAGTTGGGGACGAAGAGCGCGGGAAAGTCGAGCGAATCCACCTGAGCAGCTGCGCGAGGAGAGATGCCAGTGCCGTTATAGAAAGTTTCGATCGACGGCGAAGATCCGCGGTGCCGCCAGGAAATCAATTGGCCTTGCGCGTCCAAGCCAGCTTGCAAGACGTGGCAGGCAGCCGGGCGGTAGAAATCGTGGCGGATGTCGTCCTCGCGTGACCAGACGACTTGCACCGGCGCTCCCACATCGCGGGAGATGACGGCGGCTTCAACCGCATAATCCTGGATGAGACGGCGGCCAAATCCACCGCCGATGAACGTGACATGGACTTTGACGCGCTCACGGGGAATGCCGAGCGCGCTGGCCACCGAATCTGCGGCGGCTCCGGGGATTTGCGTGGGGGCCCAGAGTTCGCAGGAATCGCCGCGAACGTGAGCGGTGCAATTGACGGGCTCCATCGTGGCGTGAGCGAGAAAGGGCACTTCGTAGACAGCCTCGATTTTCTTTGCGGCGACTGCATGAGCCTTGTCGAAGTTGCCGTCGTTGCGGATGACGGTTCCCGGTTCGGAAGCGAGATGGAGCATTTTTTCGCGGAGGCTGGCGGTGGTTTCGGAGGCCGAAGGAGGTTCGTTCCATTCGATCTTGAGAAGCTTGCGCGCTCGCATAGCCGCCCAGGTGGAATCGGCGACGACTGCAACGCCAGAGCAGGAGTAATTGCGGCTGCCGGGGCCGGAGGTCTCGCCGAATTGGTGCGTGAGATGCGCGGACTGCACTTCAAGAACGGCGCGGACGTGTGGAGCAGACTTCACTTCGCCGGCGTTGAAGCGGCGTGGCGTGCCGCCGTAAACGGGACTGCGTTCGACGGAGGCGATAAGCATTCCGGGAACGCGAACGTCAATGCCGAACTGTGCGGCGCCGGTGATTTTCAGTTTTGTGTCGGTACGGCGCGTGGCTTTGCCGATGAGCGTAAAGTCCGAAGGATTCTTCAACGGCGGATCAGCAGGAGGCTGCAGAGCGGAAGCGGCTGCGACCAATTGTTCAAAGGCTAGCTTGCGCTGGGTAGGTTTGTGGGCGACTAAACCGGATTCGGCGTGGCATTCGGAGCGGGGCACATTCCATTGAGCAGCAGCGGCGGAGAGGAGCATCTCGCGAGCCGCAGCGCCTGCTTTCCGCAAGTTCGCATACGAACCGCGAACGCTGCCACTACCGCCGGTGAGTTGCTCGCCAAATTTCGGGTCGAGGTCGGCTTGCATAACCTGAACGCGACGCCAATCGCAGGAAAGTTCTTCGGCTACGATCATCGGGAGCGACGTGCGAACGCCTTGTCCCATCTCTGACTTGCCGCACCAGATCTTCACATCGCCGCCGGACGAAACTTCGAGCCACGCGTTGGGCGAAAACGAACTAGGGGTGGAAGTTCCGGAGATATTGCGAGCGCGCACCTTGCCTGTGAGATGGAAGGGCAGAAGCAAGGCGGCGCCAGCGGCAGCGGAGGATTTTAGAAAGACGCGTCGAGGAACGATCGCGGACATAGACACAGCCCCCACGGAATCAGACGCGCCAACGGCCAGGGCGTGAGCAACCTCAGTTGCCTTCGGCGGGGGCGGGCTTGGGCCGGGCCTTGGGAGCTTTCTGCGGGGCTTCCGGCTCGACACCACGCCAGCCCACGGGACGCCCGCTCACCGCTTCCTTCACGGAACGGAACAGCACCACGTACATCAACTGGCGGTAGTAGAAGCGCTGCAGCAGCACGGGGATCAGCAGTGTCCAGTCTTCCTTGCGCTCCAAAGCAAAAGCCAGCATGCACGTCAGTATGTCAATAAGCAAAAAGCCGAGGAAAAAGAAGACCGATTTTTCCACATCCGAGGTAGTCCAGAGCTGAGGCAGCCGCGTAACGCGGAATTGCGCCAACCCCCAGAGCAGCAGCGAACCAAAAAACATCAGGTCGATGACTGGCGATATCAGCGGCAGAACAAGTTGAAAAACGAAGATATTTGGCAGCGCGACCCAGCCGAGCGTGCCGTATTTCGGACGGAGAAGGGTGTCGCCATGCTTCCAAAAAGATTGCAGCGTGCCAAAGGTCCAGCGGAAACGTTGGCGGATCAGTTGGCTGGCTGTTTCGGGAGCTTCGGTCCAGGCAATTGCCTCTTCGTCGTAGCTGACGCGCCAGCCGAGGCGCCGGATCGCAATGGTCAGATCAGCGTCTTCGGCGACGGTGTCCGCCGTAATGCCGCCGACGGCTTCGATGGCTTTCTTGCGCCAGGCGCCGAGCGCGCCGGGCACAACGGTGATGCAATTCAGCAGGTCGAAGGCGCGCTTTTCCATGTTCTGGCTGGTGATGTATTCGAGTGCTTGCCAGCGCGTGAGCCAGCGCGAGCGGTTGCCAACCTTCACGTTACCGGCGACGGCACCAACCGTGGGATCGGAAAAATGGCGGATGAGTTTGCTGATAGCGTCCGATTCGATTTCAGTGTCGGCGTCAATTGTGACGACGATTTCCGTATCGGCTCGTGACAGGGCCACATTGAGCGCCGCCGCTTTTCCACGATTCACCTGATGAATGATGCGGACGCGCGTTTCGTGCGAAAAGTTCGCGTCCAGCAGCTCGCCGGTTCGATCCGTGGAACCATCATTGACAACGATAAGGTGCAAGTCTTTCAGATCGGAAAGAAGGACCGAGGAGACCGTCTGCACGATGACGCTCTCTTCATTGTGCGCGGGGACTAGAACGGTCACGCTCGGCGGGGGATTGGGCATCACGGCATGATCGGGGCGAAGTTTTTCGATTAGGGCGAGCAAGCCGACAATCACGGCGCGCCCGCTGACCATCACAATACCGAGGACGAAGATAGTGCCGATGAAGAAACGACACCATTCAAATAGCGTGAAAATGAATCCGTCGGCGCGCGCTTCGAGGCGCTCTTCAGCGGAGAGAGCCGGCATCACTTCGGCGCGCGTTTTACTGATCAAGTCAGAAACGGAAACAAGCTGGTATCCCTGTGCGCGTAAGGCATCAATAATCTGAGGAAGGGCCGCAACCGTCTGAGTGCGATCGCCGCCGCCGTCGTGCAGCAGGATGACATTACCATTGCCGGCCTGCCTCAGCACGCTGTCGACAATCTCTTTTGCAGGGATGGGCTTACCGCCGCGCAGGCTCCAGTCGTCCGGATCGATGCGCTGGCCCACGATCAAATAGCCCATTTCCTGAGCGAGAGGAAGTTGCGCTACTTCCTCTGCATACTCCGGCTGATGATCGATGCCATAGGGAGGCCGAAAGAGAATGGATTTCACTCCCAGCGTGCTTTCGATCAGCCGCTGGGTCAGGTTTAGTTCCCAGCGAATTTGCGTGTGTGAAATCTCGTCGAACTTCGGATGCGTAAAAGTGTGATTTCCGATTTCGTGGCCTTCGGCGTACTCGCGCCTCAAAATATCCGGCCTGCGGTTCGCTGGGTCGCCAATTACGAAAAAAACTGCCGGAGCATTTTTTTCCTTTAGGATGTCGAGGATCTTGGGCGTCCATTGGGGGTCGGGACCATCGTCGAAGGAGATGGCGATTTTCTTAGTCGCACCGCCAATGCGATCGATGTTGTAGGAAAGCGGGATGGCGTCATAGGCCTCGTCAGTGAAAAGATCGCTCGCCGCATCGTACTCGAAGGAACGTTTACCTTGCTTGGGTGTATCAGTAAAGTGCCAGATGTCGCCGTCGCCTTCTAAGATTAGATCGGGGCCCGGCGGCAGAGCGGCGAGCTTCTGCCGGGCTGCATCGTCAGCGTGGATTGCATCCCAGATTGGCCAGAGCGAAGTATCGGAGGACCCGAGCCGCCACAACGCTGTGCCCTGCACGCCCAGCCTCTCGCTCGCGCGCAATTCGTTGTAGGCGGTGACGGCGTCGAGCAACCACACCTGGTGCACACGGTTGTGCTCGTCGTAGTACGAATAGTGGGGATTCAGCGAATTGCTATCGAATTCGACGTCGGCGTCCGATTCCTCGGCGTGCAGCAAAGCTTCCTGGATACTCCATTCTTCCGCGGTCTCGTACCCTTTTTTCGGCGCGGAGGCCCAGTCGTAGGCATAGTTCGCTATCCCCACGATAATTTTTTGCGCCGGAACGACTTCGAGCACTTGCCGCAGATTTTCCATGAACCAGTCTTGCGCCGCGATGGGGCCCGGCGGGGAATACGGCCAGTGCTGATCAAAATTCATGAGATCGATGGCGTCACATTGTTGGCCAAAGTATTCGTAGTCGTAGGAGTCGTCGCGGGCGGGCAACGCGATCATTAATTTCAAGCCCTTGGAATGGAGCGCCGGGGCCAACGCGCCAATGAGTTCGCGGAGGTGCGCCTGGTTGGCGTCCGGCACTTCTTCAAAATCGACGACAATTCCTGCCTCGTGCGACTCAACCGCGTATTCAACAACGTCCTGAACCAGTCGCTGCCGCGCAGCGGAGCTCGCCAATAGCTGCGCCATTTCCTTGATGCGCCACTCCACGCCGTCGTAATTGTTCAGCATGCCCATCATCGGCAGCTCGATTGGCGGATTGAATGACCTCATCCACTGGTGGAGCTTGTCGTCCTTGAGCAGCGTGATGGCTTCCGCGGGCGTAGCTTTGACGGTATTCTGCCCGTGTTCGTAATCCACGATGGTCAGCGCGCCATCGGCCGAGACGGCATGCAATTGCTCAGGAATCAGAAGGTCAATGTCCTTGTAGTGTTTTTTCAGGGAGGCAAGACTGTTAGGATCCCAGCTAACAAAAAATGCCGCGCGCAGCGGATCGTAACTCGCCGGCACAGTTCCCATGTTCGCCACGCGGCGCTTCCTGCCTTCCCGCGTGGGCACTGGTTTCTTTTTTGATTTGAGCGCCTGGTACTTGGGCCTTGTATCTGGCAGCAACCCCGCGGGCAATTCTACGCTGATGGCGATAGTAACGAAAAAATAGGCAAGCAAAAGGGTCAGCAGCACGCCGCTAATTTCCATCACGCGCCGAGTGCGGCGCCAGCGCACACGCTCCGCGTCGTAAAAAATGGGTCCGCGTTCCTTCATTTCACCTTTCAACCTGGCCGCACGGCAGGCAAATATACATCAGGTTGGGACTGAGTCTGTCTGCACGATTCCGTCTGCTCTATTGTAAGATGCGTGGCATTGATGAAGCGAGTTTTCTCGAACCCCCCTGCCGCGTTAGCTGCAGGCCTCTGCCTGCGGCTCTATTTCGTCCTGAAGTTCCCTACTAACTCCGGCGACACCGTTCTGTACGAACAAATCGCAACAAACTGGCTGAAACACCATGTCTACGCCATGACCGTCGGCAGCCAGATCACCCCGGTGGATGTGCGCATGCCGGGTTATCCGGCGTTTCTTGCCATCATCTACGCTCTCACGGGACGTACGGGCGCGGATGCGCGCCTCTGGGTGATGCTGGCACAGATCGGTGTGGATCTTCTTTCCTGCCTGGTGATCGCCAGGTTGGCGGCGCTTTTGGCCTGTCCCAACGAGGAATCCGCGCCGGACAAAGGTGTGCATTCCGTTGCGCTCTGGCTCGCCGCTCTGTGTCCCTTCACCGCAAACTACGCGGCGGTCCCACTGACCGAAGTCTTTGCTACATTCTGGACGGCGCTCGCCTGTTGCGCTCTAGTGATGGCCATAAGAAGAGTACCAAAGCCGGATTTTCTCTTGAAGAGTACGCACCTTCCTCTAGGGAAGAGCGTGGAATACTCTGCTTTCGGAGCAGGTTTGATAGTTGGAGTGGGCACGCTATTTCGCCCAGAAACACCGATGTTGCTCATAGCTGCCGCCATCGTTTTTGGCGGATTGTTTTTTCTGCGCGGAAGCTACCCTCGCTGGTTCTGGGTTTGCCTTGCCATGGCGCTCGGCTGCTTGATGATTCTTTCTCCCTGGGCATTGCGAAACATGGTGACCCTGGGCGAGCTCCAATTCCTGACTCCTAAAAACTCAAATCTGCCCGGAGAATTAGTTCCCTACGGCTTCATGGCGTGGGAAAAGACCTGGCTCTTCCGAATGCGGGATTGCTACCTCGTGCCGTGGAGGCTGAACGAAGGGGCGATTTCTGTGGATGACATTCCCGCGCGCGCCTTCGATTCGCAGGAAGAGAGACAGCGGGTCGCCGCGATTCTCGATCAATACAACAATGATTTGATGCTGACGCCGGAAGAAGATGCCGAGTTCTCACAACTTGCGCACGAGCGGACCGCGCGCCATCCTTTGCGGACGTACCTCTGGTTGCCCGCTGCGCGCGCCGTCACCATCTGGTTTACCCCACGCATTGAGCTGCTGCCGATTTCAGGACACGTATTCCCCCTCGCGCAAATGCGCGAGGATGACCCGGTCGATCAGGAAGTGACCATCCTGCTTTTTGTGCTGACTTTATTTTATGTCGGGCTGGGCGTTTGGGGCGCGGTACGGCTCTGGCGTTCGAATCCAGCAGTTCGTGTCGCGGTGGCCTTTCTGGCGCTATTCATGGTGCTCCGCACCGCCTTCCTGACCACGCTGGAAACACCCGAGCCCCGCTATGTTCTAGTTTGCTTTCCAGCATTGATCGCCGTTGGAGCGCAAACTTTCGCGCGCCGTTCTGAAGCGCAGTAGCGCCAGCTTTCACTCGCGGCGTGGTTGCTCGTTCCAAAAAGCGCACCAGATAAATCCTGTGCTGCTACTTTTCCTCGAAAGGTTCGGGGTGAATTGTGACGCGGTAAATCTGCGGAAATTTTTCCTTCACGCGGTCTTCCAAGACCGCCGTCACATCGTGTATTTGCGTGATCGGCAGGCCGCCTTTCATTGTGCAGTGGCAGGACACCAGGATGTGGTGTTCCACCTGCTGGGCCCGAACATCGTGGCAGTTCACCAGTTCGTCGAATTCCGACGGTAAGCGGTTGAGGAACTCCTCGATCGCCCGCGAAAGCTGCTTCATTTCCCCAGCACCGGAGTCGGGTGTCGCAATGTGCCTGCCCAGCGGCTCGATATGAATGTTTACCTCAACCAGTCCGTCGCGCAATTCACGAATCTTCTCCTCGAGCTCCGTGGCTTGACGATGCGCTTCGCCCAGGCTTAAATTCTCGTCCACTTCCAAGTGCAACTCGATGAAGAGTTGCCCATCCTGCTGCACGGCGGTCAAATCGTGAATCGCGAGGCCCATCTTCTGGGCGGCGGCGCGAATCGCTTCGAATAGGTGTTCGCCCTGAGGTGCGCGGGGCTCCGCGTGCACCATTACATCGGAGGGAACGATCTCGCCGATGCGCTTCTCGATGGCGTCGCTCAGGGCATGCACTTGCTCCAGGCTCGCCGTACGCGCCACGCTCACCGTCGCATCCACAAAGTGGCGATTTCCGGCGCGGCGCACGCGCACGCGATCGACATCAAGCACGCCATCCATGCGCGCGACAGCCTTGGCGATTTCCTGCTGCAATCCCTGCGGTGCCGCGTCCAGCAAGGCATCCAGCGTGCGCCTTCCGAGCTGTGCGCCCACCCACAAAATGACGGCCGCAACCGTCAGGCCCGCCAAAGCATCGGCGTAATTCAGCCAGGGCAAGTTCCAGGTTTCCCCGGCCCACACCAGCCCAATGCCAACGATCACGACAACGGTGCTCCATACATCGGTCGAAAAATGCAACGCGTCGGCCTCCAAGGCGTCGCTGGAATATTTTCGCGCCACATTTCCGAGGGCCCGCGCGCGCGTTAGATCGATCGACAAAGCGACCAGCAGCACCAAAATCGCCGTGACGCTGGGCTGGATGTGCACGGTACGGAAGAACAGCCTGTTAAACGCCTCGTAAACGATGTACAGGGCCGTCAGCCCCAGTAGGCCGGTCTCCACGAAAGCGGAGAAGTTCTCAAATTTACCATGACCGTAAGGATGCTTCTCATCCGCCGGCTGGTCAGACATGCGCACGGAGAGAAACGTGATGATCGCCGCAAGCAGGTCAAGACCGGAGTGCAGGGCCTCCGAAAGGACACCCAGGCTACCGGTGCGAACAACCAAAAACGTTTTGAGAGAGACCAACACTAGAGCGGAGCCCACGCTTAAGAGCCCAGCCCGCTTCTTCTCCCGCCCTTCCTCGACATGGTTGATCGCTGGCATCGCCCGCCTAGACTACCTCAACTCCCCTCATTCTCCCGCACACGCAGCACTTCCCCCGCCTCCATTTCCTATCGCGCCAACATCCGTTATCTCTGCTCGGTTGTTCAGTTTCATCGCGTGGCACTTGCCTGCGAAGGAAAGACGATGTATTTTCTCGACGGGTACCAGGAGACCTCACTATGATTCGCGTCTTCCTCGCGATCATTCTTGTTTCGCTTTTTGCGGCTCTCGGATTTGCGCAAGCTTCCACATCGTCGCCGGCAGCCGGCGTATGGAATGCACTGTCCAGTTCAGCGATGGATCCTGCAAGGTCTGCGCACGCAGAAAACGTCGAGATCATTCGCGATCGCGTGCACATTACTCTGCTCGACGGCACGATTCAATTTGCCCAGCCAGTCAATGGCGTGGTATTTGGCGCCGTCTTCCATGGTAACGGCCGCGTGCAAGTGGATCCGCCCAATCTCATCGAAGCCCATCAATTGCGGCTCTTTATCAAACAGGACAAGTTGGAGATGACGTTTGCTGAAGCTACGTTCAGCTTCACGGACGGTTTGTTCGATGAGGTAGCCAGGCAAGTAAAATGGCAGCCTTCGGGTTTCTCCTCGGATGATTTGTATGCCAAGCGCCAGCAAGAACACGAAGATCTCGGAGCGGAGTACCTCCCGCGCCTGTTCAAAAGCGTAATGTCCGGTGATCGCAAGCGGACCGCCTATTTCCTTGCGGATCTGAAAACCAAGGAGAAAGGTTGGGTCGAAGTTCGCCAAGACGCCATGCAGCTCGAGGAAATGCGCGTAGGCCAGTGGGGAGACGTTGGCCCGGTGAAAATTCCGAATGTCTGGATGAATTTCCCGGCTGATGGCCGCGACCCCCGCCATGCCTATGATGATCCCGCTGCCCGGCAGGACTTCCTGATTCCCAGCTATAAGATCACCACGTCAGTCGCGGATAACGCGGAAATGAATGCCACAACGGAAGCCACCGTTCAGCCGCGATACTCCGGCGAGAGCATACTTCTGTTTGACCTCGATTCCAATTTGCGTGTGAGCACTATCAAAGATGGCCAGGGACATAACTTGGAATTCTTCCAGGCACGCGAGCGAAAAGATCGCTACCAATCCTACGGGAGTTATATCGCCGTGGTGCTTGCCAGTCCGACGCAAGCGGCTCACCAGGAACAGTTCACGTTTCAATACGGCGGAAAGCGTGTTGTTCGAAAAGTAGGAGACGGCAATTACTTCTGCGAGAGCTTTGGCTGGTATCCGTCGGCGTTTGCCGGAGAACTCGGGGTCGACGAATTCGCGTTTCGCTCGGATTTCGAGCTGAATTTCCGCAGCCCCAAAAAATATAGCCTCGTCGCCACGGGACACAAAGTCAGCGAAGGGACGGATGGAAAACTGCTTCTCACCTCCTGGAAGAGTGAAATCCCCTTGGCGGCTGCGGGTTTCGCTTTCGGCGACTACAAAATTTATACGGAAAAAGTCGGCGATATCGAGGTACAGGTCTTTGCCAACCAGCAGCCGGACGATCTGCTGAAATCGATCCAGCGGATATTTGATAACCCCGTCGATGACCTGGCAGCCGGGCCAGGAGGCCGCCATGCGCAGTTCGCCGCCATCGGACAGCTCACTCCCTCCGCCCTGGCAAAGACAATTGGCATCGAGACTTCAAACACACTTAGAGTGTTTCAAAACTATTTTGGACCTTACCCCTACAAACAGATTGCCGTGACAAACATCATTGGCAGCTATGGTCAGGGCTGGCCCGGTCTTTTGTATTTGGGCTGGTTCACATTTCTCGATTCCACCCAGCGCAATGCCCTGGGTATCAAGAATCAGGTGGGGCTGACCGATTTCTTTCGCGGCCACGAAAGTTCGCACCAGTGGTGGGGGCACCGCGTGGGTTGGAAGAGCTATCACGACCAATGGCTTTCGGAAGGATTCGCGGAATTTTCTGGAAAACTGTACGTTCAGTTTAGAGAAAACCGCAAGGAGTTTCGGGAGCAATTCCAGAGAGACAAGGATCTCCTTCATTCCGGCGACATTCACAGCCACCAAGTGGATTCGCTCGGCCCAATCTGGATGGGCCGACGCATCATGTCTTCGGAGACCAATGGAAGTTCTTACCAGAATCTGATTTATTCCAAGGGTGGTTACATCCTGCAGATGTTGCGGATGCAACTATCGGATCCCCGTAATCCCGATTCCGACCACCTCTTTAAAGAGATGATGCAGGATTATTGCAAGACTTTTGATAACAAGGCCGCGTCAACTGAAGATTTCAAAGGGATTGTGGAAAAACACATGACGCGAGCAATGGATTTGGACGGCAACCACAAGATGGATTGGTTCTTCAACCAATACATCTATGGCACGGGAATCCCGCAGTACAGTTTTCATGCTTCGGTCGAAGCTACCCCAGACGGCAAGACTCACTTGAAGGCGGAGCTCACGCGCTCCGGGGTGCCGGATACATGGAAGGATGCCGTCCCGCTTTACGCCCACATGGGCGACAAAACGATCCGGCTTGGGACACTCGCCGTCACGCACGCGAGCGAACAGCTTGACGTCTCCTTGCCTGGAAAAGTCGACCGCGTCTCCATCAATGATAACGAAGATTTACTGGCAGACGTAAAGCAATAGTGCGCTACATTTCGGATGGGCATTTTTGCCGGCTGCTTCTTTGCAATAAGCTGATCAGGATTTCTCGAATGGCTGGTTCCCGCGGATGAACTGCAGCGCCGCGGAATTCATGCAATATCGCAAGCCGGTCGGTTCGGGTCCATCCGTAAAGACGTGCCCCAAATGCGCGTCGCAAAGCGTGCATTTCAGTTCCGTTCGTAGCACGCCTGCACTGAAATCTTTTTTCTCGCGCACATTTTCCGCAGCGATGGTTTCCCAGAAACTCGGCCAGCCCGTCCCGGAGTCGAATTTCGCCTTCGAATCAAAGAGCGCATTGCCGCAATCGACGCAGCGGTATAAGCCCGCGGCGTGCTGATCGTAGAGCTCCCCGGAAAAAGCAAATTCAGTCGCCGCGCGCCGCGTTACATCGTATTGCAGCGGCGTGAGTTGCTTCTTCCACTCGGATTTGTTCTTCCGCACTTTCGCCAGGGTATAAATCCCCAGCCTCGTGCCATCGTCCGCGAATTTCACGATCTTGACTGAGCCCGAATCGTCTTCCGGCTCGCCGTCATCAGCGAAAGCCGAAAGGCAAACACGTTCCACGCCCACCAGCAAGCCGTAGGCTGCGGCCGTGGCCGCTCCAAAGATCAGTCCGCGCCGCGTGATTTCATTCATGGAAGCAATTCCTGAAATGAATTTACTTTGCCGGGCTCATCGGTGGCGGAGGCAAGAGCGGCAGCCGCTTGGCCTCTCCGCGCGCCCCGCGCACTTCCAGTTCCTCGAACAGCAGCGACGGCGCCACCACCGAGGCTGGCAAGCCGCTTTGCGCCGAGCCAAACGCACCCAGTGCCGTGCCCGCAAATCCATTGATCTGGCTTTGCATGTAGTTGAAAACAAAAGTATCGTTGCCGACTCCAGCGAGATTGCGTAGCGCGCGCGAATTCAACCCAATGATGCGCGAGCCTCGGATCATCTCTTCCCTGCCGGTTTCCGGATACACCCGATAAACGACCAGCGGGAGTCGATCGCCGGTCCCGGCGCCGCCGCCGTAGCTGGCCAGAAGTTCAGAGAAATCTTCCTGGTGCAGCAGGCTCAGCGCGGGATTGTCCATTTCACGCACGACCAGGCAATAGGCCAATTTTTCCGCGCGGCAGGTGCCCAGAAATTTCTTCTTCAACTCTGCCGCGGAAAGGGTTTCCGCCGAGGAAAAGAACAGGTTGCTCATCGTCGGCTTGGCGTCGTTCAAGAACGCGGCGCGACCGTGACCGTTGGATTGATCGGAGTCTGGTCCGGGCCGCCGGGACATCAGTTCGCTCTTGAAATTGCCGTTCTCCACCAGTGTAACTTTCTGCGCGCGTACACCCTCGTTGTCCACGGCGTAGCGGCCGATCAGCGGCGTGCCATTGAATTCTTTTGCGCCCGGATCATCCACCACTGTCACACCGGACGGCAAAACTCGCGCGCCAATCCGCGACACCCAGTCGCTCTTTCCCCCCAAACCGCTGAGCATCTGTTCCATCACGGGGCTGAAGGAAATCGGAGGGCGCGCACCGTTCACGGCGGGTCCAAGCACCTGCGCCAGCATCGGCGCCGCAGCACGAGCTTCGAAAAAGACGGGACCGGTATAGTCTTGCGCGGGTGGCGCGGCCCGCAGTGTCATAAGTTCAGTACCGGCAACGTTCAATCCTTTGCGCACCGCTTCCACACTGGGCAAGTCGGCCGGACGTGTCGCGTAGGTGGCATAAAAATGATTCAGCGGCACTCCGTCGTCGGCAAATGTCCTCATTCCAGCTTCAATTGCTGCAAAATGACGATTCTGTCGGACCTCCGTTCCTTCGCTGGTCAGCAGATATTCCGTCGCGTAGACGATGTAATAGGTCACGCGCGATTCGTGAATCTCGGAAAACGCCCGCAACGTCGCCGAAGTCTCGCGTGCTTCCTGGTCCCAGTTGCGGCTGGTCCAATCCGGCGTCTGCAGCGGTTCGATAAGTTGCACCGGCTCGGCTTTCGCAAGATCATCGATTTCCGATTGCCGCGCCAAACTGCTGAGATACGCCTGCTTGCGTGAATAGGTCTCCACCGCCTCTTTGAACGCCTGATCCGTCGCAATCCACAAATCCTGCCGCAGCGAATCGTAATCGCGGTCGATTCCTACTTCGCCGTTCGGCCCGATGAAACCGCGGAACGCGTCTTCGCCTACAAAATTGGAGCTGTCCAGTTTGTAGCTGCCCACGCGCGCTTGCACATCCATGAAGCGGTTTCGCGTATGCGTGCTGGAGAGCAAGGTGCCGTATTCCGCGACGACTTCGCGCACTTCAAGATCGAGCAACCGGTATTCAACGTAATACGGTCGCACCGGCTGGTCGATATTCGGAATTTTCAATTCCAGCCCTCACTGCTGGCCTCCCGTCTTGGTTACGTCGTGCGCGGGCGGCGGCAGGATCGGCGGCCGGTCCGTCGAACTTTCTTTTTTCTGTACTTCCAACTCCGAAGTTAAGATTGCGGGCGACGCGGCGGCCACGGGAACGGATCCCGATTCCGCGCCGCAATAGCCGTTGAAAACCTCTGGCGTATCGCCTGTCGCGACAATCTTCGTCAGTGCCGCGAGCGGCGTACCAACAATGTCCACTCCACGTACCAATTCATCAGGCCGCCCATCCGGATAAACCTTGTAAACCACCAGTGGCAGCACCTGAAACGCCTGCGGCTGGCCGCGTCCAGTGAACGTAAATCCGCCCGCGATGTCATCGATCAACAAACCAAACGGCTTGCCCTGCGCTTTGATCAATTCAATGAGCTTGGCACGGAGCTGCGCGTTGGTTACCGTCTTGCTGCTTTGCACGATCAGGTTGCCCTGCCGTGAAACCGGCGTTGCACCGAGCTGCCGCCTGCCATGGCCGTTCGAATGAGGAAACCCGACCAGCGGCGACCGTGACATCTCGAAACTCTTCAGCATACCGTGATCCACCAGCGGCACGCTCTGCGCTGGCACGCCTTCATCATCGAACTGGTAGTAGCCCAGAAGGTCCTGTTTCCCAAGCTTTTTCATCGTCGTATCGTCAGTAATGCTTAGGAATTCCGGCAGGATCTGCTCGCCGACTTTTTTCGAGAACGTTTGTCCCTCGGTCACGTCTTTTTGCCGGTGACCTTCCGCGCGGTGGCCGAAGACTTCGTGGAAAAACACCGCCGCGGCGCGTCCCGTCAGTAGTGCCGGCCCGACGGTCGGATCGGTGATGGGCGCGGCGACCAGTCCTTCCAATTCCTTGCGCATCGTCGCTTCCGCTATGTACACCGCTTTGTCGTCCGGCGCGTCCTTGGGTTCGACCCAATCAAAATTGTAGTAGCGATCGATGTCCATCCCGTCCGGCGCCTTGCCCTGAATGAACAGCTCCAGTCGGTAGCGAATCTGCCCGTATTGCAGTTGTGTCCCTTCGCTGGTCACCTGATACGCGTTTTGCGCCTGCGCCGCGAACGTCACGATGGAATTGATGATCGCCGGAGATTCGCGAAAGGCCTTGGTATAGACGCGGACTCGTTCCTCCCAAGGTTTGCGGTCCACCGCGATCGAAACCTGCGGGCCGATCGAAATGTGTGGTTCTTCCCGTGAAAAATCCGGCGCGCGCCCTTCCGCTGTTTCTACTTTTACTTCCTTGCCCGTCTTAATCTTGATCAACGCTTCGGATGCCGCCCGATACTGCTTGTCGGTCTCCAGCCAAATCGTCCGGCGCAGCACTTCGGCATCATCGTCGATCGGCACCGGTGCTCCAGGCCCGCCGCTGGCCATCTGCCGCTCGCCGACCTTGTGCGAATTGTCCAGCGCGTACGTTCCCGTTCGAACCGAAACTTCCAGCCAGCGGTTCCGCGTTTCGCTGCTGTTAAGCAGGGCCCCATTCGAACCGGACACATCCGCGCGCTGCGTCTCCGTGACCGTATACCCCATGTAATAGGCCGGAGGATCCAGCGTGCTCAACGTCTTCATGGAGCGTTCCATCTCCGCTTGCAATGCCGCGAGCAGCGGTGAGCGCTTCGTCTGCGAATCCGGTGGCGCTGCGTACGATGATGGTGCAAGGCTGGAAAACAACCCCAGCGCGCAAAGAAAAGGAATCATGCGACTACGAATCGATTTGGTCAAAGGATGCCTCACTCGGAATTAGACGGGACTGCGAAACATTCAGTTTACGCCATAGCGCAGGTGCACACAAAGCGCCCACCAGCCAATACCATTGCCCTTTAGACAACACTTCTTCGACGGCTTTTCCGCATCATTCGTTGCATGTGCGCGGAAAACAACGCCAGCCCTGGAAAACAGAGCCCCCTGACTGCTCGTCGCGGTCAGGGCGGTAGGTTCATTTCGCGAGAACAATCGCGGCAATCTCAGGGACACAACCCCGTCGCAGGGTTGGGGACGCACCCCTTCTGCGTAGTGCGAGGAGTCCCGCTACGCGTCAATCCAACTCCCAAGCCAACTCCAACAGCTCCCGCAACGATTCCCACGGTTCCCCAAACGCCAAGGTGCGCCCCTGCCCCGGTCACTCCCGACGGCACTCCCGGATCCGTATCCCTGCCGGAAGCCACGAGTAGATCAAGCGTTGCCTGTTGTGGCGGCAGCGGTCCGGAATTGTCTCCGCTTCGCACGCTGGTCATCTGCCCGGCTTTGACCAGCACGCAAACTCCTGCGAGATTGCAGACTTTTACCAATCCTTCGAAGGTGATCACGTTCATCGTGCCAGTTGTGTTGTCGAACGCCACAAAAAAATCCGTTCCCACCACTCCGGCGACGCCTGCCGGAGTGCGTACCTCAAATTTCCCGTCCGGTTTAGCGATCTTTTGCGCTTGCGTCCGGAGCTTTCCATAGGTCAGCTCCAGCTCGGTTTGCTGCGCTCCCGCATCGTGTTTGACTACTTTCATGGACGATTCCGAACCCACATTCAGCACTGAACCGTCATCCAGAGCGATACGTGCCCGCGCGTTCACTTGGGTATTCACCAGATCTTGCCAATCGACGGCCGTCTTTGCCGACGCCGTGATGGTTTTCCCGCTGCGGGCTATGCTCACCGCCGGAATTACACGGGAGACTTCGCCGGCGCGCTGCCCCGCAGCTTGGGGGGCAGCCCAAACATCCGCCGGAATCGCAATTAGCAACGAAAGCAGTAGCGCCAGACCGAAGGCATACGGGGAATTTGTCTTCATCGGGGACTCTCCTGATCTTGCAGTTGTATCTATCGTAGTTACTGGAGCGCACCGGACCTGTCAACGGCAAACGGTGGGCCTTTTGCCCACTCTCTACATGCTTTTGTGCGCACATACCGCGGATAATCATTCAACCACAAAAATGAAACACTGCCGCGGCCATGTCGTCATGCTGCTCCCGCCCTTGAGAAAAGTTTTCAACCGCGGCAAAAACGCGGCCGAGCAGTTCGGTCGGCGAATCGGGCCGCGGTGCGTCACAAAGTTCTTGCAGCCGCTCGATTCCGAATTGGTCTCCGTCGCGGTCAAATGCATCCGTAATCCCATCCGTGCAGAAGAGCACCGAATCGCCCGGCTGCAATTGCAGCGTCAGCGTTTCGTAGCTCGTCGCTGCGAACAACCCCGGAGGAATCCCGGTGACCCCCAGGATGCGGCAGCCGTCCGGGCAAAGTTGCAAAGGACCCGGCATGCCTGCGCTGGCGATTCGCAGTTCGTGGCTACGCGGATCGAACAGCGCATATTGGATCGCGGTATGCCTCCGGGGCATGCCGCGAATCATTAGTCGGCGGTTTAAAGTCGCGAGGACATCGTGCGGCGATGTGCCCGTCTTGTGCACGCCGCGCAATGTTCCCACCGCCAGCGCCGCATACAGCGCGGCCGGCAGCCCCTTGCCGGAAACGTCGCCCAGATACAAACCAACACTCTTGTCCGTCAATTCGAAGTAATCCAGGAAGTCGCCGCCAACCGCTGCGATGGGCTGAAATTCGTGCGAGATCATCACCGCACCAGCGCGCAGCGATTCCGCGGGAAGCATCACGCTCTGGATTGCGCGAGCTTCTTCGAGTTCCTCTTCCCTCAGTTTTTCGATCGCATGCAGTTCGAGCGGCGGCGCAGTCGTATTCATTCGTCTGTCCGTAGGGGGAGCGTTACACCGGAGAGGGAAATTT
>WNFH01002177.1_pt1 | contig 21257 bp, 9 predicted proteins | sample 5400411 | NCBI WGS metagenome assembly WNFH01 (sample SAMN13153347, study PRJNA577476) | soil metagenome | isolation source: 200 cm saprolite under Douglas fir tree site 2 hole 3 | place: USA:California | collected 2015-04-18
GTACTCAGTCTTGGGATTTCGGTCAACACTAAACAATGACAGACCGGTGTTTGTTAGGGTCGCCGGATCGATCTGGGTCGTAATGCTAGGCGGACCAGTGTTGACGCTGAAATACGTTCTGGTCGTGGGACCGTCCTGGAACTGTGTCAGGTTCACCGAATTGGTGAACGGAGGATTGCGAATCGCAGGCGGATAGTCCGTTCCGTCGAGCGCATACAGCAGCCCATAACCTCCGCGAAGGACCATCGTCTTTTCTTTATTTAACGCGTAGGCAAAGCCAACGCGTGGGCCGAAGTTATTCTTGTCAGTCGAAACGATGCGGTCGCTACTGCCAGCGGCTACAACTACGCGCCGCGCGTCTGGAAAATAGTAACTGGTTCTACCCGATGCTTCGGTCGGGTTGGTGAATAGGTCATAACGAAGGCCGAGGTTCAGAGTTAGCTTGCTGTTGACTTTCCAATCGTCCTGAACGAAAAGGCCATACTCCTGAGTGCGCAGCTCGAATGGACCTCCGAAAACCTTGCCCCGAGAGACTTGGAATGCCGGCAAACTCATCAGCTCGTTTGCCTGGGCGTTGCCTGTGCCACCGTAGGGGACACCATTGGCATCAACATAGCACGCCGCTGCGGTTCCAGAGCCGGCCGGACAAGCTGCGTTCGGACCAGTCGCAGGGCCGTTGTCGGCATATTGCATGTTCCCTTTTAGAAAACCGGAGCGTCCGCCGTCGATCGCATTTTCGCGCCCAAACTTAAGCTGTCCACCAAACTTGGTCACATGCGTCCCGTGGATGATTGTCAGAGAGTCGGCAAAGTAAGGACTCTTGCTCTTAACTCGGAACAGGCCACCATCGCCGAGGTATTCGGTGAAGCCGCTGCCAAAATTTCCCAGCCCCGGGCCGCCGGACGCTTCGAGCGAACCATCGTTCGCATTCGGATAGCCGACGTCATTCGCGAAGGTCGCGCTGGTGCCGCACGCGCCTCCGACGCCACAGTTGAAAATTGAAATCTGAGTCTGCAAAAGGCCGAAGCTGAACTCATTGAGGATGGTCGGGCTAAAGGTGTGTGTGTCGGAGATCACAATCTTCCTGGCATCACCTACCTCGTCACCTGCGCCGAATCCCGCAGTCGGCAAGCCCGGCAGCAGATTAGCGCGGTTGTTGCTCAGCCGTTGCTCGATGAACGTCCCGCTTAACGAATTCTTATTCCCTAGCTTGTGGTCGATCTTGACGGAAAAGTTATTAATCCTCTCCTGGTTAGCCCGCTGCGTAAAGTAGTTGTTATTACCCTGACCGGGATCGAAGACATTAATCGTAGGTAGCGGAAACTTATTGAATATTTTCTGCGAGATTGGGCTGATCAGCGCTGACGGGATCGTAGCGTTAGCGAAGGCCTGGCCGGTACGCGGGTTGCACACTGGCCCGTCATCCGCAGTGGTTACGCTATTACCATCGCAGTCGTGACTGGCAAACCCAGTGAAGTTGCCATTCCGCGAGCCAGCCGTTGGTACCGTCGACGAGGTTGGAAACGGCAGATGGTTGCGCGCAGCCTGATAGTCAAAGAAGAAGAACGTCTTGTTTCTGATGATCGGCCCACCAAGCTGCCCACCAAACTCATTAATCTGCTGTACCGCTTTTGTAAACGGAGTTAGATTTGTCACACCACTGTTGATGGCATTAGCTCTATCGCGTTTGAGCATCGGATGGTATGCGTTCAGTGAAGAATTCTGACCCTTGAAGTAGCCTTCACCGTGAAACCTATTTCCGCCCGACTTTATGGTTGTAATGATGACCGCGCCAGCCGCCCGTCCGAATTCCGCCGGCGGCACGCTCGTTGTAACCTTGAACTCGGCAATAGTTTCAGGGTTTGGAAACACTCCGATCGTGCCAAACTGTGACTCGTTGTTGTCCGACCCATCCAACGAGAAGTTATTGTTGGTTGAGCGCTGGCCGTTAACTGTTAGCGCGCCACTGCCCGAACGAGCAAAACGGGAATTCTCAGTCGAGCCTTGCGGGTTGCTTGCGCCTGGCCCGCCGCTTCCTGCTCTCGGATCGCCGTTGTTGAATTGCCGCGCATCCGGACCAGTACCGCCGAATCCAGTGTTACTAGATGCGGCAACGCCCGGCGTGAGTGTCGCAAGCTGAGTGAAGTTGCCTCCTGAAAGTGGTAGCTCCGTGATTTCGCGTCCAGTGACCACCCTCCCCCGATTACTCGACTCGGTTTCAACTAGCGGCGCGGCTGCGGTGATAGTGACCACTCCGGTGACGTCTCCAGGAGTAAGCGTTAAGTCAATCCTCAATCTATCATTGGTCTGGAGAACGACATTTTCTTGCACGGCCGTTTGAAAGCCTTGCTTGGTGACCGTGATCTTGTAGGTTCCGATCTCAAGCGACGGCGCTTGATACTCGCCGTTGTCGTTGCTCTTCACCTCGCGAGTGGCGCCCGTGTCCACCTTGGTCACCTTCACGGTCGCACCCTGCACTACGCCTCCATTGCTGTCCGTGACCGTTCCTACAATGTCGGCTTTGTTCGTTTGGGCAACTGTCGGAAGCGCAAGGATGCCGAAAACCAAGGTAAGAGTGGCAGCGCGCACCAACAGGTGAGCGGCAAGTCGCGTCGATGACATCGCTGAACCTCGCATTGTGATCAAAGATTGCAGGAAATGCACTTGTACCGAATAGGGTCACGAGTGCAACTTCAAGGTCTTGCTGTAAATCCCTTGCCAAGGCCGGATTTGGCTGGCTTTCGCGGTTCGCTGTCGAGAAAAAACGCTTGCGATTGCCCGCTTGATAGTTTGTTGCCTAAACGAACTAAGTGTTTATTACAGTTTTGAAGTGCTGTCAATACTTTTTTGACTGTTTTGTCGGAAAATAACGGTCGGTTTTTGTGGTTGACTCCAGGTCCGGGAACTTCTTACCGCGCCAAAGCCATCAAGCTGCAAAAGCTGACGCCGCAAATTTGCTCACTAGAACCAGGCTCAAGGCGCCCATCAAGGTGGGGTCATTCCCGAGTGTCGACGGCAATATGCGGACGGACGGAATGCCGCGCCGGATGCTGTGTTCAATCTTTTGCTTCAGAGCTTCTTCGACCAGTGGCCAGGCTCTGGCTATTTCACCGCTAACGACGACTGCTTTCGGACTGAAGCCAACCACGAGGTTAGAGATGCCGATACCAAGACAAAGAGCCATGTCCACCAAAGCTGTCCGCGCGTCGGGTTCGCCAGCCAATGCCCGATTGACGAGTTCCTTGAAAGTAATCAGCGAGTCAGGTTCGCTTCCAGTCAATTTTTGGTAACGAGCAAGCGCCGCCCGCTCAGACGAAAAGGCTTCCCAACAATCGAGATTGCCACACGAGCAAGGGACCGGCGCGTTGGTGCCAATGATCATGTGTCCAAACTCACCGGCCGCGCCGTGCTCGCCACGATAGATTTGACCGTCAAAAACGATCCCAGTGCCGACGCCTTCGGCCGCGAGTACGAGGATGAAATCGCGAGCGTCGCTTACCTCAGGGCGTCCAAACCAGAGTTCAGCCAACGCTACAGAGTTCGCATCGTTATCAATCGTCACCGGCAGTCCGGTTACGGCTGAGATCATTCTGGCAACGGGTACCTCGCGCCATTTGAAGTACGGCACATAGATCGCGATGCCGGTCGAAGGATCGACTAGCCCTGGCAGGCTCACTCCGATTGACTCAATCAACCCGTCGTTTTGATTTAACAAACTCTGGATCCCATCGACTACTCGTCCGAAGGTTCGGTCGGCGTCAGAATCAGTTGGGAACGCCTGCTGTCTGAGGACGCGCCCGGCCAGATCACTGCTTGCGATGGTCGTCAGGGTCGGGGTTACGGATACACCAATGGCGATCGCCCCAGCAGTACGCAACCGTAAGAGCGTTGGCGGCCGCCCCCCGGTAGATTCGCCCCCGCCCACCTCCTCTACCAGGCCTTCTGTCTGCAAAGCATCGACAATTGCTGAAACGGTCGACTTTTGCAGCGCGCTTTCTCGGGCAATCGCGGCGCGAGAGATCGGCTCCCTCTCTCGCACATAGTTCAGAACGATCTGCCGATTGATATCGCGAATGGTGGCTAAGCCAGCGGCTTGAGCTTTTCTTAGATCGATTCGACGCACTTATCGACCTCCGCCTGGAAAGTTCTCTCTTACGCGACCAACGCCGCTCCAGCCGTGCTGAAGTCTTGCTGGTTATTTGCTCACGCCTTTACCCTCGATCACCGTAAATCTTCGATCCACCGACGGAACCTGGATGGCTTCCCTGGAACCGTCCGGCCATCTGATCTCGATCTTGTCTACTGCGGTCGCGGCGCCCAGACCAAAGTGAAGAGTTGTGTCGTTCTGCGACGCATAACTACCGCCGCTGATCACGTCCTGGCGCTGGCGAACCTTGCCCGTAGTGACGTAAACGGTCGCACCGATCGCGTCGCGTGGAGACTTTTTGGCAACGTCGCCAACCAAACGAAGGGCGAGCCAATGACCGGCGGGTGTCGCTACATTCCGCAAGATGCTGGGCTTGGAATCGGCGTTATTGATCACCACGTCCAGTCTTCCATCACCATCGAGATCGCCCACGGCCAGGCCCCGCCCGCACCAGGCGTAAGCCAGACCACTTCCCGGCGCGGCGCCCACGCGCTCGAATTTGCCGTTTTTCAAATTGCGGAATAGCAATGGTTGCTGAGCGTAGCTGGTCCCCCATTGATGGTCGTCGACGACCGGATAAACATGGCCGTTAGCGACGATCAGATCCAACCAACCGTCGTTGTCATAATCGATAAAACTCGTGCCCCAAGCAAGAAAGGGCAGGGTGATTTCGCCCAGCCCGGCAAGAAATGTCACATCCGTAAAGTTCGAATCACCGTCGTTGTGATAGAGCACGTTGGAATCGTCGGAAAAATTTGTGATGTGAAAACTCATTCGGCCTGAGTTGTCATAATCGCCTATGGCAATTCCCATCCCGGCCTGCTCACGACCGTTTTCGTTCAAGGCGACGCCGGAGGGATAGCCAACTTCTTCAAAAGTCCCGTCACCTTTGTTCACGTAGAATTGCTTGGGCGTGGAATCGTTGACCACCACCAGATCCAATAAGTTGTCATCGTTGGCCTGCACAAAAGCCGAAGAGAACCCGTAATACTTCTGCGGATCATTGACCCCGGCTTTCACGCTGACGTCTTCAAAAGTTCCGTCCGGCTTCTGGTGATAGAGCGTGTCGCTTTCGCCCGGCAGACTCCGCGGTCCGCACATTACCGGCGCGCCGCGAAACTGACAAAAGTTCTGGCCCACGCCGCCAGGTTTGTTTGCTTCGGCCGGACTACGCGGTAGATTGTTGAGATCAATTTCAAGATAGCCGGGCACGAAGAGATCCAATCTGCCATCGCCATCATAGTCGCCCCAGGTCGCGCCCGTGCTCCAGCCTTTGCGCGCGACGCCCAACCTTTCAGCCACGTCGGTAAAGGTGCCATCTCCGTTGTTATGGTAAAGCCGCGAGACGCCAAAGTTGGTGACGTACAAATCCGGGCGACCATCGTTGTCGTAATCGCCTACCGCGACCCCCATCCCCCAGCGCTCGTTAGCGACGCCGGCTTTGTCGGTAACGTCTTCAAATTTCCAGTTACCCAAATTGTGATAGAGCGCAGCGCGCGGTGGCTTTTCTTTTCCCTGCAGGGCCGGCAGGGTCGACCCGTTTACCAGATAGATATCCGGCAAACCATCACCGTCATAATCAAAGATGGCTACGCCACCTGACGGTACTTCGAAGATGTAGTCCTTGGCCGGCGTTCCCGCATGGTGTTTGAAGCTCGCCATCGCCGTCTTTTCGGTCACGTCTTCAAAGACCACGGGCGCCTTTGGATCGGTGATCCCAACCGTACGTTTGGAAGTGTAGTTCACCGGCGTTCCGGTGTTCACTCCGCCCATCCCCTGCTGCTCAGTCTTTGGCGGAGTCTGAGCAACGAGCGTAAGTGAACTCAACACGCAAAGGACGACGAATGGACCAATAGCCCCTGGAAAAAGAGACTTCATATAATTCCTTTGAATAACCTCTGATAATTTGCGTACGAACTTGAATCGGATATCAGAGCGCCGGCCTGCGGTCTTCAACGCGGAGACAACCTCGAAAATACGCAACCCGTTCGGGCGTGTCAAACCTTAAGCCGGGCGAGGCTATTTTTGGCTGGCCGCGTCCCGCTCACTAATGGTTATGTATCGATCGAGTTCCGGATTCGCGATCGTCTGCGTTTGGCCGCTGGGCCAGTGGACTTCTATGGTGCGAACCGCTCTCGCGTCTCCCAGACCGGCGATGATCCTGGGATCGCTTGCGGACAGGTAGCTGCCGGCAGTCGACACATCAAAGATTTGCCGACGGCCACTGCTGTCCGAAACGATCACGCGCGAGCCCAGGCCGTCCCGATTTGATTTCGAACCCACCAGACGAATCCCCAGCCAGTGATTCTTAGTTCCATTGTTGCGGAGGACAACCGGCGAGTCGTTCAGGACCCCAATCACAATATCTATCTGACCATCATTATTCAGATCGCCAAACGCCGCGCCCCGCGCGACTGTCGGCAAGTTGAACGCCGGGCCGGCGGTGGCCGAGACGTTTGTGAAGCCCCTGCCCGTGTTGCGCATCAGGAGCGGCGGCTGCTTGTATTTTAAGTAGCCGGTCGACAACTCAATCGTGTCCAGGACGTGACTCTGGGCGACAAAGATATCGCGCCAGCCATCGTTATCGGCGTCAACAAAGTGTGTGCCCCAGCCTGAATAAGCCAGCGTAATTTGTCCCACCGCGGTTTGCTTCGTCGCATAGGTGAAGCTCATGTCGCCGTTGTTGTGATAGAGCGGATACGTCTGGTACGAAAGTGTGGTGATGAAAACGTCCGCGAATCCATCGTTGTCATAATCCGCCGCATCGACGCCCATGCCTGCGTACGTTTTGCCGTCCTCATCGTAACCGGCGCCCGCCGTCACGGCGATGTCTTCGAACGTACCATCGCCTCTGTTTCGATAGAGCGACTGACGCACGCTGTCATTGGCCACGAAGATGTCAATAAAGCCATCGTTGTCGAAATCAGCGAAGGCGACCCCAAGCGCTTTGCCATCCGGGTCAGCGATGCCGGCCTTGACGCTGACATCTTGGAAAGTTCCGTCAGCTTTCTGATGATAGAGAATGTTAGTGGCGCCTTTGAAGTTTTCCGGATGACAGTAAGCGCGGGTGCCGCGCGAGTCGCCGCAGAGCGCTGCGCCTTTTTCGAAATCCCAATCCAGATAGCGCGCCACGAATAGATCCAGGCGGCCGTCGTGATCATAGTCGATCCAGCCGGCGCTGGTTGACCATCCACCGCCGGCCACGCCTAGCTTACTGGTCACGTCAGTAAAGGTGCCGTCGCCGTTGTTGTGATAGAGATGATTCTGACCATAGCCGGTCACATAAAGATCAACAAAACCATCGTTATCGTAATCGCCGGTGGCGACTCCCATGCTGAAACCTTCGCCCTTCAAACCAGCGCGCTCAGTGACATCTTCAAAGGTGCCGTCAGCTTTCTGGTGATAGAGCCGGTTCCAGAATTTGGGCTCGCTCTGGCCAGGCATGGCGCCTTTCGGCATCGGATCTTTCAGCAGCGCCCCGTTCGTGAAGAAGAGGTCCATCCGTCCGTCATTGTCGTAATCAAAGATCGCCACGCCGCCGCCCATCGTCTCGAGCAAATACTTCAGAGACGTTGGTGAGCCCGCATGTTTGAAAGCGATCTTTGTCGCGGCAGTGATGTCAGTGAAGGTCACCGTCGACGGCGCGTTTGGACCTGGCGGCGGCGGCGTCTTTGGCAATTCGTCCGTGCTGTAAGAACGACCAGTGTGAGGTGTCGGAGAAGGAGTGCGAACTGGAGATGCCTTCCTCGGATCACGAAGTTCATTCAAAGATTTCCAACTAGGTTAGTCGCCTTGGCTTCGTCAATCAACTCGTTGTTGCAACCATTAACAAAACTGAATTGACCAAAGGTCTCGTCTTGTTAGGCTGAAGATAGCGCATAACGGTATTGTCAACTTAACTCCGGAAGAAACAGAATCAGCGACTCAGACAAGATGAATCCACCTTTCTTCATCTGGTTAATCAACGATCGCCTCGACGTGAATCGCCTCTTTCCATACGGCGAATCTCGATTTCATCACTGCTCGATAACCGTTAGCTCTGTACAGATGTCTCCCCACTCGAAAGTGTGAGGTAATGATCCCGAAGATGGAGAGAAAGCGTTGGGCATGGCCCGCTGACTTGAAACGTCTCATGACCCGCTCCCGCAACCTAGTTGGCTGATGTGAATTCTCGACCCTATTGTTCTGCCCCTTTTTCTGGCAGTGCTCGACACTGGGCAGCACCTCAGCTTTCGCCGCGCTGTAGCTCTTCAGCTTGTCTGTAATGATCACCCGCGGGACATACCGCAATCCTTTTAATAGCTTGCGAAAGAACTTCTTGGCTGCCTTCTTGTCCCTCCGGCTCTGGACCAGAATATCCAATAGGTCGCCATCCTGATCCACTGCTCGCCATAGGTAATGGAGACGTCCCTTGATCTTTAGGAACACTTCATCAAGGTGCCATCGGTCGCCGGGGCGAGAAGATCTACGGCGCAAGCCGTTGGCATAAGTCTGGCCGAACTTGAGGCACCATTCTCGGATGGTCTCATAGCACAGGGACACACCGCGCATCGCTAACATTTCTTCGACATCGCGGAAGCTCAGGGCGAAGCGAAAATATAACCAAACGCTATGACTGATAATCTCGCTGGGGAACCGATGACGACGGTAGAGCGAGACGGAGGTGCGCATCCGTGGAGTATGCCGCATGAACAGTCCGATTACATCTTTCCCCATTAACCTGACAATACCTGATGCGCTAAGGTTGGAGGCGAGTAACTTCGCGCCTGTGCGCAACAATTCCTACGCAGCTTTCCGAATGAGACTGTCTCGCGTTCTTTGTGAACCGCGCGAGTCCCACTAACTGCATGGCTCGCGGAATTTCGCGATTGCGCATGAACCACAGCCAGACATCTCCTTGGCGCATGTTCTCGGCGCTGAGTAGCATAATTCCCACGTCTATGCCGATGACGTCACTGTCAACCCATCCCGTATTTGGATTGAAGGCGTCAACGAATCCATAGCGACCGTAAACACGTTCACCAAACCTCTCCCGCATTGCCCGCAACGCTGCTAGTGCCAAGTCTGGCGTAAACATTAACGAGCCGCCTGGGGCCGAAGGAACTATCGTTCCATCGATTGCAGGATCCCGCGGTGGCCCACCCCAGGCGAGATAGCCCTTCGCGCTGTCTGAAGCATTGACGCCCCACACGTTTGGTCCGTAGCCGGGAAACTCGCGAGACAGGTTTATGCAAAAGGCCCGATGCGCGAGAGTGGCTTTGATGGAGTTTTCAAAATAGTCAATGTGATCGCCACTGGTTTCGCGGCGATTGCGATAATCGATCCAGGCGTGCGCATATTGATGCATAAACAAAGGCACGCCGATGGTTGTGAAGTAGGCGAAACCTTCGTATCGGTATCGGTCACGCCAAAGGGCGGACCAGGAAACCGGCGAGATCGGATGCGTCGGTGAGCCGATGGCCAGCAAATAGAGAATGGTATCTTCGCTGTAAGTATCCCAACGTGGTTTTAAAAAACCAGTTTCCGGTTTCCAACCATGCGAGAGGAGTAGCGAATCGCCATTCAGCATCCAGCGAAAATCCACCCGTTCGAAGATCTTCGTTGCCAGGCGGAAGATTTCCGGGTCCTTTCGATAGTACTGCCGCGCAGTAAGAATTCCAGCCAGCAAGAGCGCAGTGTCAATTGAAGAGACTTCACTCTTCCATCTTCTTTCGCCGGTCTTTGTATCCAACCAGTGATAAAACCAGCCATGTTCCTGAAAGGCCCGGGTGCTGAAATATCGAAGTGTGTTGCGCGCGCGCTCGCGCGCCTGAGTGCGATCAACCCAGCCGTGCTCCGCGGCAATGCAGAGCGCCGTCAAGCCAAAGCCGGTGGCGGCAATGCTAGCCACGTGACGATGGTCCTCATCCAGCGGTGAGCCATCCATGCGAGCGCGGTCCGGGACCAGGCCCGTCTGCGGATCAGCTTCGTCCCAGAAATAGCGAAACGAACGTTGTTCGAGATCTTCAACGAGTAATTCGTCTTCGCGCGAGAGGTGCCGGGTGGCTTCGGCACTCTGAGCAAGAGAGTCGGCCGCGGTCGAACCCTGAGGCCAGGTGACAGCTGAAGCGCAAGCGAGGAGCAGGAGGAGAGCTGCGAGGGCCGAACGCAAACCAGATGATGGATCACCTTTGACTGGGTTCATTTTCGCCGGAATCAGATTGCAAACGTAAGTCCAGGTAAACTCTGTTTATCTTCGATGACATCCACGTGGAGGCGCTTAATAAACAAAACGCGAAATGGTTAGGAGCGTTGGCTGCATTCGTCAGGGCCTGGCAACTTCGAATTTTGTCTCGATCACATCTTCAGAGTTTGGTCCTACCATTACCTTGAAGTCACCCGGCTCAACCACAAAGCGCATCTCGCGATTCCAGAATCCCAGTTGTTCGCCCGTGAGCAAGAACTCTACACGTCTCTTTTCACCGGGCTGAAGCGTGACGCGCTGAAAGCCTTTCAGTTCCTTTACGGGCCGGGTCATGCTTGCCGCCACGTTACGAATGTATAGTTGCACCACTTCATCGCCCGTGCGCTTGCCTACGTTCTCGACCTCAACGGAGACTATTAGTTTACCGTTTCGCCGAATACTTTTAGCGCTTACTTGCAGGTTTGTAATCTTAAACTGCGTATAGCTTAAGCCGTAACCGAACGGGAAGAGCGGCGTCCAGGGAACATCAAGGTATTTCGAGGTATATCGATTGTTGGCCTCAGGAGGCCGGCCAGTGTTCATGTGATTGTAGTAGATGGGCACCTGGCCAACGGTCCGGGGAAACGTCACCGGCAATTTGCCGCCCGGGTTCACATCGCCAAACACAATGTCGGCAATCGCATTGCCGGCCTGACTGCCGCCCATCCAGGATTCGAGAATCGCCGGAACCCTCTCGACGATCCATTCGATAGTCGGAGGACGCCCGTTTACCAATACGACGATCGTGGGTTTGCCCGTCTCATAAATCGTCTTAACGAGGTCCATTTGCCGACCGGGCAAATCCAGCGAACTGCGCGACGCAGCTTCACCAACCATATCAGCGGACTCGCCGACAAACACAAGTGCTACGTCAGACTTCCGGGCGAGCGCCACCGCCTCGGGAAAACCTGCCGTCGAACTGTCTCTTACATCACAACCTTGCGCATAGCCAACCTTTGTCCGCGGCGAAACCTTTGCTCGAATGCCAGCTAGCGGAGTGACCGTATCTTCTTCGCGACCGTCGCCGGCCCACCATCCCAGCGGGGCGCGGCGATCATCTGCCAGCGGCCCGATCACAGCAATCGAGCGAATGTTCTTATCGAGCGGCAGGGTTTGGCGTTCGTTCTTCAGCAGCACCATCGAACGACCAGCAATTTCGCGAGCGGCGCTAATACTCTCGGGCTTAAGCAGGGAGTTGGGTTCACGCGCTTCATCAGTATAAGGACGATCAAACAATCCCAGTCGAAACTTGATCCGCAGAATACGCCTTACCGCTTCGTCAATTGTAGCTTGCGATACTTGTCCTTCTTTCAGGAGTGCCGGGCCCTGCTGATTAAACAGGCGGCTGACCATCTCCATGTCCACGCCGGCGTTCAGCGCGGCGCGGGCAGCGTCTTTCTCGTTTGCCGCTAATCCATGATTGATTAGTTCTTTGACTGAGGTGTAGTCACTAACCACGAAGCCGTCAAACTTCCATTCGTCGCGGAGCACTCTGGTCAAGGTGAACGGATTTGCCGACGCCGGTACTCCGTTGATATCGTTGAACGCGCTCATCACAGTGCCAACGCCGGCATCGACGGCCGCCTTAAACGGGGGAAAGTAGATTTCTCGCAGAGTGTTTTCCGAGAGGTCGGTGGTGTTGTAATCACGCCCTCCTTCCCCGGCGCCGTAGGCGACCCAGTGTTTGGCGCACGCTAATATCTTATTAGCTGCGCTGTAGTCGCTTCCCTGAAATCCGCGAACCCGCGCGCTGGCGAAAGCCGCACCCAGGTAAGGATCTTCGCCCGCGCCTTCTGTAATGCGTCCCCAGCGAGGGTCCCGTGCGATATCCATCATCGGCGCAAAGGTCCAACGCACGCCGGCATCGCGCGCTTCCTGGGCGGCAATACTTGCAGAGCGCTCGGCGAGACTCGGATCCCAACTGCTCGCCTCAGCCAGCGGGATGGGAAAAATGGTGCGGTAGCCGTGGATCACATCGAAGCCGAACAAAACCGGAATGTTCAGGCGTGATTCTTCCATTGCTATATGCTGAAGCTGATTGGTTCGCCGCGCTCCTCGAACGTTGAGCGTGGATCCCAGAAGACCTTTCCGAATCAGATCCAAGTGTTCGGGGCGAAAATTTCCGTTGCCTTCGCCATCAAGCTGCTGTAATTGTCCAAGTTTTTCTGCGAGGGTCATCCTCGCCAGAAGCGCGTTGATTCTTCTTTCGCGGTTCAGTGGGCGCTGTTGCGCGGTACTGGGTACCGCACAAAGAATAAATGCAAGCGCCAGAACCAGAGTCCAGTGTCTACAAAGCTTCATTTGCTTCCTCATCGACGTGGTGCTATCGGGCGAATTAATTACGCTCCCGACGACTCAAGTATCGTTGACCAAATCTTAACTGCGCTTCTCAATAGCACCCGGCTTCGGCCCGGTGATTAGCCGTGTTCGAAATGAAAACCGCTTAAACGGTTCTCAAGGTTGTCAGATAATAGGTTCATAGCGCTAAGTGTCGGCGCTTACGAGACGGGACGGAAATTAGAATCGGCACCTTATTGTTGCGCGAATTTGTCGCAATCTTGCGGGCTCAGTATACTACAGCGTCTCCCCCAACGGCTTTAACATCGGCCGGCACGATGGAAAAGATCATCTCTGAAATGAACTGTGACGATACTTGGCAGCGCTTGGTTCGCATTGTGTCATTGGTCAGCGTTTGCTTCCTCGGACTCGCTTTCTTCTGTAAAGTTTCGGCGCGGCAGCAACAGCCGGCGGTCACGGAAAAATCAAGAGGCGGATCCGTTTCGCGCGAAGACGTTGTCTCACTTTTAAATGAAGCAGTCTTGCTCTTGCAGACGGGAAAACTCGAACAGGCAGAGCCTTTGGTGCGCCGGGCGGTTGCCGCGGCACCGGCCAATGCTGACGCGCATAATTTGCTTGGTACTATTCTGGATCAGCGCGGCCAGACGCAGGCGGCTGAGCGCGAGTATCGCGCGGCCTTGTATTTCAATCCACGGGCAACTTCGGCGCGCGCCAATCTCGGCGTCTTGCTAGCCCGAACGGAACGTCCGGAAGCGGCGGTCGCAGCATTCGAAGCAGTCCTGCGCGAAGTCGCGAATCATCCTCAGGCTACGATTAACCTGGCCCTGCTCTATGCGGCGCGCGGCGATTACATTCGCGCCATCACCTTGTTCGAGCGAGCGCGCGGACAACAACCTGACAATCTGACGGTGTTATCGCAGCTTGGTTTCGCGCTCTACCAGCTCAAACGCGTCAACGAAGCAGCGGAAGTCCTCGCATCAGCCGCTTCGCTTGCACGGACCGACCCTGACGTCCTCTACCTCTCGGGCCTGGTCGCGACGTTGCGCGGCGACAGTGAAGCAGCCGTCGAGTTTTGGCAGCGAACACTCGCGCAGCGCCCGAATTTTGCGCCGGCGAATTTCATGATCGGCGAAGAACTGCGCAAGCAAAGACGCTACGAAGGTGCCGCCGAGTTTTACGAGCGCGCCCTGACGCAGGACGTGGCGCAATTGGTCTATTACGTTCGGCTCGGCGGAACTTACATGCTGCTGGTGCGCTATGACCGCGCGCTGGAAATCTTTCAGCGCGCGGCCCAGCGATTTCCCGGATCGGCAGAAGCTCAATACTTCGTCGGTATCGCGGCTCGAGGCTTCGGCGCCCTCGACGTTGCTGAAGCTGCTTTGCGTAAGTCGCTGGCCTTGAGAGACAGCAACGTAGACGCGCTGGCGCAGCTTGGCTTTGTCGTTGGTGATCGTGGACGCGACGCCGAAGCCGAGAAGCTTTTGCGCCGCGCGGTCGCGCTCGACCAGCGACACTTTTATGCGCACTATGATTTGGGCCGGTTGCTGGTGCGCGCGAAGCGTTACGACGAGGCGATCCGCGTGCTGGCAGGTGCTGATCAAATACGCGAGAGAGATCCCGGAGTCCACTATCAACTATTCATCGCCTACACTCGGCTCAAGCGGAAAGGTGACGCCGACCGTGAACTCGCGGTCTTCAAGCAGTACGACGCGGAAAGAAAGGCCCGACGCGCACAGCAGGATGAGCAGATCGAAGACACCTTGCCGCGTTCGGCGAACGACGGCAAACCAGACTGAGCCACACCATTGTTCAGGAAGAGAGAGCCCGACACCGAAGTGCCGGGCTAATCTCATCCTCGCATTTGTCCGCGGTCCTGATCCTAAAAATTAAATCGTCCCTGAAACTCGATCACCCGTCCGGCCAAACCGCGCTCGGCGCGACCGAAGAGCGCGTTCTGAACTTGGGTGCTCGGGCTGTTGAAATTGAATGGTTGCAGATTCAGGAGGTTGAAGACATTGAACATGTTCGCCTTTACTTCGAAGAATCTTCCTTCGCCGAGCAGATGACCTAAGCCGAACCGCTTACTGACAGCGATGTCAACGTCGAAGTAACGCGGGCCGCGGAACGAGTTGCGGCCGATGCCCGGCAATTGGAATCCTACCGGCGCCGCGGTGCTGAAGAACTTCGAGCCACCGCCCGGGAAGTTGGTGCCGTTGATAAACGCGTTGTTCGAGGTATCGTTGCCCGCACCGCCAAAGTAAGCTACCGGCCGCACCGGACAGATACTCGGGCCGCGCGTGCTGATGCACTGGCCGACCACGGGGGTCCAAGGAAATCCTGTGTGCGCGGTCAGGATACCGCTGATCTGCCAACCGCCCAAAATATTGCCTGCCGCATCGTGACGGTTTCTTAAGATCGGCAATTCCCAAAGTCCGGAAGCGACAAAGTTGTGACGCACATCATAGTCTGAAGGCCCAACTTCCTGACGCACGTCGAGCGGGTAAGTAGGATTGGTGTTTGCCGTGGGCCCGTCGTACGAGACGACGTCTGTACTCTTGGCGAAGCGATAGATAGCATCGAATTGAAAACCACCTGAAAAACGGCGCGTCAGCCGCGCGATTAAAGCGTCGTAGCTGGCGTTCGTGTCGGGCGTGGGAAACAAGATGTTCGAGAAGGCTCCCGAACCCGAAAAGAAGAAGTTCTCGTTAACAAGTCTTATCAACTTCCGGCTCCGGCTTCCCTGATAACCAATTTCCGCGGTCAACTTGGCCGGCAGGCTGTACTGTCCTTCCAACGAATAGGTGTAAACGTATGGCGTTGGCACCTTAGCCGGGGCACCCCAGATCTCTACCTGCGCTCCCGGAGGGAGGTTCGGGATACCATTGGCATTGAACGTCGCGCGCAAAGCCGGATTTGTCGGATAGCTAAAGGGAGAGTTTGTCGCGCCGAGCGCATAAAGAATCTGACCACCATTGAAAGGCGTACTGAAATCAGAAGCTGACGTTCCGCAGCAGATCGCGTAACGCGCAAAGAATGGTGGATTGCCGCGCGTGTTAGCGAACTCAAGCAAAGGAATGCGGTTGTAAGCGATGCCGAAACCTCCGCGCAAAACAAACTTACTTTCGTTGAGCAGTCCGTGAAACTTCTCACCAAAGTTTGGGCTGTAGGCAAAGCCGAGGCGGGGCGCGAAGTTGTTTCGGTCCGACGGGTAGAGCGATTTGACGATGGCGAGTCTTGCGCCCGTCAACTCCTGACCGGCCGGGCCCAGAATCAGATTGCTGAGTATTCCGTTTTTCTCGGTCAGCGGAGCGAAGTATTCCCACCGCAGCCCGAGATTCACGGTCAAGTTAGGCCGCAGCTTCCAGTCATTCTGCACAAACAACGCGTCGGTCGATGAGCGGAAATTGCGCTTGGATTGTGCGGGCCCACCCGTGCGCGGGTCCGCGTTGATCTGGTAGAACAAGGGTGTGTCGTTGGCAAGGTTGAATAGCCCGGCGAAAGTGTAGAGCGGCCGCGAACCTCCCGAAAGGTCATTGTTGTCCTGCTCCCAACGTCGTTCTCCGCCGAAGCTCCACGCCTGGTTTCCCCTCACCCAGCGGAATGTATCGCGAAATTCGAAAGTGTTTTCGGAGAAGATACCGGGCGTTGTTTCGGCCCAGGGCGCGCCGAAACGTATGCGGTCAAAGGGCAGGGTTTCGATTTCGATTCGCGGAATGCCGAAGTTAGTACCAGTCGACGACGCGATTTCGTTGAACGAGAAGCGCGTCGCATTAAAGCGCGCCTCGTTAGTCTTATTGGAAGAGATGGTCCGCGCCCAGGTGAGCATGCCGAACAAGTTCTGTGGCGCGGTGGTTATGTCGCCCATGGGACGGCTGCGGCCGGCCGCGTCGGCCCCGACTCCTTTGAAGCGCGAAATGTAAGAGCTGAAAGTGAGCGTGTCTTTGTTCGTAAGGTTGACGTCAATCCGCGGATTAAACTGATTGCCGCGGCTTGTGGTGGGCACGGCGAGCTGCGCAAACTGAATATCGGGGATGCCATCGGGGCTGCCGTTCAGATTCCCGAAAGAAATGTATTGCCCCTGAGATCCCTGAAGCCGGCCGATGTCCAGGCCGCCTGCCAACTGCTGGCAGTTGGCGGCATTGAAGCCGGCGAAGCCGCAACTAACGGGAATAGCGGAAACAACTCGCGGCGCGATGCCCGGGGCACCTAAGATTCGTGCCGCAATACTCCCCGGCCGCGAAGCTATTACCAACTGTCGAAAGTCTGCCGTCTCAATGAAGGCATTAACCGTGTCGGTGTTGCTGCTGCGCAAGCCCTCGTACGAAAAGAAAAAGAAAGCTCGATTCTTGCCGTTCAAGGTGGAACGACCGCCTTCGCCAAACCGCGGCAAAATCAACGGGCCGCCGATGCTGCCGCCGAACTGGTTGAGGTGCTGATTGACACGAATTCCCGGCGCGCCATTAGGGCCACCGTATTTATTCACGGCGTTTAATCCGGGACTGTTGTTCTTAAGAAAGAGACTTCCATGAAAGTCATTAGTGCCATTTTGTGAGACGGTCAGCACCTGCGCGCCTGAGTTACGACCGTACTCTGCTGAGTAGACATTCGCGATGACGCGCACTTCTTTGATTGATTCCTGATTCGGAGTAATGACCGCGGCGCCACCATTAGTCAAACTGTTCACGCTGGTGCCGTCGATCTGGTAATTGTTGGAAGTTATGCGCTGACCGTTGGCTGAGATTTGCGGTTGATTCTCAGTCTGAAAGATTGATCGATTAGATCCCCCCGGCCCGGCCGTATTAGGCAAACTGACCGCGCCTCCGGTGCCGCCACGCGCCGCATCGCCGAATACTCCCGGAGTCAGACGCGTTAACTCGTAAGGGTCGCGCCCAAACTGCGGTAACGCGCGGACTTCCTGCGTAGTAATTGCCTTGTCGACATTTGCGTTCTCAGTTTCCAGCGTCTGCGCAGTTTCTTGAGTGACAGTCACGGTCGCGCTTACCTCGCCGGGCTCAAGCGCAACGTCGATACCTTGCACGGCCTCGGCATTAACCGCGACGTTGTCGAATACCTTCTGCTTGTACCCGGCTTTTTCAACCGTGAGTTTGTACTTGGCCGGCGCTAAACCCGACAGTCTGTAGAAACCTTCGTTACTGGTTGTGGTCTCCTGCGTTTTTCCGGTCTCAGTATTGACCAGCGTCACCTTCGCTTCGGGCACGAGTCCACCCGCGGTGTCGGTAACCGTTCCTTGAATACCCGCTTTGAATTGAGCATTGGCCGTCCCAACCGCAAGCATTAGGAAAAGCCCGCAGGTTATGACGCGGAGCAAAATGCATGTGGTTCGATTCATAACAGGCCCCTCCTGAGGCTCGTGGAATCTAACAGTTTTTAACTCGTCAGCATCGAGTGTCCGGATCATCATCAAGATCACCCTAAGGGGATTCTCCGGGGGGAAGGCTACAGTCTTGGCGCGTCACCTGGTATCGCTAATGCACATTACACCGGGCGAATAAGAATTGTCCATCTGGAACAGATTCTTTAGATTAGTTCGTTTTTATCGAACGGATCACTTACCGCCAAAGCTCTCGCGGAAGAGATATGACTTCTAAAGATCAATCGCGGGCTACCGCGAAGCCGTGTTGGATCGTGTTACGGCATCTCCAGCGCAGGCTTGATCTGGCCACGATGACGGGTCATGCAATTGATGATTGCTCTCGCTCTTTAGGTTCTTGATGTTCTTCAGATAGTTGTTATTGATCGCCGCCGCCATCTTTATCAGCCGCGGGACGCCGAAGTTGGTTACGTACAAATCCGGGCGGCCATCGTTATGGTAATCGCCTACCGCGACTCCCATCCCCCAAAACCGTAGGTTGAGTGGCGATATCTTTGGCTCGACGCGTGCGATGCTTCGGCTAACAGACGTCCATCGAAATCGACTGACAAGTGACACACAGCAACAGCCAAACCGTAATCAAACGGCGTTTGAAATTGATCATGACTATTCCTTTCGCGCAACGCGCCAAGAGTAATGTCAAGCCGGCGCCATGTTGCCCCGATGACGCTAAGATGACGACATGCTGTCGCAAGACCTAACCGGACGAAGCGTGACTTTGACGGCTAACCATTCCGGTAAATATTGGTTTATTGTGTTTGGTGAGACTTGGTGAAGTGGGTGAATTAGGACTTAAAATCCGTTGCGAGTGTCATCTCCGGAGACTAACACTTGCGGCGAGTCAAGATCGGAAGCATCAGGGGGACGTTTGGGGAACGTTTCTAACGTTTGTGTGACTTTTTGAATTCGACGTTAAGAATTTACTGAGAAAGAATGGAGCGGGCGACGGGGATCGAACCCGCAACATCCAGCTTGGGAAGGTAAATACAGCGCTCTTTATTTTCAACACTTACAAATCCGCTCAATAAAAATATGCGTGCATGCACTGCATACCGTGCATGCGCTGCCTGATCTGCGTATCGCTGCGGGACGTTTTGCGGGACGGTGTGTCATGGTCTGATGGAACAGAGCACTCTTCTGGATCAAGCGAATGGCTCGTCGGGATGAGGTGAGTCAAGGACGTAGTCGCTCCTCGAATTAGCTCAATCATTATCCATAGCAGATTGCGCTCACCACCATCCCGAGTCTGCCCTCTTAGCTCAGCAACTGGGCACTCTTACGCAACTGTTGCATTCATTAGACGTATAGACGCGGTACAAATGCGATGGACTAAAATTGGCCACCCCACTTTGATACTTTGCTTTTCGGCCGCGAAGCGACGCCGGCTTTGCTTCAAAGTTGCTTGAAAAGCGTCCCAAGTTGCCCAGACATCAGCAATAGAAGACTGCTCAGAAAACATCAAAAGATGCCGTAGAAATCAAGCGAACGAAATTTCTGGTCGTGATCTAATTGCGGATTCACTACCAAGATTCTCAAAGCAGAAGTGGCTAACGTGATCGGCGTTCACCCCTCAACCGTGTCATGCCTAATGGATAACGCAAACTTTGAATACTTCCAAATCGGCGACCGCTGAATAGTAGGGGAAAGCCACCTTGAATATCACAGTTTGGTGGCGACAGAGAGTGGGACAAATTGCGGAGGCTCGGACGACTGCGCGGATTCTCCTCAACAAAAATGGTGGGCGCGTGGGGATTTGAACCCCACCGTGTCAATCCAGGGATCAACGCCGCGTACAACGCGTAAACGTTTCTTGCGGCCTAGAATCTAGCCGTCTCGGCTAGAGAAGTCACTTTCAGACCGCTCAAACCGTATAACTCGCAGGCGAGGCGTGGCAAAATCGTGGCAAATCGAACGGCCATTCTTTCGAGCAGTATAAAGCTTCCTCATACCTGTGGCTAGGTTCAGTCTACGCCATCACGGAACCCGCTGCACGAAAATATCGGAATAGGTTCCAGCCAAGGATGATCGCGACAATAAGGGCAAGAATTGCCCAAGCGAGATTGCCCAGAATCTCGGATATGTATTGCGCGGTCACTGAAGATATAGCCCAACATCACATACAGCACACCCCAGAGCACTCTCCGTGCACGTCCCAAAAAAATGAAGGAGATGCCGGGCTATCAGAAGCTGCAGGATAGGTACGGACCGCGAGGATTCGTGGTAATCGCATTCAAGTTCGACACGATGACGGATATGGAAGATCCAGCTCAAGTTTCGCAGGAGATCGGAGTCCCCATCCGCTCGCCGGTGGCATCAGGCGAGGCTAAAAACAAATTTGGCGGAATCGAGGGATTACCAACAACAATGCTTTACGATCGCCAGGGCATTTTGCGCAAGAAGATTATCGGCTTCGAGTATACGGATGTGATTGAATCAGCACTCAAACCTCTTCTCTAACCTTGGCTCGGCGAGCAACAGTCAGCTGCAAGCATCGTGGGCGCGTGTCAGGATCACGGGCGGGGCGGCTTGGGCGGGGGCGGTTTCGGGCCGAAGGCCCTCGCCCTGTCACGCTGGGGCCGCTCCGTCCGGGAGAGTTCGCGCTGGCGCGCCAGCTCCTTGATCCCTTGTTCTTTGTAGTCCGCGCTCGTCAACGACGCGAGGAACGCAACGAGGTCGTCGATATCCCCTTCCGTCAGGGCGAGCGGCTGGATGTCTTCGTCGAGATAGGGATTCTGCAAGCCGTCGCCCTTGTTGTAATGGTCGCTGACATCCCAAAGGGTCTCTTGCGAGCCGTCGTGAAAGTAGGGACCCGTCACCAGCACGTTGCGCAGGTCTGGTGTCTTGAAGGAGGCAATATCGGGCTCCTTCTTGGTGATCAGAAACCGGCCAAGCACTGACATGTCCGTCTGGATGGCGGCGCGATCGATGGCCGCCGTATCTCCCGAGTTGATGAGCTGCTCGGCCTGGCGCGCCAGCGCGACGACGTTGTGTCGGATGATGCCGATGCCGATGTTGTGAAAGTCGTTGTCCGTGAAATAGGTGACGTCCCGCTTGTCTTCCGTCAACGCATGGCATTTATTGCAGCGGCCACGGGTGTTAAAGATCTCCCAGCCGCGCTTGGCCGCGTCATCGATCGCGCTCCTGTCGCCAGCGATGAAGTGATCAAAAGGAGAGTCAAACGACAGCTGCGTTCGCTC
>WNFH01000738.1_pt1 | contig 21245 bp, 22 predicted proteins | sample 5400411 | NCBI WGS metagenome assembly WNFH01 (sample SAMN13153347, study PRJNA577476) | soil metagenome | isolation source: 200 cm saprolite under Douglas fir tree site 2 hole 3 | place: USA:California | collected 2015-04-18
CCCAGTCAGGTCGCGGGCAGCTATTTCTTGTCGGCGGGAGAAGCGATGTCGCCGCCGTCCGGGAGCGCCTTGTCCGACGTCTCGGGTGCGGCCGGCTGCGGCACGATCACGATCAGCGGCGATCCATCATCCGGGTCGAGAATGACAACGGACCGTCCACGTCCGTCATTGCCGCGAGAACGAATTGTCATGTCTCGTCACCTTGCAAGGCCGGAGCGCGTCGATGCTGGCCGGGAGGAATGCTCGTGCGTTGAAGCTAGCACCACCTCGGTAAAGGTTCGGTATAGAGCGGGCGGAAAAACCGAGCGCGCAGCAGCGAGAACAATTTTAGCTAAATGCGTCGCAGGCTGATGCGTCATGCGACAATGTCATGCGGCATCGACCGAGGCGATCGGTTGCTCGATCACGCGTTCCCGAGGCAGGGTGACGGTAACGGCGGTGCCCTCGCCGGGCGCGCTGGTGATGGTGAGCGTGCCGCCATGCAGCTCCGCCAGCGCGCGCGCGAGCGGCAGACCGAGCCCGGTGCCCTCCTGGCGGCGCGTGAGCCCGCCATCGACCTGCCGGAACGCCTCGAGCGCGACCGGGATCTCCTCGGGCTTCATGCCGATGCCGGTGTCGGCGACAACCAGGGCGACGCCGCCCTCCGCCGTCGATGACGCGGAGAGCACGACGCGGCCGCCGGCGGGCGTGAATTTCACCGCATTGGTCAGCAGGTTGAGCACGATCTGCTTCAACCGCCGCTCGTCTGCCAGGAGCGTCGGCAAACCCGCCGCCGGCTCGGCCGTGAGGTCCAGGCCCGCCGCCCTGGCGCGCTCCAAAGCGGCGCGATAGCAATCGCCGACGAGCTTCGTCAGGTCGACCGGCTCCTCGCGCAGTTCGAAGCGGCCGACCTCGATTTCGGAGATGTCCAGCACATCGGTGATGAGGCCGAGCAGATGTTGCCCCGCACTGTTGATGCGGCGCAGGTCGGCGAGGTTCTGCTCCTTGCGGCGGTCGCCCTCGGCATCCTCGATCAGCATCTCGCTGTAGCCGATCACCGCATTGAGCGGCGTGCGCAGCTCATGGCTCATATTCGCCATGAACTGGCTCTTGACGCGGCTCGACTCCTCGGCGGCAAGTCGGGCACGTTCGAGCGCGCGCACCGTGTCGCTGAGCTGCGCATGGGCGCGCATCCGCCCCTGAAGCTGGCGGTGCAGCGCATAGGCTGTCATGGCCGCCAGCATCAGGATCACGACGCCCACGCTCGCCTGCCACAGTGTGGTGCGCCGCCAATTCGTCAGCGCCTCCGCCTCCGAGAACGCGACGTGCACGACGAGGGGCAGCCGGTCCACCCGCTGGTAGCCGGTGATGCGCCACAGCCCATCGCCATCGTCATAGGCCCGGAACACGCCCGACGATGCCCAGGGCAGCCATTCACGGAACAGCGGCGTGGAGGCGAAGCTCTTGCCGATGCTGGCTTCCTGGTAGGGCTGCCGCACCAGCATCGTGCCGTCCGTCGTCTGCAGCGCGATGACGCCGTGGTCGCCAACGTGCAGCGTGGAGAGAAAGCGCTGCACGTAGTCGGCGCTGACCGTAGCGGCCACGACTCCGCCGAAGGCGCCGGTGGGCCGCACGAAGCGCCGCGCCGCGAAGATGACGTGCTTGCCGGTCTCGCGCGCCGTTGCCGGATCGGTGGCGAGCAGCTGGATGTCCGAGCTGCCGCGGGCCATGATGAAATACTTGGCGCCGGACAGCGAGGTGCCCCGCTTCGGCACCTGGCCGGCGCTGAACCGCACCGCACCGTCCGGGCCGATGACCATCAACCCGGTGATCTGCGGCGACTGCCGCACCCGCTCCGCCAGCAGCCTCTGGGTGTCGCGGCCGGTCCTGCCGCCCTTGCCACCGATCTCCTCGGTGACGATGCGCAGCGTCAGGTCGACCGTCTCCATGGTGCGCGCGACGAACTGCTCGACCGAGAGCGCCAGGTTGGAACTCGAGGAAAAGGTGTCCGCGATCACGGTCTGGCGCGAATTCCAGGACATCCATTGGAACATGCCACTGAGCGCCACGGCGAAGCCGCCGGTGACGGCGACGATCCGCACCGCCTGCATCTGTGACGACGGGAGCGCGCGCACCCGAGCGAGCAAGCGCGCCGCCATCCGCTGCGCTGCCTGCGTCGCCGCGGCCAGGATGGCCGGCGCGTCGCGCCTGATGCGAGCCGCGATCAGGAAAGCTGTCTCGCCCCAACTGGAAATGGCGGTTCTCCTGCAAGAGCCACGATCGGGACCCGCCTAATTTACCTCAAGGCCATTTAAACTTGCGTTAGTGGGAATACACCCTTATTAGGTGTTAATAGCGGGCGCGACTAGACCATGTCGGCCCGCGCGCATGAGGGCCGCGCTGGGCTCATCGCTCGCAAATGGCTAGAACACGCTGCCGGCGAAGACGACGCGCCCATTGCCATGGGTGGCGATGGCCCTCATGTCGTCGAAGGAAAATTTGCCACCGGAAATGGTGAGCTGTGCGCCGCTGGTGGCGGCATAAGCGGCCAAGGTACGCAGTTGCTCGGCGGTGTATTTGGCGCCATCGACCGTGAGGCCGCCGCCATTGGCAACCACGGTCCGAACCTCATCGAATGTCATCGGCAGTTCCCCCCTCACCTCATTGTTACCACAGGGTTCGTGCGCGACAAGCCGAAGCTGCGCTGGGCGGGGTAAAAAGCACCCGCCCATGCCGCAAAACGGCGCGTGAACGCGTCCTCGGCTACAAGCGAAACGCGTGTCCGGGATGGCGACACTCGACATGAGTTGTGAGCGCGCCCCCGTCGGGTCGGCGCGGTGGCAGGACAACAATTAGGCGCAGCGCCTCAGAGCACCGCGCCGGGGCTGCCGATGGCATTCTCCAGCAGGCCACGCGTGATCAGCTCATAGGCCTCGTCCACCGAATCCGTGCGGTGGAACAGCGTGAGGTCCTCGGGGCCGATGGTACCCGCGCGCACGAGGGCGTCGAAATTGACGATCTCGTCCCAATATTTCGCCCCGAACAGCACGATCGGCATGCGTTTGCGCATCTTGCCGGTCTGCACCATCGTCAGGATCTCGAACATCTCGTCCAGTGTGCCGAAGCCGCCGGGGAAGAGCACCACCGCCTTCGCCAGGTAGACGAACCAGAATTTGCGCATGAAGAAATAGTGAAAATGAAAATGCAGCTCGCGGCTGACATAGGGGTTGTCGAATTCGTCGTTGGGGATAGAGATGGTAAGCCCGACATTGAGCCCCTTCGCCTCCGACGCGCCGCGGTTGGCGGCCTCCATGATGCCCGGCCCGCCGCCGGTGCAGACGACGAAGCGGCGGTCGTTGCGGTCGAGCGTCTTCGACCAGTTGGTCAAGCGGAAGGCGAGTTCGCGCGCCGCCTCGTAATAAGCCGATTGCTCGACGGCGCTGCGCGCGGCGTCGAGCGCTTGGCCGGTCGCCTCGGCCGTGGCCAGGGCGGCCTGCGCGGCCTCCCGCGACAGCAGGCGCGCCGACCCCATGAAGACGATGGTGTCCTTGACGCCGTGGCGCTCGAAGCGCGACAGCGGCTCGAGATATTCCGCGAGGATGCGCAGCGATCGGGCGTCGCGGCTCTCGAGGAATCGCTGATCGTGATAGGCTTTCGGACGCGATGGTTGACGCAAGATTCACCTCGGCTCGAGTGTGTAGCGCGCTCTCATGAATAACACCTAAATGCTGTCCGAGCGCGCCATACCTCCGGTCGCGTGAAGAAGCAGCGATACGGCACCGAAGCGGCATGGAGCGCCAAGATCCGACCGCGCGTCGCGATTGTCAGCAGGCGGGCGCTACCACAGGCTCGTCAATCGGCCGGCCTCGATCGTCACCACCAGCAGGATCGCCCACAACACGATCGCGATCCCGACCGAGGCGACGCCAGGGCGGCTCCAGAGCGGATTGCTCACGCTTGCTCCTCGCGCATCGGTCCTGCCCCCTATCCCCTCCAGTGCAGCACAGGAAACCGCCGAGGGCAACGCTCCGCGAGCGCTACCTCGCGCCGCAGTTGCGCCGGGCGGAGCAATATATCGCGTAACGATTGCTTCACCCGTTGCCGGTAGAAGCTCTGGCAGAGAGGACGACCATGCCTTGGCCTGCGCACTGGCGGCCGCCGGCTCTTCTGTCCGATCCCGACGGCGGGCTTGCGGCCGGCCGGAGTCAGGGCTCGCAGGGGCTGATTTATCTCCGGATCGCCAGGATCGATCACTGGGTGAAGAACGCCTTCATGCTGCCGGGCACGGCGCTGGCGTTGCTGTTCGTGCGGCCGCCGATCGATGTCCTGTTGTGGCAGACCCTGCTTGGCTTCCTGAGCCTTTGCCTGTGCTCGTCGGCCAATTACACCATCAACGAGTTCCTCGACGGCGAATTCGACCGTTTCCACCCGGTCAAGAAAAAGCGACCGGCGGCGCAGGGGCTGCTCGATGCCCGGCTCGTCGCCTTGCAATATGTCCTTCTTGCCTGCGTCGCGCTCGGGCTTGCCGCCGCTGTCGGGCGCAGCTTCGCGATCACCTGCGTCGCCTTTCTGATGATGGGCGTCGTCTACAACGCTCGGCCTTTCCGGACAAAGGATTGGCAATACCTCGACGTCCTGTCCGAAGCGGTCAACAATCCGCTGCGCCTCCTGCTCGGCTGGTTCGCCATCATCCAAAACGTCCTGCCGCCGAGCAGCATCATCCTCGCCTACTGGATGGGCGGCGCCTTCCTCATGGCGGTCAAGCGCTACACCGAGTTGCGCGGCTTCGCCGACCATGCGGCCGCCGGGAAGTATCGGCGCTCGTTCCTCTATTACACGGAGGACACGCTGCTGCTGTCGTCGTTCTTCTACGCTGTCTGCTCGTCCTTCTTCCTCGGCGTGTTTCTCGTCAAGTACCGCATCGAATTCCTGCTCACCTTTCCGCTGCTCTCGCTGATGTTCACCTGGTACCTGGCGATCGGGCTGAAGCCGAATTCGGCGGCGCAGGCGCCGGAGCGCTTGTTCACCGAGCGTCGCTTCCTCGCCTTCGTCGGCCTGCTGTGCGCAACGGTGGCGGTTCTCTTCTATCTCGACATCCCGCTCCTGCACATCCTCGCCGAGCCGATCAGCGTTCGGTGAGGCCGCGCTCGGCCCATGGCCACGAACGATATCATCGCGATCTTCGATCTCGACGGAACGATCACGCGGCGTGACACCTACGTCGCCTATCTCCTCGGCTATCTCCGCCATCATCCGCTCGTCTGGCGGCGCTTGCCGTTTTTCGCCCTCGCCGCCACCCGCTGGGTCGGCCGCCCCCTCGACGACACCGGCATGAAGGTGGCGGCGCTGCGCGCCGTCTTCGCAGGTCTCGACCATGCGCGGATCGAGGCGTGGAACGACAGCTTCGTGCCGTGGTGCCTGCGCCAGCTGTTGCGCGCCGGCGCCAAGGCGCGGATCGCGGCGCATCGCGCGGCAGGTCATCGACTGCTCCTGGCGACGGCGAGCCTCGACCTTTATGTTCACCGGCTGGCGCGGGAGCTCGGCTTCGATCAAGTGCTGTGCACCCGCGTCGCGTGGACGGCGGACGGGCGCCTTGCCGGCGGCCTCGACGGCGGCAATCTCAAGGGCGAGGCAAAATTGGCGGCGGTACGGCGCGCCGTCTCGGCGTGGCGAGCGGCGCCGTTCGTCATCGCCTATTCCGACCACCATGCCGATCTGCCGCTGCTGCGCTGGGCCGATCGAGGGGTTGCCGTCTGCCCTACGAGGAAGCTCGCCGCCGCTGCGGCGGCCGAGGACCTCGCCGTGGAAAACTGGGGTTAGGCCGCCAGACGGCGTGCTTGCGGCGTCGTATCCGAAGGCGTAGCGATTGGTCAAAGCGTAGGGAAACATCCCTACAACGCTGGCGACCGCAGTGCTCACGGAAGATGTGCGATGCACCTTGGCTGACATGCTCGATCGTCCTCCAGCTATCGCCGTGGCGGCGCGCCTGCGCTCGGACGTCGAGCGCTTGGGTCCGCTTCGCTTCGCCGCGCTTTTCGCCCTGCTGCTCACCAGTGCTGGCTGGCTGGCGGGCGGGCTCGGGACGAGTTGGTGGTGGCATCCGCCGGGTCTCGTCAACTCGGGTGGCAGCGCGATCGGACGCGACTTTGTCGCCGCCTGGTCCGCCTCGGCGATGGCGCTCGCCGGCCACCCGGCGGCGGCCTACGACCAGGTGGCCCTCCGTGCCGCAGAAGCGCAGGCGATCGGGGCTCCCGTGCCCTTCATCGCCTGGTTCTACCCGCCGAATTTCCTTCTGTTGGTGCTGCCCTTGGCGACGTTGCCGTACCTCGTGGCGCTCGTGCTCTGGCTCGGCGCGCCCTTTGTCGCGCTGGCGCGGCTGGTACGGCGTATCGCACCGCACCCCCTTGCGCCCGTCGCGGCACTCATTTTCCCCGGGACGGCGCAATGCCTGATCAGCGGCCAGAACGGCATCATCTCCGCCGCGCTGATCGCCGGCGGGCTGCTCAGCCTCGAAACGCGCCCGGCGACGGCTGGGCTGCTCTTCGGCCTGCTCAGCTACAAGCCGCAAATCGCCGTTGCCGCCTTCGCGGCGCTGCTCTTCGGCCGGCACTGGCGCACCCTCGCGGTCGCCTCCGCTACCGCGCTTGGCCTTGCGGTTGCGAGTCTCGCTGTCCTCGGCTTGGAGTCGTGGCGCGCGGGTCTGGAGGTGCTGGGCGCAGCGCGGATCGCGCTCGAAGCGGGACAGATTTCCTGGGACCGGCTGGTCACGGTGTTCGGCGCGGCTCGTCTGGCCGGCGTCGGGATCGGCGCCGCCTATGTGCTGCAGGCGCTCGTCGCGCTGAGCGCGATGGGCGTCCTCTGGTGGGTGTGGCACCGCCGCGCCTCGCTGGCGTTGCGAGGCTCGGCGCTCGCCCTCGCCATCCCGCTCACCACACCTTACGCGTTCGACTACGATGTCGTCCTGCTGCTGCTGCCATTGGCCTGGTTGCTGCAGGAAGGCTTGGCGACGGGGTTCCGGCGTGGCGAGATCTCCCTCCTCGTGCTCGTCTGGGTGAGTCCGGTCGCCGGCTGGCTGCTGGCGCATTGGTCGCACCTGCTGCTTACACCCGCGGTTCTGCTGTTGCTCCTGCTGGCGACGCTGCGCCGCGCCATCGCGCCGGCGCCGGGGCAGTACACGAAATCGCCGTAACCGAGCGGGCAATCCTCTCGACCTGGACGCAGAGTGAGATGGCCTGCGCCGGCCACAAACCGGAAGCTCAGGAATAGCCGTGGCTCAGCGGGCGAACGAGAACAGCCGCTTCACCCGTGCCGACAGGCCATGCCGCAGGCGCTCGCGCCGCACCACGGCGTCGCTCGTCACCCAATTCAGCTGGACGACGCGGCGCGGGCCGCTCACCGGCGTGTGGCCGTGCCAGGAATGCGGCGTTACCAGGAACGCCAGCAGCGTGCCAGCCGCGGGCGGCACCTCCGCCACGGCGTCGTCGAGCCGATCGGGCGAGCGCAGGAGGCGCAGCCGGCCGCCTTCGGTCTCCCACGATTCGTTCATGTAGATCAACACGGTGATGATCTTTGTGCGACTGTCGGTGTGGATGCGGCCATCGGCCGCGCGCGCCTGGCCGCGCACCGTGATCATGGTCGGGCGCCCCGCGAGATCGATCGCGAACTTCTCGGCGAAGGCGGCGCGCAGCGCCGGCCCTTCGAGTTCGGCGATGAAATCCGCGAAGGCCGGGCCGAATCGCAAATCGCCGACGGGGAAGCTGCCGGCCTTGTCGATCGGCGGGAAGTCCCGCGCCAGGGCGGCCCGCGCCGGCCCGCGAACGAAGCCGGGGACGATCAGATGGGGGAACGGGTCGGAAACCAGCGGCGTCTGCCGCAGACCATCAATATCAAGGGCTTGGCCCCCGGTCACGACCGCTGCTTGCGCCGACGTCACACCCCTGCCCCTCTATCTATTCAGACCTTGCCACAAATCGCCCAGGCGTGAAACCATGTCGAGGCCGTTGTCAGGAACCGGCCAATGGCGTATCCCTCGCCACGTTAACTCCACGTTGACGGAGCTTGTGGCGATCTGGCCCAAACAGGGAAGGCACGAGACGGCGGGCAATGGCGAAACCAGCGAACCTGATCCGGCCGCGTTTGGCTGCCCTCGCGGCTTCGAGCGCCTTGCTCGCCCTGGCGAGCTGCGAGAATTTTCAATTCCCGATGGGCGGTTTCGACCAGGAGGCTGCCGTCAGCATGCCGCCGCCGCCGCCGCGCAAGCCAACGCCGCCGGCTCCCGCCGGCGTGGCGCCCGTGCCGGTGCGGCTGCCGGAGCCGACCGCCCCGGTGGCACCGGCCAGCGGCTTCGACCGGCTGATCGGGCTCGATCAACCGCGCTTGACGGCGTTGCTGGGCGAGCCGCGGCAACGCGCCGAAGCGCCCCCGGCGACAATCTGGCGCTATCTCGGCCAGGCTTGCGAACTCGACGTGTATTTCTATTTCGACCTGCAGAGTCAGGCGATGCGCGCCCTCCACTACGAAATCAGGAGCCATGAGTCACGCGAGCAACCTGCACAGCAATGCTATGACGAGCTCGTCAGCGAACGCCGCGCCCGCATCGAGCCTTCGACCAGTACGGATAGTGCTCGTTGACGACGACGACTCGTTCCGCGAGTCGCTCGGCCTCAACCTGATCGACGAAGGCTTCGCGGTCGTCAGCTTCGATAGCGGTGCACCCGCGCTGGATTATTTCGCCGGCGGCGGGGCTGCCGACGTCATCCTGCTCGACTGGCGCATGCCGGGCATGAACGGGCTCGAGGTGCTGCGCCGGCTGCGCCGCGCCGGCAGCACCACGCCGGTGATCTTCCTCACTGTCCTCAGCGACGATATCTACGAGGAGGCGGCGCTCGAGGGCGGTGCGGTCGATTTCGTCGACAAGTCGCGGCGGCTCTCGATCCTGGTGAAGCGGCTGCAGCTCATCACCGAGGGCATGCGCCCGCTGCCCGAGAGCGGCGAGGCGCGTCGCCCGCCCGGCGAGGTCATCCATTTGGGCCCGCTCGAGCTGCGCTTCGACATCAACCGCGCCGGCTGGAGCGGCAGCACCCTCGACCTCACCCTGACCGAGTTCAAGATCGTCGCGCTCCTGGCGCTGCGTGCCGGCGAGGATGTGGGTTACCGCGAGATCTACGATCTGGTGCACGGCAAGGATTTCGTCGCCGGCTATGGCGCCGAGGGTTACCGCGCCAATGTGCGTACGTTCATCAAGCGCATACGCAAGAAATTCCGCGACTTGGATCCGGATTTCGATCAAATTCACAACTATGCCGGATTCGGCTACCGCTGGATTGCCGGCCCATAGCCGGCAGGAGATCGTCGCCGCCGCTGCACCCGCGCGCGCGGCGAAGCCGCGCTATTACCGCTCGCTCACCGCCAAGGCGGTGGTGATGACGGTCATCTTCCTGGCCGTGCCGGTCATCATCTACGACCAGTTCCGCGCCGCCGATGAGGCGCAGAATGCCGTCCTGCTGCGCAGCGTGCACGAGCATGGCCATGTCATTGCCGCGGCGCTCGCACCGATGCTGTCGACCGGGCTGAAGCCGCCGCTGCCGCAGCTCGGCCAGGACCTCGCGCGCTTTGCCGACGACTTCACGAATGTGAAGCTGCTGTTCGCGCCGGCAGGCGCGCCCGGCTTCTTCTATGTCGCGTCCTGGCCGCCGGTTCCGGCGCCCCAGCTCGATGCCGAGCGCGAGACATTGCGTCAGCAAGGCATCCTCGATCAGCTGTCGACGACCTGCGACGGCGATTTTCCGGTGGCCGTGCGCTACCGCACGCCGGGCGGCGACGACGAGGTGGTGACATCGGTGACGCCGCTCAGGACGCCGGCGGGCTGCTGGGTGGTGGTCACCTCCTCCTCGGCGCTGTCGCCGCCGGGCTCGACGCTCGGCCGGCCGTACTGGGCGAGCTCGGAGGTGCGCTTCGCCGCAGCGATCTACCTCGCGATGGTCCTGCTGACGTTCACCACCTTCTGGAGCATTCGCCGCGGCTTGCAGCGCTTCGCCGAGCGCGCGCGCCTCATCCGCGAGCGGCGCTCGAGCGGCGGCTCCTCTTTCCGCGCGCAGAACGACGTCCCCGAGCTTGCCGACGTCGCCGAGGAGTTCGACCACATGGTCGAGGTGCTCGATGCCTCCGCGCGCGACATCCGCCGCGCCGCCGAGGACAACGCGCACGCCTTCAAGACGCCGATCGCCGTCATCCGCCAATCGCTCGAGCCGGTGAAGCGCGCCATCGCTGCCGAGAACCGGCGCGGCCTGCGCGCCATCGGCCTCATCGAAAGCTCGCTCGACAAGCTCGACGGCCTTATCGCGTCGGCGCGCCGCCTCGACGAAGCGACGGCCGATCTCATGGAAATGCCGCGCACGGACATCGACCTCTCGCGCGTGCTCGGCCGTCTGCTGCAGGCGCATGCCGACGTGTTCGTCGAGCGCCATCTGCGCCTCAAGGGACATATCGCGCCGGACGTGATGATCCACGCCAACGAGGAGATGGTCGAGACGGTGATCGAGAACCTGCTCGACAACGCCGTCTCTTTCTCGCCCGAAGGCGAGAGCGTCGGTGTCCGGCTCGAGGCCGGCGACGGCGTGGCCGAGCTGCTGATCGGCGACAACGGTCCCGGCGTGCCGACGGAAAATCTCGCACGCATCTTCGATCGCTATTTTTCGCAGCGCACGCCGCCCGACGGCGCCGAGAGCCAGGACACGCATTTCGGCATCGGCTTGTGGATCGCGCGTCGCAACGTCGAAGCGCTCGGCGGCACGATTGATGCGGAGAACCGCCGTCCCAGCGGTTTGCTGATGCGCGTGCGCTTTCCTCTCGGGGAGGTTGCGCGAATCGCCGCCACCCCAACCAAGGCGCGGAACTGACACTATATTGACCCTCCGTCTTTCGGGTGATCGCCGCTAGCTTTTCGCGGTCCCCGCAACGCGAAGAGGTCGTTCACATGGAACTGGCAAAGCTCGTGACGATGCTGCAGAGCGCCAAGGAGGGGAGCGAGTACCTCGACTACGCTATTCAGCGCTTGTTCGGCACGGCCAAGCCGGTACCGCTCTATACGCGCTCGCTCGATGCGGCGCTCAAACTGATGCCCGAAGGCTGGACGATCCATCGCCTCGGTCAGCTCACCAATTGCCAGGGTGGATTCGGCGGCTGGATCGGCGAGATCTACCGCGCGAGCGATGCGATGATCCCTTATCCGTCGTCCGCGCCGGCGGCGTCGGCGCCACTCGCGATCTGCGTCGCCGCGATGCGCGTCCGTCACGCCGAGGCGAGCGACATCGAGAGCACGCAAGCCGCGCCGGCGATCGACAACCGCGTGCAGCGCAGCGGCACGTAGGCGTCCCTGGCGGGCGGGGTTGTCCCGCCCGCTCGTCTTCCCATACAATCCGGTCATGCCTTGCATGGCCACCATGTCTGACGCGTCGTCGTGAGCGACGCGGCGCTCGAGATCGTCGACCGCGAGATCGCCTATCAGGGCTTTTTCCGGATCGACCGCTATCGCTTGCGCCATCGCCTCTATTCGGCCGGCTGGAGCGGCGAGCTCACGCGCGAGATCTTCGAGCGCGGCCACGCCGTCGGCGTCCTGCTTTACGATCCCGCGCGCGACGCGCTCGTGCTCATCGAGCAGTTCCGCCTCGCCGCGCATCTCGCCGGCTTTCCCGCGTGGCAGCTCGAGATCGTCGCCGGCATCATCGACCGCCCCGGCGAGAGCGCGCCGGACGTCGCGCGCCGCGAAGCCGAGGAGGAGGCCGGTCTCGCCATCGAAGGCGAGGTGTTGCCCATCCACCGCTATCTCACCAGCCCCGGCGGCTCGACGGAAACCGTGGCACTCTATTGCGGCCGCATCGATTCGTGCGACGCCGGCGGCATCCACGGCCTCGCCGACGAGCAGGAAGACATCAAGGTGATCGTGAAGAGCTACGACGAGACGATGAAGCTGATGCGCGCCGGCAAGATCGACAACGGCTTCACGCTGGTCGCGCTCTACTGGCTCGCGGCCAATCGCGCGCGACTGCGGCGTGGCTGGCGCTAAGCGGAGCCGCGCTGCCGCACGTATCCGTGGCTTGCGCGCAGCAGGTCGCACGTGTACGCGTGCTGTGCCGCGCCGGCCCGCAGGTCGCCGACGGCCAGCTCCTCGAGGATATGGCCCTCGCGCATCACGGCGACGCGCTCGCAGAGCTGCGCGACGACGGCGAGGTTGTGGCTCACCAGCACATAGCTGAGCCGTCGCTCGCGGCGCAGCCGTTGCAGCAGCGCCAGGATCTCCGCCTGGACCGAGACGTCGAGCGCCGCCGTCGGCTCGTCGAGCAGGACGAGCGCTGGCTCGAGGATGAGCGCGCGCGCGATCGCCACGCGCTGGCGCTGCCCGCCCGAGAGCTGATGCGGGTAGCGGAAGCGATGCGAGGCGCCAAGCCCGACCGCCTGCAACGCCGCGGCGATGCGCCCTGCGGCGTCGCCGATGCCGTGTATGGCGAGCGGCTCGCCGAGCGCACGGTCCACGGTATGGCGTGGATGGAGCGAGCCGTAAGGGTCCTGGAACACCATCTGCACGCGACCGCGGTGCCTGCGATGGCGCTCCTGCGGCGCTCCGTCCAGCAGAAGCGCGCCCGACCACTCCTCGTGCAGGCCGGCGATGACGCGCAGCAGCGTCGACTTGCCCGAGCCGGATTCGCCGACAATGCCGAAGGCCTCGCCGGACGCAACCGAGAAGGAGACGGCGTCGACGACGGTCGTCGCGCCGAAGCGCGCGGAGAGCGCGCGCGCCTCGATCATGACGCGGCGAGACGTGGGCGCGCCGCGAGCAGGCGGCGCGTATAGGGATGTTGCGCCTGGTCGAGCGCCGCGGCGGCGCAGCTTTCGACGATGGCACCGCGCTCCATCACCAGCACGCGATCGCAGAACGAGGCGACGAGGTCGAGGTCGTGACTGATGAGGATGAGTCCCATGTCGCGCCGGCTCACCTGCTCGTCGAGCACGGCCAGCACCTGCGCCTGCACGGTGACGTCGAGCGCCGAGGTGGGCTCGTCGGCGATGAGCAGGTCGGGATCGCCGGCGAGCATCATCGCGATCATCACGCGCTGCCCCATCCCGCCGGAGATCTCATGCGGGTAGAGGTCGTGGACACGCCGCGGCTCGCGGATGCGCACCGCCTCGAGCATGGCCAGCGTCTGCTCTCTCGCCTCTCGCACCGAGGCGCGGCCGTGCACGCGATAGGCCTCGGCGATCTGCCGGCCGACCGACATCACCGGGTTGAGCGAGAATTTCGGGTCTTGCAGCACGAGCGCGATGCGCCGGCCGCGCAGCGCACGCATTTCGCGCTCACCGGCAGCGAGGAGATCGATGCCGGCGAAAGCGAGGCGCGTCGCCTGAAGCGTGGCGTCGGGCGGCAGCAGCCGGAGAATGGCGCGGCCGGTCAAGGATTTGCCCGACCCGGACTCGCCGACGATGCCGAGGCGCTCGCGGCCCATGGCGAAGCTGACGCCGCGCACCGCGTCCTTGTCGCCGAAGCGCACGACGAGATCGCTCACCTCGAGCAAGGGCGCGGTCATCGCTGTTTCGGGTCCAGCACGTCGCGCAAGCCGTCGCCGAGCAGATTGAAGCCCAGGCTCACCACGGCGATGGCGATGCCGGGCATCGCCGCCACCCACCACTGGTCCAGCATGTATTTGCGCCCCGCGGCGATCATCGCGCCCCATTCGGGCGTCGGCGGTTGTGCGCCAAGGCCGAGGAAGCCCAGCCCCGCCGCGATGAGGATGACGCCGGCCATGTCGAGGCTCACCCGCACGATCACCGAGGCGAGGCACAGCGGCATGATGTGTCGCACGACGATGCGCCCGGGCGAGGCGCCGGCGAGAAGCGCGGCGGCGATGAAGTCGCTGCGCCGCAGCGCCAGGGTCTCGGCGCGGGCGATGCGCGCATAGGGCGGCCAGGCGACGAGGGCGATGGCGAGCACCGCGTTCTCGATGCCCGGCCCGAGCGCCGCGACGAAAGCGAGCGCGAGGATGAGCCGCGGCAGCGCCAGGAACACGTCGGTCACCCGCATGAGTGCGGCGTCGATCCAGCCGCCGCCGTAGCCGGCCATGCAGCCGATAACGAGGCCGATCGGCGCGGCGATCGCCGTCACCAGCGCGACGATGCCGAGCGTGATCCGCGCGCCGAAGAGGAGACGCGAGAGGATGTCGCGGCCGAGCTCGTCGGTGCCGAGCCAATGCTGCGCGCTGGGACCCTGCAGCCGGTCCGCCAGGTGCTGCGTGGAGGGCGCGTACGGCGCGAGGAGCGGGGCGAGCGCGGCGACGAGCACGAGTAGCAGAACGATGACGAGACCGGCGACCGCGAGCGGGTGGCGCATCAAGGCGCGGCCGAAGCGATAGATCTCGCCGAGGCGTGCCTGGCGCCGGGACGCCGGCGCGTCGCTGCCGAGCCAGGCGCGCCATCCCTGCCCTGCCTCCGCCGCGCTCCTCATCGCGTTCTCGGGTCGAGCCAGCGGTAGAGCAGGTCGGAGAGGAGGTTGAGCGCGACGAAGAGCGCGCCCACCACCAGCGTGCCGCCGAGCACGGCGTTCATGTCTATGTTGAGCAGCGACCCGGTGATGTAGGAGCCGATCCCCGGCCAGGCGAACACGGTCTCGGTCAGCACCGAGCCCTCGAGGAGGCTCGCATAGGAGAGCGCGACGACCGTCACCAGCGGCACCAGGACGTTGCCGAGCGCGTGGCGCCACAGCACGCGGCGCTCGCTCAAGCCCTTGGCGCGCGCGGTGACGATATATTCCTGGCCGAGCTGCTCCAGCATGAAGCTGCGCGTCATGCGGCTGATATAGGCGAGCGAGAAATACCCCAGCACGCCCGCCGGAAGGACGAGATGGGCGAGCGCGCTGCGCAGCACGGCCCAGTCGCCGGCGATGGCGCTGTCGACGAGGATCAGCCCGGTCACCGGCGCCACCGTGTCCTCATAGAATATATCGAGCCGCCCCGGCCCGGCGGCCCAGCCGAGCTCGGCGTAGAACAGCAGCAGCGCCATGAGCCCGAGCCAGAACACCGGCACCGAATATCCCACCAGCCCGACGAGGCGGATGGCGTGATCGGCCCAGCGCCCCTGCCGCGCCGCGGCGATGACGCCGGCGGGAATGCCGAGCGCCACGCCGATCAGCGTCGCCGTCGTGGCGAGCTCGACCGTCGCCGGCAGGAAGCGGGCGATGTCCGCCACCACCGGATTGCGCGTCAGCACCGAACGGCCGAAATCGCCGTGCAGCACCATCACGATATAACGCCAGAACTGCACATAGAGCGGCTGGTCGAGGCCGAGCTCGATGCGTACGCGCTGATACGTCTCGGCCGAGGCGCGGTCGCCGACCACCGCCAGCACCGGATCGATCGGCACGACCCGCGCGATGAGGAAGGTCGCCAGCAGCAGGCCGAAGAGCGTGAACAGCACGGAGACGGCGAGGCGCAGCACCCCCGCCGCGCTGCGCTCAACGCCTGGCGATGCCGGCATAGCGGTTCTCGGCCGGGCCGGCGCCGATGAGAAAGCCGTCGATGGTAGCGGGATGCGCGGCGGTCTCGACGAGCTGGAACATGAAGGCGAAGGGCGCCGCCTGCTGGTGCGCGCGCTGCAGGGCGCGGTAGAGAGCGGCGCGGCGCTCGTCATCGCGCTCGGCCATGGCGGCGGCGACCTGCGCGTTCATCGCCGGATCGGACCAGGAATTACGCCAGGCCGGCGTCTTTTTCTGCGCCGCGTCGGAATTGTCCTCGTTGACGGCGAAGGCCTCGGCATTGCTGTGCGGGTCCGGGTAGTCCGTTCCCCATTCGCCGAGGAAGATGTCGTGATGGCGGGCGCGGTACTTGGTGAGGACCTGCTTGCCGTCGCCGGGAATGATGGTGAGCGTGATCCCCGCCTCGGCAAATCCCGACTGCAGCGCCTGCGCCACCTCGGTCCAGGGCGAGGCATTGCGCACGTCGATGGTGACGGCAAAGCCCTCGGCCAGGTCGGCACTCGCCAGCAGCGCCTTGGCGCGCGCCGGATCATAGCGGAAGGGAAGATCGTCGATGGCGCCGAGATAGCCTTGCGGCTCGAAGGCCTCATGCACGATGCGCGTGGGGCCAAGGATGGCGTGCGCGATGCCGTCATAGTCGATCAGATGCTTGATCGCCGCGATCACTTCCGGGCGGCGCAGGTAAGGGTTCCTCTGATTGAGGGCGAGATAGGTGACGAGGCTCTGGACGCCGCGGTCGAAGCGGATGGCGGGGTTGCCGGCGATCGCCTCGAGCTGATCCTTGTCCAGGTCGCGCGCGTAATCGATGTCGCCGCGCAGCAGCATCAAGCGCTGCGTCGCCGCTTCCTTGATGTGGCGGACGAAGACGTGCCGGTTGGCCGGCGTGCCGCCCCAATAATCCGGGTTGGCGTCGAGCACATAGCGCTCGGCCGGGCGCCACAGGCGGAGCCGATAGGGCCCCGATCCGGCGGAATGGCCGGCGAGCCAGCCATTGCCGAGATCGCCCTCCAACTCATGCGCCAGCGCCTCGTTCCGCTCGACGATGCTGGCGACCGGCGCCGTCAGGCAGAAATAGACCAGGCTCGGCGCCAGGACGCGGGTCGTCTCGATGACGAGCGTGCCCTCATCCGCTGCGCGCACGCGCGCTGCGACATTGTCCCGGGTGAAGCCGAGCTGCCGCAGCACCAAGGCCGGCGCCTTGTCGAGGGCGATGGCACGCTGCAGCGAAAAGGCCGCGTCGCCGGCGGTGACCGGCGCGCCGGTGGCGAAGCGGGTGTCGCGCCGCAATTTGAACGTGAAGACGCGGCCGCTCGAATCGACGCTCCAGGCGGTGGCCAAGCCGGCGCGGATCTGCGCGGGATCGCGCGGATCGCCCTCGATGAGGCGGTCATAGACGTTGCCGACGACCTCGGCACCCGACACCTCATAGACCTCGGCGGGGTCGAGCGAGACGATGTCGTCGATCCCCTTCCCCATGACGACGGTGTCCGGCGGCGTCGCGGCGCGGGCCGGACCGCCGAGCGGCGCCGACAGCAGGAGTAAAATGAACGCGGCGCGCCGGTAGACCACGCGGGATTGTGAGATCGCCGCTTCGCGCAAGTCAACCGGCGCGGCACCGCGCGCCAATCAGCGCCGTTGCATTGCACGAAACCCGTAGTTTAATATTCATGCGTAGCTCGCTACAAGCGCGTTTGGCCGGAAGCCGGCGACAGTTCGGCGCGGTCGGGGGAGTACGCCCGGGATGTGACGTGGATTGGCCGGCACAGAGGCGGCGCGCAAAGGCGCCGGAATGCCGGGGACTCGACATTGCCCACCACCATGGTTTCGTCGCGGCAAGACACGACAAGCGCGTCGCGTGTCGCGGCGGCGGCCAACCCTCTTGAAAAACACGAAGCGGCTGCTGCGTGCGGTCCCAACGAACAAACGAGGAATCTTCGCAACCGCTAGCGCATTGGAGGACAACACCATGACAAGTTATCGCGCCGCGCGCCATCGGCTGAGATCGGTGGCGCACGGGATCTTGCCCGCCATCGTGTCGCTGACGCTCTTCTCTCTTACGGCCCAGGCCGATCCGGTGCCTCCGGTGCCGAACCCGCTGGTGACCGGGCCGATCGCCGCGACCGCAATCCCCGGCGACCCCTCGCACAATTACCCGTTCTTCGCCACCAATCATCCGCTCGCGACGGCCGGCTATATCGAGGAGGAATTCTTCATCCAGGGCACGGCCAACCGCTACACCACGCCGGCCCTCACCACGGCCGCCATCATCGACGGCGGCCACCCCTATATGACGCGCATGGTCGTGCGGCGGCCGGTCGATCCCAAGCAGTTCAACGGCACCGTCCTGGTCGAATGGTACAATGTGACCAATGGCTTCGACGCCGAGAATTTGTGGTTCTTCGACTGGGAGCACATCCTCGGCAACGGCTATGCCTGGGTCGGCGTCTCGGCGCAGCAGGTCGGCATCAACGCGCTCAAGGCGTTCAACGCGACGCGCTATGCCGGTTTTGATTCGACCGCCGGCGGCACCATCACCGGCGACGCGCTCTCGTATGACATCTTCTCGCAGGCGGGCCAGGCGGTGCGGCACCCGTCCGGCGTCGATCCGCTCGGCGGGCTGAAGCCGAAGCTGGTCATCGGCGTCGGCGAATCGCAGTCGGCGAGCCGTCTCTCCACCTATGTCAACTCGATCGAGCCTCTGGCGCATGCCTATGACGGCTATCTGCTGCTCTCATCGCTCGGCAACAAAATACGCACCGACCTCACCGCACCGGTGTGGAAGGTCTCGACCGAGTACGACGTCCAGCAGAGCGAGGCCCTCGCCCGCCAGGCGGATACGAGCAAGTTCCGCCACTGGGAGGTCGCGGGATCATCGCATGTCGACCAGCACCTCCGGGACAGCCGTGAGCCGCTCGAGCTCAGGGATCGCGGGACGTCCTCCGAAGCCGCACTCGCGCCGACCTGCGGCATCCCCACGATCGGGACGCGCGTTCCCACGAGCTCGGTGATCGGCCAGGCGGTCGAGGAGCTGGTCCCGTGGATCAGCCGCGGCAGGCAGCCGCCTTCCGCACCGGAGATGCAAACCACCTCGCTCGGACCGCCGACGGTGCTGGCGCGCAACAGCCTGGGCCTCGCCCTCGGCGGCATCCAGCTGTCGCAGGTCGCGGTTCCCACCGCGCTTAATGTCGGCACCAACAGCGGCCCGCCCGGCAGCGCCTGCGTGCGCTGGGGCTATTACGTGCCCTTCCCGGTGTCCCAGCTCGACGGCCTCTATCGCGATCACGACGACTATGTCCGCCAAGTCGCAAAGGTCGCGCGCGAGAATGTCCGGCAGGGCTTTATCGGCATGCTCGATGCGCGGCACACCGTGTTCGAGGCTATAAACTCGGCCGTTGGCGGGCGGGACCGGGATGGCGATTACGACCGCTATCTCGTCGAGTTCGCTCCTTAAGGCCGTTGACAAAGCGGGCGCGTCTCGCGCGAGGCGCGCCTCGCTTGTTTGCGGCCGATAGCCGCATCGCGCTCGAGGTCATCGCGGTTTCGGAAAGCGGCGCGCCGTCTCCGGCGACTTGATCGCCCGGGCTTGCTCCCTATAGTCTCGCTGCAATCGCGCGCCGCGGCTGAAGCGGCGGCCCATAAGAACCGGCCTGGAAGATGCAGATTCGCGACGGCTTCACCGAAACCATCGGCCATACGCCGCTGATCCGGCTCCGCCGCGCCTCGGAGATGACCGGCTGCACCATCCTGGGCAAGGCCGAGTTCCTCAACCCCGGCGGCTCGGTCAAGGACCGCGCCGCGCTCTACATCATCAAGGATGCCGAGGAGCGCGGCGCCCTCCATCCCGGCGGCGTCATCGTCGAGGGCACCGCCGGCAATACCGGGATCGGCCTGGCGTTGGTCGGCAACGCGCGCGGATACCGCAGCGTCATCGTCATGCCGGAGACGCAGAGCCAGGAAAAGAAGGACATGCTGCGGCTGTGCGGCGCCGACCTGCGCCTGGTCCCGGCCGTCCCTTACGCCAACCCGATGAACTACGTGCGCTATTCCGAGCGCCTGGCGCAGGAGATCGCGCAGAGCGAGCCCAAGGGTGCGATCTGGGCCAACCAGTTCGACAACCTCGCCAACCGCCGCGCCCATTACGAGACCACGGGCCCCGAAATCTGGGAGCAGACCGAGGGCAAGGTCGACGCCTTCGTCGCGTCGGTCGGCACCGGCGGCACGCTCGCCGGCGTCGCCATGGCGCTCAAGGAGCGCAATCCGCGGGTCAAAAACTATCTCGCCGACCCGTTGGGCTCCGCCATCTATAGCTACTACGCCACGGGCCAGCTCAAGGCCGAGGGCAATTCGATCACCGAAGGCATCGGCCAGGGCCGCATCACCAAGAACCTGGAGGGCGCGCCGATCGACGGCTGGTTCCAGGTGACCGACGAGGAGATGCTGCCGATCCTCTTCGACCTCGTGCTCGAGGAAGGGCTAATCCTCGGCGGCTCGACCGGGATCAACATCGCCGGCGCCCTCAAGGCGGCGAAGGAGCTTGGACCCGGCCACGTCATCGTCACCGTGCTGGCCGATTACGGCACGCGCTACCAGTCGAAGCTCTTCAACCCGGCCTTCCTGCGCGAGCGCAAGCTGCCCGTACCGGAATGGCTCGACCAATGACCGAACTGCTGTTCCGCGATGACGCCTATCTGCGCTCCTGCGAGGCGCGAATCGTCGCTGTCGACGAGCGCGGCATCCGCCTCGATCGCACCGTCTTCTACCCGCAGGGGGGCGGCCAGGCCGGCGATACCGGCGCGCTGCGCCTCGCCGATGGCGGCGCCCTCCCCATCATCGACACGCGCAAGGGCGACGGCGCCGACGAGGTGCTGCACATCCCCGCACCCGGGGCGACGCTGCCTGCGCCGGGCGATGCGGTCATGGCGGCGATCGACTGGGAGCGCCGCCATCGCCTCATGCGCATGCACACCTGCCTCCATCTGCTGTGCGCGGCCGTACCGGGCGCGGTGACGGGCGGCCAGATTTCGGACGGCAAGGGGCGGCTCGACTTCGACGTGCCCGGCGATGCGCTCGACAAGGAGGCGATCACCCGCCGCCTCAATGAGCTCATCGCCGGGGACCACGTCGTAACGCCGCGCTGGATCAGCGACGCGGAGCTCGCCGCCCGGCCCGAGCTGGTGCGCACCATGTCGGTGAAGCCGCCGATGGGACAGGGGCGCGTGCGCCTGCTCGACATCGCCGGCGTCGATCTCCAACCCTGCGGCGGCACGCATCTGCGCCGCACCGGCGAGATCGGCCGCGTCGAAGTGGTCAAGATCGAGAACAAGGGCAGGCAGAACCGTCGCGTGGTCATCGGTTTCGCCGGCTGATCGCCAGGGATGGTTGGGGAGGAGAGCGCCATGCCATATGCCAACGCCGACGCGCTGGTGTCGACCGAATGGCTCGCCGCGCATCTCGATGCGCCCGATCTGCGTATCGTCGACGGCACCTTCACGCTGCCGGGCGTCAAGCCCACCGGGCGCGAGCTCTATGACGCGCGCCACATCCCCGGCGCTGTGTTCTTCGACATCGACGAGATCGCCGACGAGCACAATCCGTTGCCGCACATGCTGCCGAGCCCGGAGAAATTCGCCGCGCGCATGAGGAAGCTCGGGCTCGGCGACGGCCACAAGATCGTCGTCTATGACAGCGCCGGCCTGAGCTCGGCCGGGCGCCCGTGGTGGATGCTTCGCGTCTTCGGCCACCGCGA